>OBKF01000025.1_pt1 | contig 135436 bp, 99 predicted proteins | sample 1481561 | NCBI WGS metagenome assembly OBKF01 (sample SAMN00265068, study PRJEB22529) | human gut metagenome
TTTTGTCGCTTTGCAAGCAAAATCCCACTAAACCCTATAGGTTGCGGATTTGAGGTTATTTATATTTGTTTGACGAGAATATCTTTATTTGCCGACAAATTTACATAAAAATCTCGATTTATAAGCCAGTGTAGATAAAAAACTGAAAAGAAATCTCCCCACACAGTTCCGTTTTGTAACTTGCATTCGAGATTGAAAAATGTCAAGGGCACTACCTTCTTTCGCCTATTATCGTGCTCTTACGTCACATTTTTGTATCTTTGGGGTGATAAATTCATGTTTAACCCAAAATATTGAGGCTTATGAGAACGGTATGTGGCCTTGACGTGCACAAAGATAGTGTTTATCTTTGTATTTTGAGTAGCACAGGTGAAATTTACGAGAAGAAATTTGGTGTTTTAACAACAGAACTAATTGAAATGCGTGATTTGATGCTCTCACATCACGTTTTAGAAGTCGGTATGGAAAGCACAAGTGTGTATTGGATTCCTATTTGGAGAGTTCTTGAGCCACATTTCAAGTTGAAACTCATCAACCCTTATTTCATTAAACAATTGCCTGGTCACAAGAGTGATGTAAAGGATGCACAATGGATTGCAGAGTGCATGCTAAAGGAATTGGTAAACGGTAGTTTTGTACCTCCAGAACGCATCCAACAGTTGCGTCAGTACGACCGGCGTATTTATGATCTTGATGATGAGATTATCCGCAAACTTGCCAAGTTGGACGCAGCCGTTCAACGGTGTAACATCCGTCTGAGCAACTATGTATCTAACACGGACAGTGTGAGCTACAAGGCAGTGATAGATAAAATCTGCGAAGGAGTTACTGACCCCAATGTGCTCGTGGAGGAAATCCACGGACGTATTATCAATCACCATGGAAAGAAAACTATAATCGCTTCGCTTACTGGCAGCATTACAGAATGTGACATAGATATCATGCGGCAGCTCAAGGCAGAAATAGACTTAGCAGAGCAACACAAACAGCAATGTATGGACAAGATGCTGGCCATTTGCGAAAATGAGTATTCGACACAGTTGCACAATTTACAGACAATTCCAGGAGTGAAGATGAGGGCCGCTACATCATTGATTGCAGAAATCGGTACCGACATGAGTCACTTTGAAACAGCCAACCATCTCGCTTCCTGGAGTGGACTGAAGCCACGCAATGATCAGTCTAACAAGACTATTAAATCACGCCGCATCACTTATGGAAACCGATACCTTCGACGAACCATCATACAATGCTCATGGGGTGCAAGTCGCACCAAGAATTGTTTTTTTAGCCGATTCTCCTACCACCAGACACAAGTCAGAAAGAAAAACAGAATGAAAGTTCAAGTAGCAATAGCAAGGAAAATGCTTATTTGCGCATGGAACATCTTGAAGGACGGTGTATCCTATAAGGATTTCAACAACATAATCGAAGCATCCGTAATAAATGGATGACGCAATATACCAGTCATGGAAAGGCTACTACCTTTGTGATGGCATATGACCTCGTCATGACAAATTAACCAACGACATGACTGGCGATGGAACTCAGTGTGAGCGTTAAGCTCGAAGAGGAAAGTATCATTTTTCATGCAGGTCAGCAAATGACTTGCATAGCCTCGTTATGTACTATAATAAGCATAGCCTTTGGTTTAAGTTACTTCTGTGACGATTTCTTTTCGGTTTTATAGAGGAAGGTACATAACTTTACGGAAAAATATGTTTCTAAAATATATAAATCAGGGCAACCGCATCAAAATGTCAATAACCTGATAATCAATACTTGTCGATTTTGTATTAATAGGGATAAGTGGGGTGGATACAAGGATGAGAAGTTTCAACAATTTACAATATCCCCCCTTAAAAATGCATAATTTTGTATTTGTCTGAATAATAGCCTGTTGTCAAAAATCATGTTTCTTAAAAAATATTACCCGCAAGGGAAATTTGAATTATATGGGGCAAAAAATCAATTTTTATGGGGTAGTAGTTTCGATTTGGACCAATGGTTTTTTTAGGAAAATGGACAATAAGGGAGAGGAGGAGGTTGAAAACTACGTTTGTTTCCTAAGCTAACGTTATTTTGATGCGGTTGCCCTGTATATAAATAGACAGCTGTGGGGAAAATGTGGGGAAAAATTAGATAATTAAAAAGGCTAAATGACTGAAAATAATCACTTAGCCTTTTAATCCGTACCCAGACCCGTACTTCGTAATTGCTGCGCCCATCATTCAAGACTGTCAAATCGGGTCTTTCCTGTCAAGCCAATGATGCCTATGCGTATGCCAAACACATGGATTACGGATTTCTCGTTCTGTGAACAAACACTTTATCCGCAACTCTGCTATGTGGTGTATTGGCTTAACTCCATTTCTATGGGCAACACTTTTGTTGCAGATTTCAAGCAGCTTTTATCGAAATACCCATCAGTAAGAACTCGTTTATTAGGCTTTCCTCATAATTGGGAACAAGAGCCTTTGTGGAGATAAAATAATTGCCCTGTTTCTTAAAAAGCACTGGGGCAAACCAGCTCCGTCTTTAATTGTTTCCAATAAATGGATTGTTTCAAGCCCCTATAGAAAGAGAACAAAAATTCCTGTGTGAAAATTAATCTACGACAAGGAGCAAGCAAGGAGCAATATCAAACAAAAATCAATACCTTTGCAGTACATATGAGATAGACCAAAACAAAAGTGGAATATCGGAAACGAATAGCAAGGAAAAGAGAAGAAACGACCCAAGTTGATGTCCTTTTTGAGTTAATAATCAATAAAAGCGTTAAATCTTCACCTTTTAGAATGTGCAATTAAAAATAACAACCATATTTCTGACTTATTATCTATAAAATATTGAGTAATAATCGGTTGTAAATACTATTCTTGAAGTATCAGGTTGATGATTCGAGTAAGGTAACGCTTGCCGCCTACGCTTATGACAATCTGGGCCGTCTACAGAGCAAGTCGTTGCACGGTTCTGCCGTGAACAAGCAGTCGTACACTTACAATGTCTGCAGCTGACTGACGGGTATCAGTGGAAGCAAGCTTACGCGGAATTTGTTTTACAACAGCCAAATACAATAACAGCATCAGCAGCATGACTTGGAAGGCAGGGAATGAAAGCACCGTCCGCGGCTACAAGTTCACCTACGACGGGCTGGACAGGCTGCTGAACGCGACCTACGGCGAAACAGCCGGCATCAACGCGAACACCGACCGTTTCAGTGAGAATGTAACCGCCTATGACAAGAACGGCAACATCAAGACCCTGCAACGCTACGGTCAAACCGGAGCTTCTACCTATGGTCTGATTGATAACCTGACTTTCACCCTCGGTGGTAATCAGTTGACCCGTGTAGATGATGCTGTAGCCACATCTGCTTACAACAACGGTTTCGAGTTCAAGGACGGCGTGAAGCAGGCGAATGAATACAACTACGATTCCAACGGGAATTTAACTAAAGATTTGAACAAGGGAATTACCAATATATCGTATAATTGCTTAAATTTGCCCAGTGTGGTGACGTTCAGTGACGGCAGCACCGTCACCTATACCTATGCAGCCGACGGCACAAAGCTGAAAACTGTCCATAAGACAGGCAGCACTACCACCACGACGGACTATTGCGGAAACGTGGTCTATGAGAACGGTGTTCAGAAGTTGCTGCTGACTGATGAGGGTTATGTTACTCTGAGTGACAGCAAGTATCACTATTACTTGAAAGACCATCAGGGTAACAACCGGGTAGTCATCAACCAGAGCGGCACGGTAGAGGAGACGAACCATTACTATCCATTTGGAGGGGTGTTTGCAAGTGCAGGCAATGTGCAGCCTTACAAGTACAACGGGAAGGAGTATGATGGCAAGAAGGGGTTGAATTGGTATGATTATGGAGCACGTATGTATGATGCAGCATTGGGTAGGTTTATGACAGTTGATCCACTGGCAGAGAAGTATTATCCGATGAGTCCGTATGGGTATTGTTTGAATAATCCTATCAAATTTATTGATGCAGACGGGAGACTGCCAAGAATTTATATCGAAAGAAAAGGTTTTGGACATGCATTTGTAACAGTTGGCAATGGTGATAATACAATTGTGTATACCTATGGTAGATATGGAGAATTGGGAAAAGATAAAAGTTCGGCACGGAATACTTCGCCTACAGGAGAAGGAGTGCTTATTAAATTGACGGGTAGAGATGCTATTAGCTTTATTCAGGATCAAATGCTTGCTAATGAAGCAGTGGGATATGAGTTTACAAAAGGTTCAGATGAACTTGTTTCGAAACACTTTGATAAGCAATTAGATAATAGTAATAAAATACCTCAAAAAGGTAAGTATGCAGGTAAAGAAAATGCGAAAGTTATTGATGAATATAATTTATTTATTAACAACTGCGCTACCACTTCCATAAAAGGTATACAAGAGGGAGTAAAAAAAGATTTGGATTTGAAAGATTCTAAAGCCCCTGCTTCTTTAGGAGACCGTTTGAAAGTAATGTCTAAAGAGGATGAGCATAGTATCAGAAGAATTACTTATAATGAAATAAAGAAAGAGTTTAATTTGCATGGAGCTGGAACAAAATGGTAATTATGAAAAAGGTTATTTTAATGGTATTTCTGATATTCTCATTGTTGATGATTGTCTATGGGATAGGTTTTATTCTTAATTATTATTTAGTGATAAAATATTCCATAGAAGACTGTTTGCCCTTAGGTGGTAAAGGCACTTTCCCGGTAGTGAGTGACAGATTAGATGAAATACATGCTCTTGTCAATTATGCTGAAATAGTAGTTATATATGCAATTTATGCTTTATCATTGGCTGTATATTGGTTGCTTAACATTAATAAGAAATAATCTGTCTTAGTTGACTAATCTCTTTAATAACTATCCTAACATCAGATAGCTCATATCTTGCATGTTAGGATAGCTTTTTTTCTTTCTAATACTGATACGACGGCCTTAACCGTCTGACTGCTTTCACCCACGGCGCAGGCCGCTATACAGAAAAGGTGACCGGTTACGACAAAAACGGCAATATCCTATCTTTGCAGTGCTACGGGCAGACCTCCGCATCAGTCTACGGCTTGATCACTCTTACGGGCAATCTGCTGAATCGTGTGGACGATACCGCTACGACTTCTGCTTACAACAACGGTTTCGAGTTCAAGGACGGCGTGAAGCAGGCGAATGAATACAACTACGATTCCAACGGGAATTTAACTAAAGATTTGAACAAGGGAATTACCAATATATCGTATAATTGCTTAAATTTGCCCAGTGTGGTGACGTTCAGTGACGGCAGCACCGTCACCTATACCTATGCAGCCGACGGCACAAAGCTGAAAACTGTCCATAAGACAGGCAGCACTACCACCACGACGGACTATTGCGGAAACGTGGTCTATGAGAACGGTGTTCAGAAGTTGCTGCTGACTGATGAGGGTTATGTTACTCTGAGTGACAGCAAGTATCACTATTACTTGAAAGACCATCAGGGTAACAACCGGGTAGTCATCAACCAGAGCGGCACGGTAGAGGAGACGAACCATTACTATCCATTCGAGGGGTGTTTGCAAGTTCAGGCAATGTGCAGCCTTACAAGTACAACGGCAAGGAGCTTGATGCGAAGAAAGGGGTGAACTGGTATGATTATGGGGCGAGGCATTATGATGCGGTATTGGGTAGGTTTACGACGAATGACAGATTTGCCGAGAAATATTATTCGATGTCTCCGTATCAGTATGGGGCGAATAGTCCGGTTGGGAATATTGATGTGAATGGAGATAGTATTAGAGTTTACACTGAAACTCAGTCCTTTGGTCACACGTGGATTAGTGTTGGTGAAGGATCTAATATGACTGTTTATAGCTACGGACGATACAATGGGACTAACAAAGGACCAGATAGAAGCTCTAATTCTTTAGGAAACGGTTCCGGTGTTCTTTTAAAGTTAATGGGGGATGAAGCAAAAGCTTACAATGACAAAAAAGCAGCTGGCGGAATGTCTGTATTTGTAGTAACAGATGTGGCAGATGAAAAAGTTGCTAATATTTTAGACGAAAAGTTTAATATGTCAACTACAATGCCAGATAATCCTAAAAGTGATTATTATAACAGTTCTTCTGCTCGTATTATTGATGAATATAAGCTGACAAGTAATAATTGTACAACAATGGTATCTGATGTATTGAATAAAAGCGGGTCAAATGCTCTGAAAGAGACAAGGCTACAACAAACAAGCAATTTTGGAACATGGACTACTATTCCTATTGTCAACAGATTTATTCTTCCAATATCAATGCAGAATCATTTAGTGAGAATATCCAAACCTGGAGGTGTAGTTTATAAAACAAGATAGATTATGAAATGGCTTAGAATTGTGTTTGTTGCCACATCAATAATTCTTTCATTAGTAATTGTATGCGCAATTATTAATTGTGAAATTAGTTATAAATATGAGATTGAAAATCGATGTGGGGATAAAATTGATATCTTATGGGTTGAGGAGTGGCTAAAAGAAACGATTAAAGTGTGGCAGTTTTTTCTATGCTATGTAATCATTAATATCTTTTATTTAATAGCTTCTCTTGTCAATAGCCGTAAATCTTCAAAAGAAAAATGCAGTTTATCATAAACAAACGCAGTCTCTTTTGTATTGATAATTAGGGCGTCTTGACCTGATATGAATTGACTATTTTATCGCTATCCTAACATCAGATATCTTATATCTTGCATGTTAGGATAGCTTTTTTCTTTCTAATACTGATACGGCGGCCTTAACCGTCTGACTGCTTTCACCCACGGCGCAGGCCGCTATACAGAAAAGGTGACCGGTTACGACAAGAACGACAATGTCCTGTCTTCGCAGTGCTACGGGCAGACCTCCGCATCAGTCTACGCCCTAATCATTCTTACGGGCAATCTGCTGAATCATGTGGACGATACCGCTACGACTTCTGCTTACAACAATGGCTTCGAGTTCAAGGACGGTGTTAAGCAGGCGAACGAGTACGTTTATGATGCGAACGGCAATTTGACCAAAGATTTAAACAAGGGAATTAGCAATATTACGTATAATATATTAAATTTGCCAACGGGCGTCACTTTTGCTTCCGGCGGTTTCATACAGTATGGCTATACTGCCGACGGCATCAAGCGGCGCATGATGTATAAGGAGGCAGATGGTTCGGGCAATCCGGTTCCTACTGTGTATTGCTGCAATGTGGTCTATGAAAACGGTGTTGCCAAGCTTCTTCTTACGGAAGAGGGGTATGTTACGCTTTCGGACAAGAAGTATCACTATTACCTGCAGGACCATCAGGGAAACAACCGCGTTGTCCTCAGTTCCAGCGGTGCTGTTGAGGAAGCGAACCATTACTATCCCTTCGGTGGTGTGTTTGCAAGTTCAGGCAATGTGCAGCCTTATAAATACAACGGCAAGGAGTACGATGGCAAGAAGGGGTTGAATCTGTATGATTATGGGGCACGCATGTATGATGCTGCGCTGGGAAGGTTTACGACGGTGGACCCTTCTGCTGAAAATTACTTCAATACAAGTCTCTATGCTTATTGCGGGAATAATCCTATTAATCGGATTGACCTTGACGGATTACTTTTGGCTCGAATATTGATATATAAGGTCCTCTGATTCAATAAAGTGAACGATTCCCTGCTTTCATCACTATATGTCAACAGGGAATTTTACCTTTTATATAAGGCTACACCCTTTCCCTGACATGGTGTAGCCATTTACCCCAAAGGGTGTAGCTATCCGGGGCAAAGGGTGTAGCTCTGTTTAATGTGCCTTATCAGTGCCTGCGGCACACATAATCCGTTATTGACTCATGAAAAATCCCCCGTCGTAAGTGGGAAGAAAGAAATTTGTTTCAAATCTCCCCGAAATCATGTACCTTTGTGGCGGTACCTAAAAAAGGAAGTAACAAGATGATGAACAAGATAAATTCCGTATGCGTATATTGTGCTTCGAGCACAAAGATAGATTCCGTTTATTTCGATGCAGCCCGTGAGTTGGGCACTCTGCTGGGGCAGCGGCAAATTCGCCTGATTAATGGTGCGGGAAATATGGGACTGATGTCCGCTGTGTCCGATGCGGCACTCCGGGCAGGGGGAGAGGTGACGGGCGTCATTCCCCGCTTCATGGTGGAGCAGGGATGGCATCACACCGGACTTACCCAACTCGTGGAAGTGGAAAGCATGCACCAGCGGAAAAAGACAATGGCCGACCTGAGCGATGCCGTCATCGCCCTGCCCGGTGGTTGCGGCACCCTGGAAGAACTGCTGGAAATCATCACTTGGAAGCAACTCGGACTGTATCTGAACCCGATTGTGATACTGAATGTCAAGAACTATTTCGACCCTCTGCTCGATATGCTCCGGCAGGCAGTGGACGAAAACTTCATGCGCGTGCAGCACGGTGCCATCTGGCATGTGGCGCAGACACCGCAGGAAGCCGTGGAACTGATGTATACCACTCCCTTGTGGGACGCCTCCATCCGTAAATTCGCTGCAATATGATAGGGCTGTTGATGGCTTGGGCAGTAGTGGGGACGGAGGGGATTCCTATTCCATATTCTCCGAGAATGGACGATGGCATCACCGTGGTTCTTTTGTGCTGTTTCTTTCTGTCGGCCTATGTTTTGTCACGCAGCCGCAAGTTCCTGCTGCAGCTGGTGAAGGATTTCCTGCTTCATCGCGAACGTACCAGCATATTTGCCACTTCCACAGCCGCCGATATGCGCTATTTGCTGCTGCTCATCCTGCAGACTTGCATCCTTGCGGGTGTCTGTATCTTCAGCTACTTCAATGATATACAGCCGGAACTGGTACGTCATGTGTCGCCGGGGCTTCTGCTGGGGATTTACATCGGTGTGTGTCTCTTCTATTTGTGCTTGAAGTGGATGCTCTACTCTTTTCTGGGTTGGATTTTTTTTGACGAAAGTGTTACAACGCTATGGCTTGAGTCCTATTCTACGCTACTTTATTACTTGGGATTCGCCCTTTTCCCGTTTGCTCTGTTCATAGTCTATTTTGATTTGAGTTTGCAGCTGACGATAATAATAGGATTGATTTTAGCCTTTTTTGCTAAAATATTGATGTTATACAAGTGGTTAAAGCTTTTTTGTAACAATTTATATGGCGGTTTGCTTTTAATTGTGTACTTTTGTGCCCTTGAAATCATGCCTTGTTTTGTGTTATATCAAGGCGTGACGCAGCTAAACGATTATTTGATAATAAAATTTTAGGACGTTGAAAATTAAGAAAGTACTTGTGTCGCAGCCGAAACCGGCATCAGAGAAATCTCCTTACTACGACATCGCCGAGAAGTATGGTGTGAAAATAGATTTTCGCCCATTTATCAAAGTGGAGAGCCTTTCAGCGAAAGAGTTCAGACAACAGAAAATTTCGGTCTTGGATCATACTGCCGTTATTTTTACTTCGCGTCATGCTATTGATCATTTCTTCCACTTGTGTACAGAATTGCGTGTGACAATTCCCGAAACAATGAAGTATTTCTGCGTGACGGAGGCCGTTGCTCTGTATATCCAAAAGTATGTGCAGTATCGTAAGCGTAAGATTTTCTTCGGAAACACCGGGAAGATTGACGATTTGATACCTTCCATTGTTAAGCATAAGACTGAAAAGTACTTGGTACCGATGTCGGATGTACACAATGATGACGTGAAGAATCTGCTGGATAAGAATAAGATTCAGCACACGGAAGCTGTCATGTACCGCACTGTCAGCAATGATTTTGCTGCAGATGAGGCTTTTGATTATGACATGCTGGTGTTCTTCAGTCCGGCAGGCATCAGTGCCTTGAAGAAGAATTTCCCTGATTTTGACCAGAAGGAAATCAAGATCGGAACATTCGGCTCTACCACTGCCCAGGCAGTCCGTGATGCCGGGCTTCGTCTTGACCTGGAAGCTCCCAGCGTGCAGGCACCCTCAATGACGGCGGCGCTTGACATGTTTATCAAGGAAAATAATAAAGGAAAGTAAAAAGAGTTATGAGTTATAAGTTATGAGTGATTTGCTTATAGCTTGTAGGCATAACAATGGATTTATAAAATTGAGCTACAAGTGGTTGTGCTTTTATGTTGCCAGGTACTTGTAGCTCGTTTTTGTATCGCCCCCATAACTTATCACTCATAACTCATCACTCATAACTTATAACTCATCACCCCATGCCAAATACCTTGCGTAAGTCCGAACGGTTGGACAGGAAGAAAGTGATAGAGAAGATGTTTGCGGGCGGCTCACGCTCGTTTTCGGTTTTCCCTTTGCGTGTGGTGTATCTGCCGGTGGAGGAGCTGGAGGCACCCGTTTCCATTCTTGTAAGTGTCTCGAAACGCCGTTTCAAGCGGGCGGTGAAGCGCAACCGCGTGAAACGTCAGATACGTGAAGCCTACCGCATGAACAAACACGGACTGCTGGCAGTGTTGACGGAAAAAAAGTGCCGTTTGGCCGTGGCCTTCATCTATCTTTCGGACCAGTTGGTAGACTCTTCTGTCATCGAGGACCGTATGAAGACAGCTTTGGCACGCATTGCCGAGAAGGTAGCGGCAAATGCTGAAACCGAGCAAACTCCGCAGGTGTCATGAAGCGTCTGCTTTCATATCTGCTGCTGCTTCCCATCTATTTCTATCAGAAGTGCATATCGCCCATGATAGGGCCTTCATGCCGTTTTACCCCCACTTGTTCGCAATATGCGGTGGAGGCCATCAAGAAACACGGACCTTTCAAGGGGTTTTGTCTGGCAGTCAGGCGCATTCTGCGCTGCCATCCCTGGGGAGGTTCCGGATATGATCCCGTTCCATGAATATTCCAGTTGACATACATACACACCGGCTTCCGCAAGTACCCGGAACTGCCATTGCAAATTGCTATCCCGAAACGTTCTCTCCACAGAGCGGCGGATGGTATTCGGTGGGGATACATCCCTGGCGTATAGGTCGGAGTGGAGGTGAACACTCAGGAGTTGAAGGTGCTGTGGCTAGCAGGGTGTGCGGCCTGGAGGAGTTAGTGCGCCATCCCCAAGTACTTGCCGTGGGCGAAGCCGGGCTGGACAAGCTGGCAGATGCTCCGATGGATTTGCAGGTGGAAGTGTTCAGGTGCCAGGCATGTTTGGCAGAGGAAGTGGGAAAGCCGCTGGTGATTCATCTGGTGAAGGCGGTTGATGAACTGCTGAAGGTGAAGCGGGACTTGCGCCCGTCGAATCCGTGGATAATACATGGTTTCCGTGGCAAGGCGGCGCTGGTGGAGGAATATCTGAAACATGGCTTTTACCTTTCATTCGGGGAGAAATACCAGGAAGTAGCCTTGTGCCGGGTACCTGCCGACCGGCTGTTCATCGAAACGGATGAAAGCGAAGTTTCCATCGGGGAATTGTATGCACGCGCTGCCGAAGTGCGCGGCATCTCTCCCGAGGAGCTTGGAGAAACACTCCGGAGAAATGTCTGCAAAGTCTTTTTTAAACCCTAAGAGTTGTTTCTTCGAATAAAGAGTCGTATTTTTGCGCAGATTAAAATAGGAATCAAACAATTCATAGATAATCACTTAAATAATTAATCAGATAACTTAATCATTCGATGAATTTTGTAGAAGAATTAAGATGGCGTGGCATGCTCCACGATATGATGCCGGGTACGGAAGAACTTCTGGCTAAGGAACAAGTGACTGCATACATTGGTTTCGACCCTACTGCGGACTCTTTGCACATCGGGCACCTTTGCAGTGTGATGATTTTGCGTCACTTCCAGCGTTGCGGACACAAGCCGTTGGCACTGATTGGCGGTGCTACGGGTATGATTGGTGACCCTTCCGGAAAGTCTGCCGAACGCAATCTGCTTACGGAAGAGACGTTGCAGCGCAACCTGGCCGGTATGAAGGCCCAGCTCTCCAAGTTCCTGGATTTTGATTCGGATGCCCCCAACCGTGCCGAGTTGGTGAACAACTACGATTGGATGAAGAACTTCACTTTCCTCGATTTTGCCCGTGAAGTGGGTAAGCACATCACCGTAAACTATATGATGGCGAAAGATTCTGTAAAGAAGCGTCTGAACGGTGAGGCACGTGACGGTCTTTCCTTCACGGAATTCACCTACCAGCTGTTGCAGGGGTACGACTTCCTTCATCTGTATGAAACCAAAGGCTGCAAGCTCCAGATGGGTGGCAGCGACCAGTGGGGTAACATCACCACCGGTGCCGAACTGATTCGCCGTACGAACGGTGGGGAGGTATTTGCACTGACCAGCCCGCTGATTACGAAGGCCGACGGTGGCAAGTTCGGCAAGACAGAGTCCGGAAACATCTGGCTCGACCCGCGCTACACTTCTCCATATAAGTTCTACCAGTTCTGGCTGAACGTGAGCGACGAGGATGCCAAACGCTACATAAAGATATTCACTGCACTGTCCAAGGAAGAGATTGACGCTCTGACGGCCGAGCACGACGCTGCTCCCCACTTGCGCGTCCTTCAGAAGTGTCTGGCGAAGGAAGTGACTATCATGGTTCACTCCGAAGAGGACTATAATGCCGCCGTGGATGCATCCAACATCTTGTTTGGCAATGCAACTTCGGATGCACTGAAGAAGTTGGACGAAGATACGCTGCTGGCTGTGTTCGAGGGTGTTCCCCAGTTTGAAATATCCCGTGATGCACTGGCTGCCGGTGTGAAGGCGGTGGATTTGTTCGTGGATAATGCTGCTGTATTCGCTTCCAAGGGCGAGATGCGTAAGCTGGTGCAAGGCGGTGGCGTTTCTCTGAATAAGGAGAAACTGGCTGCTTTCGACCAGGTGATTACGACAGCCGACCTGCTGGACGAAAAATACCTGCTGGTACAGCGCGGCAAGAAGAATTACTATCTGATTATCGCCAAATAACGGTAGCCTAAAGAGAAGTAATTAAGGAAATGATGCTTCGGCAGTAAAAATAGCCCCGAAATATTTGGATATTTCGGGGCTTCCTTTTATCTTTGCACCGCTTTTTAACAGAAAGCCCTATGTTTGGACTATGGTGTAATGGTAGCACAACAGGTTTTGGTTCTGTTTGTCCAGGTTCGAATCCTGGTAGTCCAACTACGATACAGCTAATTGCAGCTAAAAACCCACTAAAATCGCAAGTTTTAGTGGGTTTTTTTGTTATTCTTTCCCCCTCTTGTTGGCACTATAGGTATAGATTTTTTCTTTTTACGAATCTTTGAACGATATTGCTATATAATTGACACAAATTTATACGGTTTCTCCATTTTCTTTTGTTACATTTGCATCGTGTACGCAAACGATGTGTATTTGATGGCTGAAGTTATAACCTATTAAATGTAGTGCAATCATGAAAACGAACTATGAAATTCGCTATGCTGAGCATCCCGATGATGTGAAAAGCTACGATACGAAAAGCATTCGCTGCGATTTCCTTATAGGGAAGGCATTCTCCCAAAATAAAGTTTCCATTGAGTATAAACTACTTGCAAATCGTACATAAATAGAATATCACTTATTTAAACTTAATAATTTAACGTTATGAATCCGTATTTGAATTTTTCTTTGGAAGGTAAAGTAGCCCTTGTTACAGGTGCTTCTTATGGTATCGGTTTTGCTATCGCTTCAGCTTTTGCAGAGCAAGGAGCAACTATCTGTTTCAACGATATCAACCAGGAGTTGGTAGACAAAGGCTTGGCTGCCTATACTGAAAAGGGTATCAAGGCACGCGGTTATGTATGTGATGTGACAGACGAACCTGCTGTTCAGGCCATGGTAGCCCAGATTGAAAAGGAAGTAGGCTCTGTTGATATCCTCGTAAACAATGCCGGCATCATCCGCCGTGTTCCTATGCACGAGATGGAGGCTGCTGACTTCCGTCGTGTAATCGATATCGACCTCAATGCTCCGTTCATCGTATCAAAGGCTGTTCTGCCTGCCATGATGAAGAAGGGCCACGGTAAAATTATCAATATCTGCTCTATGATGTCCGAACTGGGTCGTGAGACTGTGTCGGCCTATGCCGCTGCCAAGGGTGGCTTGAAGATGCTGACTCGCAACATCTGCTCTGAATATGGTGAATATAACATCCAATGTAACGGTATCGGTCCGGGTTACATCGCTACCCCGCAGACTGCTCCGCTGCGTGAAAAGCAGGCCGACGGTAGCCGTCACCCGTTCGACTCGTTCATCTGCGCCAAGACTCCGGCAGGCCGCTGGCTGGCTCCGGAAGAACTTACCGGTCCGGCAGTGTTCCTGGCATCGGAAGCCTCTAATGCGGTAAACGGTCACATCCTCTATGTAGACGGAGGTATCTTGGCTTATATCGGAAAGCAACCGAAATAAATTTAAGGATAATTGAGAAGGTGATAAAGTGGCAGGATAATGTCACTTGTCACCTTTTTCTTTTGGGCGCGGATTACGCGGATTTCGCGGAAAGGATAAGGAAAATCCGTATAATCCGCGAAATCCGCGCCTAAAAGAAAGTTATACAACTGATTAGGAAAAAGCAATGATTATATGAGAAACTTTCTTTTATTATGTATGGCGGCCCTCTGCTGTCTTGCTTGCAACGATAGCAAGATAGTGACTGTTACGGTAACCAATCCGTTAGCGATGGACCGTTCCGATGAGATGGTAGAGGTGTCCATGACCGAAATCTCAAACCTTCTGAATCTGGCAGACACCGCACAGATTGTGGTTCTGAATGTCGAAGGGGAGCAGGTGCCTTACCAAGTGACCTACGATGACAAATTAATCTTCCCTGCTACGGTAGCCGCCAATGCATCGGCTGCATATACCGTCCAGGCCGGTGCTCCCGTCGATGTGGAGGTAAGGGCTTGTGGGCGGCAGTATCCCGAACGTCTGGACGACATGGCCTGGGAGAACGACTTGGTAGGCTTCCGTGCCTACGGTCCTGCATTGCAGGCAAGGGGTGAACGCGGTTTCGGCTACGACTTGTTCACGAAGCGAGGCACTGCTGCACCGGTACTGGAAGACATGTATGCCAAGGAACTGGATGCAGACTCCTGGAAGCAGGTTAATGAATTGCGCAAGACAGACCCGAAGGCAGCCGATGAGCTGGTACGCACATTCTCCTATCATATAGACCACGGTTATGGCATGGACTGCTATGCAGTAGGCCCAACATTGGGAGCCGGAGTGTCTGCATTGATGGTGAATGATACCATTATCTATCCGTGGTGCTACAAGACGCAGGAGGTGCTGGACAACGGTCCGTTGCGCTTCACCGTGAAGCTGGAGTTCAATCCGTTGGCTGTGAAAGGGGATACTGCGGTGGTGGAAACGCGTCTGATTACGCTGGATGCCGGTTCTCATCTGAACCGTACTGCCGTTTCGTATAGCAATCTAAAGGAATCTTTGCCCATTGTTACCGGTATTGTGCTGCACGAACCGGACGGTGCTGTGGTGGCTGATGCCGCCGGTGGTTATATGACGTATGTAGACCCCACTACCGGACCGGATAATGGCAAGATATTTATGGGGGCCGCTTTCCCTGCCGTTGTGAAGGAAGCCAAAACCGTGCTTTTCCCCATAGAGGAGAAGAAGATGCGTAACAATGCGGACGGTCATGTACTGGTTGTCAGCGACTATGAGCCGGGCGCTGACTACGTGTATTACTGGGGCTTTGCCTGGGACCGCGCAGACATCAAGACTGCTGAAGCCTGGAACCGATACATGGCTGATTTTGCACAGAAGGTGCGCAATCCGATGACGGTGAGTATCCGCTAAGTTGATTTTCTTCCTTTTCAGACGGAGAAGCTTGAGAAGCTGGAGGCTTGTAACTGTCCGGGCGAATGACAAGTGTTCTCAGAATAAGCTCTTCCCCTTGTAGACAAGTTCTGCAACGTTTTTGGCCTCCAGTTTTTCCATCAGGCGCTTCCGGTAAGTCTGTATTGTATTGATGCTGAGAAATAGTAATTGGGATATTTCAGAAGTGCTCAGTCCTTGCGAGAGATAGGCGAGCACTTCTTTTTCACGTCTCGACAATTCGGGAAGTGCATGTGGTAGGGTGTTTTGTTTTTCCTTGTCCAGTTCGCTGAAAACATTGCTGAAGTATCTGGTTCCGTTTTTCAGTGTACTGATGGCGTCTCTCAATTCGCTGGTGCTGGCATTTTTTGAAACAGCTCCGTTGATGTTTAGGGTGGATAATTTGGCTATGATCCAAGGTTCTTCATGCATGGTATAGATTAAAATGCCGCATTCGGGTATCTGGCTGTGAAGGTGGGATATGAGTTGGAATCCATTCATATCCGGTAGTTCAAGGTCAATGATGCAAAGGTCGAATCTCTCTTTGAGGGTCAGTTGTTCCACGTCTTTTGCACAAGTGGCTCCTTTGCACGTCACTCCTTCGAGTTGCGAGGCCAATGCGATGATGCCTTCAGCAACAATCGGGTGGTCATCTATTACCAGTATTCTGTATGTTTCTTTGTTTGGTTTCATTCGTTTATGTTAAGCAGTAGGGTGAAAACGTTGTTTTCTGTTGACGAGCATACATTGGCGGTAGCGTTGATGGCTCTGATACGGTCGTTTACGGTGCGCAATCCTATGCCGTCATTGTTGTTTGTTGCTGTTTGTTGCTTGTTTGCATTCTTACCGTTGTCTGTAATTTGCAGGGTATATTTATTTTCATTGTCGGCACGGAGACTGATGACTATATGACTGGCTGAGGCATGTTTCACGATGTTCATGGTGAGCTCTTGTACGATGCGGTACAGCTCATAAGCGGTTTCATTGGGAAGATGGCGTGATGCGTTGTTCTCCGTTGGATGATAGCTGACCTCTATGCCGGTGTTCTCGGTCAGTTTGGCAGCATAACGGTCGAGTATCTGGTCTAGACTGAGATGCTCGAATTCGGGAGGCATCAGTTCGTGTGAGATATTCCGCACGTTGTTTCTCAGTTTGCTGACGAGTGAGGCCAGTTCCTGCTCATTCCCTTTGCTGGCAGAAGTTTCTATCTTCATTTGCAGCCCCAGCAGGTCGTTGGCTATGCCGTCATGCAGTTCCTTGGCAAAATATTTGCATTCCTCTTCCAACCCTTCAATGTAACGGCGTGCCGAGTTCAGTTCGTTTTCTTGCTTTAGCAGTTCAATCTTCTTTTCGGCTATTCGTTTCTTGTGGCGGAGCGTCAACAAAGTAATGAGAGCAAGACCGGACAGAAGGGCTACAGCAATGGAGGCTTTTAGCAGGAAGGCTTGGTGTTCCAGTTGTTCTTGTTGCAGGTGGGCTATCTCCAATTCCTTTTCTTGTGTGTGATATTTCACGTTGAATTCTGCCATTTGTTGCGTCAGATTGTGCTGTGCCAGCGTATCAGTCCACATGCGGGCACTATCCATATAGGTGTAGGCCAGTTTGGGGTTTCCCAAGGCATCGTAGCATCGTGCCATTTGTGTAAATAATGTTTTGGGCTCGGTACCGGTTTTCCGGTTACGCAGCCAGTGGAAGTCCTTCAAGGCGCGGGCATAGTTTTTGCGGTTTGTTTCGGTGGCTGCCCTCGATTGTATGAATCCTATGGCAGCGATGGAGTTGGATGGTACCCGTTGTAGTAGTTTGTTCCCCAATTTCAAGTAGTGGTCTATGGAATCGGGTTGTTCTTTTCGTTCAAAGAGTCTCAGCATGCCGGGCAGGCAGCGTATCTTCCATAAGTCTTCGTTTCCCTCTCCGTGGCAGGCAATGTTCCAGGCTTTGCGGTTGGATTTTTCAGCATCATCCAGCTTGTTCAGCTCAGCCTTTATGGTTGCTCTGATTTGCCAGGTGGTGAAAGCTACGAATGGGTCTTCGGTTCTGGCGGCATGTTCGGTGGCCATGTCGGTATACTTTTCAGCTTCGTCCAGCTGCCTGATATTGAAGTATAGGATGGACACATTGTTGCAGATGTGGGCTATCCAGCTTTCGTCCCCATATTGCAAGGCACTGTCCAGTGCTTTATTGTAATAGTAGAGTGTAGAGTCATTCATTTGGTGCTGACGGTAGAGGAGGCCCAAATCGTTGTATACGCTGATGTGCTTTTCCAAATCATCTATCTGCGGCAGGTAGGGGAGCACATTTTTTTTCATGGCAAAGGCTTCTTCTGTCTTTCCCACATAGATCAGTAGTGTGGCTTGTTCGTTCAGCAAGATGGGATACATGAAGGAGTGCTTTACGTTCCGGGTGGCAAAGGCGCTGTCGAAGCTACGTTGCGCTTCATCGTAGTGTCCTTCTTCCATGAGATTGGCTGCCCGGTTGTAGAAGTGTGCCAACAGAGTGTCTGTTGGTATTTCTCCGGCGTGAAGCAGGATAGTGGTTAAAGAAAAGAGGAGTGATAATAGCTTAGTATGGCGTACCCTCATATCGGTATATTTTAGTGGAATTCAATCTGTGCTTAGTTGTTGCAAATATACGTCTTATTCATTTTGCTTTTTATTGGAGATGCTGAATTTTTTCTGTATGTGGCTGAAAAATCACCTTTTTCAGTGACAAGGAGTGAAAGGAAAAGTTTATTACTTTGCAAAAAATATTAAGCTTTGTCTGGGAATGATAAATGGCCAAAAGTATCTGTCCGGGTTTGAATGGCAGAGTCTTGTTGTCGTGAGATACGGACGGCATTCCTTATACTTTTGTTATTATGGATTTTCCTTAGAGGGATGGGGATAAAACAAGATTTGTAACTTATGAAAATGTTTAAAATGATGGCTGCCTCCATGTTGGGTGTGGCGTTGTGCTTGGGATTCACTGCTTGCAGTGACGATGACGAAAATGAGAATGGTGAGGGTGGCGAAAACACCGCCACTGTGGTCAATCCTTCGCAAGTGTTTACGGGAGGGCTTCCGAAGTCGGTTTCGGGCATGGCGATTTCTCACAATGAAGAAGGGCTGGTGACGAACATTACAACTGAGGATGGGGATAAAGCCGTCTTTGAGTACTTTCCCGCTACTACAAAGGCAGATGTTGCAAAGGACCGAGCAAGAATCACCGTGACGGATGAAGAGGGCGATGTTACAGAACTGAACTTGCAGCTCAACAGCGATGGTTATGTGGAATTTTGCAACTCAATAGACCACGCTGGTACTCCCGATGCCGATGAGTTTACTTGGGAGATGGAATACGACACTGAAGGCCATCTGGTTGTAATGAAACGCTCTGAAAGCGATGGTGAAATAACGAACATCACCTATAAGGATGGAGATGTGGTGAAGACTTCCACACGTTATGTAGCTAGTGGGGATCTCAATGGTGACGGAATTATCGACAGCAATGACGAGTGGGAGTATAGTGCTGCCATAGACTATACGACGGATAATATAACAGCTCCTATCGAGAATAAGGGCTGCCTGATGTTGTTTGATGAAATACTGGATGTGGATATGGACGAGATGATATATGCCTATTATGGAGGCATGCTTGGTAAGGCTACGAAACATCTGCCGCTTGTAGGGCATTATACATACAATGGCGAGGACTCTGTGTCCGATATGTATTTTACATGGACATTGAATTCCGACAGTTATCCTACGGAACTGGTTGTAAAAGACCAGTGGGATGAATACAGATGTACATTTACTTGGTAATTATAAAACATCTGTTTATTCTTGTGGAACAGGACATGAGCCTATAAAATGTAAGGGGTTGCCTTTTGCCGAGACAACCCCTTCTTATTTTATGTGGAATTTATTGTGACAGCAGATGTTGGTAACTTTCTGCTGTTTCAAGTTTATAATACTTTGAATTCATATCCCTCTTCCTTCAGGAAGTCAATGGCGCGCGGCAATGCGTACTGCAGGTTTCCGTTGCACCAGGATTTCAAGGAATCGTGGAAGGTGATGATGGAGCCGTTGCGGGCGTAGCGCATCACGTTGGCTAGCACTTGCGGACCGCGCAGCTTCTTGCTGTAGTCGCGGGTCACGAGGTCCCACATCACAATCTTGTAGGTTCGTTTCAGCGTGAGATACTGGTTGGCGAACATATGGCCGTGGGGAGGGCGGAACAAGAGAGGGTAGAGAACCTTCTCCACATTGCAATTGATGTCCCCACCCATTTCCATGAAAATCTTCGCCTGTTCGGTATTTCCCAGATAATTCTTGGCCGTGTATTCAAATCCACGGATATGGTTGAAGGTGTGGTTACCGATGCGGTGCCCACGCTCAACGACCATCCGGAATTCGTCCGGATGCTTCCGTATGTTGTCACCTACCATGAAGAAGGTGGCTTTGATGTTGTGCTTATCCAGCAGGTCGAGCACCCAGGGAGTTACTTCGGGGATAGGGCCATCGTCGAAAGTCAGATAAACGGCTTTTTCATTGGGGTCCATCCTCCAGACTGCACCGGGATATAGTTTGCGAAAAAACTCAGGAGGTTGTTCTATAAACACGTGATTAAGGATTAAGGGATTAGGGATTTTAAGGATTAGGGATTTTAAGGATTAGGGGTTAAGGATTAGGGGTTAATGATTAGTGATGAACTGCACAGGCTAATCCCTAATCCTTTAATCCCTAATCCTTATTCTCACTCCTTCATTCTGTCCACATACATATTATACAGTTCTTCCACCTTCGGCTCGTAGATTTCGGCGAGCTTGGAGTTGTACTTCTTCATGGCCTTCACCTCGGCATCGAGTACAGCCCAGTGGTATTCAAATTCACGGGTAGAAATCATGAAGCGGTTGTCGTCCAGGCTCAGATACCAGGTCAGGTACTCTACAGCCTTGTCAGCAAGGGCTTTCATCATCTCGTCCGCCTTGGCGGTTTCGCCCAGTTGGTAGTAGGCTTCCGCCATCTGTACGGCACCGTTCTGCCAGTCGTAAGGCACGTTGTAGGCGGGAATCATCTTTTCGGCATAGTCCAGGGCGGCTTTTGCCTTGTCTTTCTTGCCCTCACGCATCAGCTGCTGCACGAGTTGGGAGAAGATGCGACGGTGAGAGTGACACATGCGCATTGCGTTCTCGTCGATATAGATGCCCGGCTTGTCGATGCCACCGAACTTGAACTTGTTCATCAGGTTGTCGTACATCTTTTCGGAGTCTATTGTCACGCCCGTCTTACTGGTGTCGAACGGAGTGAAACGATAGGCAAGACCTTCCTGAACGAAGTGGTTTTCCATATTCAGCTGGTTCTCCCTGCCTACGCTGACAGCGATATAGATGGGGCGTTCCCAGTTGGCCTCGCTCAGCATTTCGAGCATCATCAACTCGCTCTTGTAGAGGGCGCGTTTGCCTTTCAGCGAAATGTGCATGTAGTCGGGGATTGAGTCGCCCGGTATCATCATGCCGCTGCGGCGCACGGCTTCCTTGTCTACCTTGATGACGATGCTGTCGGTAGGAATCACCTTCAAGTCCTGATTCTTGTTGCGCACCCAGTTCTTGAGGATATTCTTTAGCTCATACGGGTTGTCACCGAATTCTTTCTTTACATTGACTAGTGCTTCGGGATTACCGTCCAGTGCCTGCTTCTCGGCTTCGGCATAGAGCTGGTCGATGCTTTTCTTGTACTCAGGCTGGATGGGGACGTATTCGTTGGTGCCTTCTACGTACTCCATACGGTCCCAGGTGATGGGGAGAGAAGGACTGTCGTAGGCGGGGCGCTTCATCTGGTCGATGTACCAATCGGTCTGCAGGTACGAGAGGTTGCAGGTACGGGCGTCGGTACGGAAACCTTCGGTCTCCTGGTTGTACCAGAGGGGGAAGGTATCGTTGTCACCATTGGTATAGATAATCGGGTTGCCGCTTTCTTGCAGGGACATCAGGTAGTTCTGGCCGAAGTCGCGTGCCATGTAGCGGTCGCTGCGGTCGTGGTCGTCCCAAGTCTGGCTTGCCATCTGCACGGGGACAAAGAGGCAGGCTACGGAAACGATGGCGGCAGCAGGCAGTTCCTTCATCTTGGCATAGTCTTGAAGCAGACGGACGAGTCCTGCCACACCCATACCAATCCAGATGGCGAAGGCGTAGAACGAACCGGCGTAGGCATAGTCACGTTCGCGCGGTTGGCTCGGAGTCTGGTTCAGGTAGAGCACGATGGCAATACCGGTCATGAAGAAGAGGAAGAAGACCACCCAGAATTGCTGGATGCCTTTCTGCCCACGGTAGGCTTGCCATAGCAGGCCGATGATACCCAGCAGCAGGGGTAGGCAGTAGAATACGTTGTGTCCCTTGTTGTCTTTCAGTTCCTGAGGCAAGAGGCTCTGGTCGCCCACCAGCCAGTTGTCGATGAACGGGATACCGGTAATCCAGTTGCCGTGTTCAATTTCTCCGCTGCCTTGTATGTCGTTCTGGCGTCCGGCGAAGTTCCACATGAAGTAGCGCCAGTACATCCAGTTGAGCTGGTAGGAGAAGAAGAACTTGATGTTTTCCCACTGTGTGGGCATGTTTACCATAATCATGTTGCCGCATTTGTCATAGGGCACATCGTAACCCTTGATGTCCTGCCAGGCATGGTATTGTTGTGTATGGGCACTGCTGTACATACGCGGGAACAGCATGTTCTGGGCGTATTCGTACTCAATGCGTCCGGGGATTTCGATGTACGAATCCTTTTCGTCGGGCGTAGCTTTCTCCTTGCGGATGAACTTCGTGCCGTTGTACTTGATGCGCGGTTCGCAGTAACCGTCTTTCACGTCCAGTGCCACTTGCGAGGAGAAGGCAGGGCCATAGAACAGCGGGCGTGTGCCATACTGCTCGCGTCCCAGGTATTCGCCCAGTGTGAAGATGTCTTCCGGAGAGTTCTGGTCCATCGGCGTGTTGGCGGTGGAGCGGATGACGATAAGTGCATACGAGGAATATCCGATGACAATCATCATGGTGCAGAGCAGCGAGGTGTTCAGCGTGCGTGCCGATACGCGGAATTTCTCTTTGACGGCTGCCTGCGTCTTCGGACGGAGGTAGAGCCACAATGCGGCAATGACAATGACACCGATAACTACCGAGCTGGTACCGTGTCCGTAGAACGGGATACCCAGCATGGCGATGGTGAGTATGAACGAGAGTGCCATACGTGCCTTGTTGCGTTCGGTATAGCTTTCGTAGATACCCCAGATGAGGCAGGCTGCCAACAGGATGATATATACGATGACACCCGTGTTGAAGGACATGCCCAGCGTGTTGACGAAGAGCAGTTCGAACCAGCCGCCCACTTTCACGATACCCGGCACGATGCCGTAGAGTACGGCTGCTACCAGTATGCCCGAAGCGAGCAATGCCAGCAGGGAGCCTCGGGCATTGGCGTTGGGTACTTTCTTGTAGTAGTATACCAGTACGATGGCGGGCAGGCAGAGCAGGTTCAGCAAGTGCACGCCGATACTCAGACCGGTCAGGTAGGCAATGAGAATCAGCCAGCGATCACTGTGAGGCTCGTTGGCAACGTCCTCCCATTTCAGTATGAGCCAGAATACGACGGCAGTAAACAGTGAGGAGAAGGCATACACCTCGCCTTCCACAGCGCTGAACCAGAAGGTATCGCTGAACGTGTAGGCAAGTGCGCCCACCAGACCGCTACCCATGATGGTAACCATCTGGCCGCGTGTGATATTGTTTTCGTCTGTCACCACAAGTTTGCGTACCAGGTGCGTGATGCTCCAGAAAAGGAACAGGATACATGCGCCGCTCATCAGCGCGCTCATGTAGTTCACCATCTTGGCAACGGTGGAGGCATCGGAAGCAAATTGTGAGAATAGGTTGGCTACCAGCATGAAGAACGGTGCGCCGGGCGGGTGTCCTACTTCCAGCTTATAGCCGGTGGTGATGAACTCCGGGCAGTCCCAAAAGCTTGCAGTAGGTTCGATGGTCATGCAGTAGACCGTCGCTGCAATGAGGAAGGTAATCCAGCCTACAAGGTTGTTTACGGTTTTGTACTGTTTCATTCAGATGAAATTCGTTATTATTCAGTTTTGTTTTTTACAAGCTGTTTTGCCATCGCTTAGTCAACGTATTGGCATATATGGGCGCAAATATAATGATTTCGCTTCTAAATAGGTGACAATAAGCAGCATTATTAGGATAGGTTAAGGGATTTGCTGCATCTATAGATGCAGCACGGTGGAAGTATAGATGCAACGCGGTGGATATATAGATGCAACAATGATGATTCTATAGAGGGAATATCCGGCCGATAAAGGGGATGCGGAAAGGAAGTATCCTCCTTGCTTGTCTAAATGAATCTTTCGTTTATAACCGAAAATCTAGCCTTTTTCGCAAACTTTTTAGGTTATGAACGAAAGAATGGATATACTTAGGAAGTACAATCTCTGGACAAGAGGAGATTTATATTTTCATCGACGAAGTGCAGCTCATCGAAGAATGGGAAAAGTCGGTCAATTCTTATTCGCAGGACTATACCGAGGAGTACGAGCTCTTTATCAGCGGCTCCAACTCACGGATGCTGTCCGGTGAGCTTGCCACGCTGCTTTCGGGGCGATACGTCCAATTTCCGGTATATCCCTTCAGCTATCAGGAGTATACAGAGATAAGGCATCTGGAACAGAACCGTGAGAGCTATATGGGCTATATGAATACGGGCGGAATCCCGGAACTTTTTGTCTTGCCCGAAAAGCAGGAGGTGCAGCGCAATTACTTGTCTGCCTTGAAGGACACCATCTTGCTGAAGGACATCATCCAACGCTACAGCATACGTGACCCCCGGCTGCTTGAGGACCTTTTTGCGTTTCTTGTAGGCAATGCCTCCAATTTAGTGTCCATCGGCAACATCGTGAACTATTTCAAGAGCCAAGGCCGGAAGACGAGCTATGATGCCGTGGCTGCCTACATAGGCTATATCGAAGACTCGTTCTTGGCGTATCGTTGTGAACGCTTTGACTTGCGCGGAAAGGAAATACTGTCCGGTACGGCGAAATATTACATCAACGACCTTGCCTTTAAGAATTTCCTCTATCCCGGAACAGCCTATGGTGTGGGTTATAAACTGGAGACTCTTGTCTATCTGGAGTTGCTTCGGGCGGGCTATGATGTCTATACCGGATGTGCTAAAGAAAAAGAGGTGGACTTCATCGCTCGGAAAGGTGACCGTACGATATATCTGCAATCCACCTACATGCTGGTAGATGAACAGACGGTGCGCCGTGAGTATGCTTCGTTGGAGGCGATACAAGATAATTATGAGAAACTGGTTGTCTCGCTTGATGACTTCTGCCTGCCGTCTCATGAAGGAATACGGCATGTGCGGGCGTGGGAACTGCATGGGTTGTTGTAAAAGGTGCTGAAAGACGGAAATATCCCTATAACCTTGACAAAAAGTAATGCTTTTCCCGGTTTTCCTGCCGCACTTGGTTTTACAGAAGAACGGATTTGGGATATGTTGTGGATATTCGGTTCATAAAGATGCGTTCTTCTTGCATGTTCTTCCGCTTTTGTGGGGCTTTTATGCAGAAATTGGCTACACCTTTAAGCTAAAAGGGTGATTGCTTTTTACTAAAAGGGGTATTGCGTTTTAGTAAAACGGTTACTCTGTTTTAGTAAAACGTTCTTTTGCTTTTGCCTTTTCGGTGTATCAGGGCTTTCGGAGAGGTGATTCCGATTTATTGGAAGGATGTTCTTTTGGTATAATGCTTATAGCCTGATACTTACAGATTTCCACTCTCGTATTTACTGCTGGGTGGGTAATGGGATGGAAATATGGGATTCTCGTGCGATAGAAAATACAAAGTGTCAGAATGACAAAATCATATTTATCTTCTGTAGGTATCAACCTCAAAAATACTTTCCAATCTTTTTCTTGTTTTCATTCTTTATCGTTAAATTTGCCATCGAAGCAAGGAAGTGTCCTTAGCTTCAATGTTTTGTGAAATGATATTGTAAGAAGCGTTGTGCTTCATTCTTGTCTTTGAGAACCTGAGAAATTCATCAATGATACACAAGAATGGCATGGACTGCTCCTGTGCTGGTTTCGGCGTGGGTCTGCTGTCTGTTCATTTGTATAGTGGGGTTTTCTCAGGACCTTCAAAGACGATGGATAGCACGCAGTTCCACGTTCTTTTTTTATATTCAGCAATACTCCCTCCTGAACCAAAGCTCGAATATCGGATCGGAGAAAACATACTTGTTCCCCTCTTTCTCAATGAAATCACGTTCTGTCAGCATACGCTTGTTGCGTGTGATGGTCTGTGCACTGCCCAATTCATATTTCCGCACTACGGGGATGGAGTTGAAGCGGTATTCACCATCGGCTACAGCACGAAGCATGGCAGTTTGGGCAGCAGTCAGGTTCTCGGTGTCGTTCATGAACATAGGCATGTTGGTGTCTATCAGTTGGTGGGTACGGATTTCGATAATCTCATCTGTCACTTTTTCAGACGTACCGCTCCAGATGAAATAGCACAACTGTTGCAAATACCACGAATGGCATTTCACGATGTCGCACAGTTGTTCTGCTTGCTGTTCGCTGATTTCTTTGTTCGTCCGGTGGAAGGCATTGACGATGAAGGGCACCCATTCCTCTTTCTTTATCTTTTGCAGGAACAGTACTTGTCCGAAGCGGTAGAAGGGGTTAGAAGAATTGTTGAAGATGTCCATCATCATATGCCGCTTGCTTCCGTAAAAGCAATAGGAAACTTGTTGCTGCTTCTGCCAGGCAGAGCGCATTTTTCCCTCCATACTTTTGTAGCCGGGTAGTAGTGCCAGTTGTTGGAACTCGTCGATGCAGACAATCAGGTGTATGCCTTTGGCAGCTGCTATCTTTTCGGGTAGTTCCAGTATCTCCATGACACTTTTTTCTTCCAGTTCCAATTTCAGGTCAAAGGAGAGGGTATCGGTTGGGTCGCTCTTCAATGTGATACTGGGAGAAACGGCTTTAAGAAACTGTTTCACATCTTCAAGCCTCTTTTCAAGGGTGGAGGCGGCGCAAGAAATGACTTCTCGCGCAAAGATGCGGTAGAATTCAGCTTCCGTCTTGATGCTGAATGCATCAATGAAGCAGACACGGATATGCTTGTCTTCTTGTGTCAGTTCGTCCATAGCTACTTTTACAAGCGACGATTTTCCCCATCGGCGCGGTGAAATAAGCATTACGTTGATGCCCGATCCAAGTAATTCTTTCAGTTGCTTTCGTTCTTCTACCCGATTGACGAAACTTTCTTTATCAACCAGTGTGCCGTATTGAAAAGGTGATTTCATAAACTTTCTGTTCTTGATTTAATGACAAATATACAAATTATACATCAATGTATAATACATCAATGTATAATTTTGTTTGAGCACATGTGCAAAAACACCCACTTTTTGCACATGAAACGGAGAACGTGAGCAAAAAAGCCTTATTTTTGCTCGCGTTATTGATTCCGAATATAATGTTAAATACAAATATACTATGAAAAGTAAGGTTCTTGCATTGATTCTATTATGCGGTGCCGCCTCGTTGGGCGCCAAAGTAAAACTGCCTGCACTGGTGGGCGACAACATGATACTCCAGCAGCAGACTGAAGTGAAACTGTGGGGAACGGCTGCTCCGGAAGCCGAAGTACGCGTTACGCCTTCGTGGAACGGACAGACAATGACTTGCCGTGCCGATAAGGATGGCGGTTGGACGCTTGCCGTGGAGACTCCGGCAGCAGGATACACGCCTTATGAGATAACTTTTGATGACGGAGAAAAAACTACGTTGAAGAATATCCTAATCGGTGAAGTATGGCTTGCTTCCGGCCAGAGCAATATGGAAATGCCCCTGAAAGGTTTTGCTGGCTGTTGCATCATGAACGGAGCGGATGACATCATAGTTTCTGCCGAGAATAAGGGGGTGCGTATGTTCACCGTTCCCAAGCACCAGACTTATGAACTGCAAACCGACTGCAAAGGTAGCTGGAACATATCTTCCATAGAAACCGCACCCGATTTCAGTGCGACGGCCTACTATTTTGCCACTTCGTTGAGCCGTGCCCTCCGGATTCCGGTCGGCATCATCTGTAGCGCTTACGGTGGATCCACTGTAGAAGGTTGGATAAGCCGTGAACTGCTGGAAAACTATCCAGACATATCTCTCAACCCCGATTCCATCGAACGCCTGCATCCCATGCTCCGCCCCATGCTGATGTACAATGCCATGCTGAAGCCGCTTCAGAACTATACCATCAAAGGGTTCATCTGGTATCAGGGAGAGTCGAACGTAGGTCGCCATGAAACATATGCCGAACGCTTGGCCGACATGGTGCAGCTGTGGCGCAAGGAATGGGGGCTGGGCGAATTGCCTTTCTACTTTGCCGAAATAGCGCCGTACGCCTATGGAGGTACCCAGCAAGAGAAAGCTGCTTACCTACGTGAAGCGCAATTCCGTGCCCAAAGCCTGATTCCGAACAGTGGTATGATTTCGACAAACGACCTTGTAGAGCCTTATGAGATGTACAATATCCATCCCCGCAACAAGACAAAGGTAGGTCAACGCTTGAGCTATCTGGCATTGAACCTTACCTATGGATTGAAGCAGATACACTGTTTCGGCCCACAATATAAGTCATGGACTGCTAAAGGCAGTGAAGCATGGGTTTCCTTCGACCATTTGGAAATGGGTATCTGTCGCAACTATGACCTTCGCGGTTTCGAAGTGGCGGGTGAGGACCGTGTGTTCCATCCTGCCGACAAAGTATGGCTGCACTGGCAGACGAATGAAGTGGTAATCTCTTCAGAAAAGGTATCCCATCCCGTCAGCGTGCGCTATTGTTTCCATGATTTCCAGATTGGTACGATGATTGGCGGAAATGAATTGCCTACCATTCCGTTCCGTACGGATAATTGGTGAAAGAACGGAAAGTAGATAAACACTTTCATTATACTATAATATTAGGCGCGGGTTACGCGGAATCCATGGATGCAGTAAACTAAATCCGTGAAATCCGTGTAATCCGCGCCTAAAAGAAAACATCCAGAGGGTTTTGTTCCCCCTCTGTCTTTCTTATTGTTTCAGCAACTGTTCTGCTGCAAGTACCAGGAACATATAGTGGGATGAACCTCCTCCCAGCACATATTCAGTTTGCTGCCAGAGGAACGGGAACGTGAGGAGTTCCGGGAAGTCGGGACGGATAAGAGCTGTACCGGAAATGACTCCACCGGGAATATACGACCAGTCTGCGCGGTTCAGTCCGTAGCCCACAGTGGCTGATTGTGCGCCGACACCCGAGGCGAAGGAAGCTTGGTTGGAGCCCGGGTGGCATCCGAGAATGAAGTTGAGGGCATTGAATACCGGTGCTTTCGGGAATATTTCCGGATAGGCGGTTGTCAGGAAGTAGTGCTGGAAGCCGAAACGCTGTATATCCCAGCCTGCACCCCAGATATGTGGACGGTAGGGAATGCCGTAAGGAGTCTCCTGCACTTGCTTGTTCAGCTCTTGTTCATATCCGGTCAGAGCTTTGCGGAAAGCGGTGGAGAAAGCTTTGGCTTTCTTGTTCTTCATTTGTGCAAACTGTTTTTCCACACGTGCCGTGTACCAGCCGATGCGGCCTATCTGCTTGATGATGAGCTCTTTGTTGTCCAGAATGAAGTCCATATAGGGTTGTTCGCCCGTGGTGAGGTACAGTTCTACGGCTGCCTGCACTTTGGGGAACAAGGCTCTGTTGTTGCCGTTTCCGGTAGAAGCATATACTTTGCGGGCAATGTCGAGACAATGTACACTCAATGTATCATTGAAGCCTTTCAATACGCGTGATACGGCAGCAAGTTGGGCGGCTGTCGACAGTTCTCGTCCGGGGTTGTCCTCTGTAAATATCCAACGGTCGTCTTCATTACCGATTTTTCCGTCCGTCATGGCGGCGGCATCACCCAGAAGTACGTATTGGCGAAGGTCGTTGCAGATGATTCCCCGGTAGAGACGTCCCAGTGCCAGGTAGCCGTTGACTACCGTAAGGGCGCCGTTCTCTACTTGTTGCAGCAAGTCATTCTTACCGTCGGGCTGGTGGATTTCCGTCACACGGTTTATCTGGTCGATGGAAGTCACGTCGAGATTCGGGTGGAAAGCTTCGTAGGCCAGTGCCAGGATATAGGATTCTCCGGCTTGGGATTCGATGCGGAGGTCAAAGTCTCCGGCATCGTGCCAGCCGCCTATGTTCACTCCGGGAACCACTTCACCCGGTTTGAACTTGGACAGGCCCTCTTTCTGGTCGTAGCCGTCGATATGATTGTGTGCCGGTGCCATCTGGGCATCGTCCATGTGGCAGCAGTCGTGCCATACGCGGTATTTTTCGTTGACGCGCATGTGGCACATCTGTACGGGAAGGAAGTATTCCAGTACGGGCTGCCATACGCCGCGGGCATATACGTCATTGTCGATGCGGAAGATAGGGGATACGGAGGTATCGTATTTAATCTTGTAGAGTCCCGGTTCCTTCACATCCGTGAAGTCCACCTTCAGATAGTTGTATCTCAGGAACTTGCCCCAATTGGCAGGAGTGACGTTCTTGACCACTTTCTCGCCGTCTGCGTCAATGCGGATGATTTGTGCCGTTTCCTTTCTATTGTCACGTATATCCATTTCGATGACGGCTTCCTTGTCCTGGGCGGGATGATAACCTATCTGTGAAGTCTGGATAACCGGCTGATACATCCAGTCGGCCACTACGTTCGGAGTGATAATCCATTTGACGGCCCCTTTGGTGACACCCGGTTTTATGTTGCTGCGCAGTACGAACCAGCCGTTATTGTGGTTCATACGCCCGTCAAACAGTTGTAGGTCACCACTCAATGATTCGATGGTTACTTTGTTGTAAGGGTCGTCGGGGCGGGAGGTAAACTTACGGCCTTTGGCATAAGGTTCGCTGATGATGTCGTCGGCCACAATCGGGCTGTAACCTTTTCCTATCAGTTTGTCCATGTCTGCCAGCGATTGCTTGCCGTCATGATAATTTCCCGTATGCAGATAGTTGGGTTGGGTTGTCATTAGGGGAGAGTTGGGTTGTTGCGGGAAGATGCCGCTCTGACCGTCCATAATCCAGGGCTTGCCGAAGAGGGAACCCGGGAAGAATTCAAGGTTGAAGCCCACTTTTCCGATGAATTCCTGGGGAATGGGGCGGTCAAGGTCTACGGTCACCTCTATGTTTTTACCTTTGCTTTCCACGTTTACCGTATATATAAGGTGGAGGTCCGGGTAAATCATCGGGTTGAATCCGGTGAGATGGCGTGAGGAGTCGGGATAGCACAGCGTGGCGGTGATGCTGTTGTCACCGAGCTTCCGGTCGAGCTGTTTCGGTACGGGCTGCCATTGTCCGGGTGTGGCTTCCAGACGGATATCTCCATTCGTCGCCACACGGTGTCCGTTCATGATGATACATACCCCTCCTTGGTGTCCTTCGGGATAGATATCATCAAAAGCCATGATGTCGACTCCCTGATTCTTGAAATAACCGGAGGATGTCAGCTTGAAGTCTTGCGCATGCAGCGCACTGCTGCCGCAAAGCAGTGCCAAGACTGATGCAAATAGGAAATGTTTCTTTCTCATAGTATCTATTTTTGAGTTACAAAATTTTCTACTAATATACGGACTAAAAAGGAAACGGATGGCTTTTGTTTGTAGCCAATAACGTTATGAAATGTGTCTTTTTCCTCTATTTTTATGATATTCATTGTTATATTTGTCAGACAATGGCGCTTGAGCTGCCGGATACCCACGTTTGAGCCAATAGAAGCTGATGTCTGGTAAAACAAGGACTCAGTACCCAAAAATAGCCTTTATCGGAACCAATTGTATCCCTTGAAAAAGGATGGCAATGAGTAGTGTCCATTTGTTTTTTTGTACATTTGCAATGTAACTATGGCTAACTCCTTAAATCGCTATATTATGAAACGTATGTTTTCCGTTTTTTTGCTGATTACAGTATGGTTGCTGGTTACACCTTTCCTGCAAGCACAGTCACACGTAGACAAGGTTTTAAAAGATGAAATAACCTCGGACTTGAAAGAGAATATCCTCTCTTTTTGGGAAAGATACAGCGTAGATTCTTCCGGAGGCTTTTATGGTTCATTGGGACGTGACGGTGCCCCGATAGCGGATGCTCCCAAAGGTGGTGTACTGAATGCCCGCATCCTTTGGACTTTTTCAACCGCCTACCGGATGTATGGCGATACTGCCTACCGTAAATTGGCTGACAGGGCGCAACGGTATTTCATAGATCACTTCATTGATTCGCAGTATGGAGGCGTATATTGGCTGATAAAAGCGGACGGTACCCCATTGGATACGAACAAGCAGACTTACGGCTGCTCTTATGCTATCTATGGGTTGTCCGAACATTTCAGGGCAACGGGCAACAATGAAAGCCTGCAAAAAGCCATAGAGCTTTATCGGATAATGGAGAGCAAAGTCAAAGATCCCGTAAATGATGGCTATATAGAATCCTTTACCCGCGAATGGGGAACTCCCCAAAAGCTGGGGTATGATGGAGATGGCATTGCTGCCAAAACAATGAATACACATATCCATGTATTAGAGGCATACACGGCTTTATATAAAGTATGGAAGGATAACAGCCTTTGCAAGCGCCTTGCAAAAGTAATAGACTTAATAACAACCAGGCTGTACAACCCACAAACACATCACTTGATATCATACTGTGATTTAAATTGGAATAATCTGGATGACATCGACTCTTACGGGCATGATATCGAAACTTCTTGGCTGCTGACGGAAGCTGCAGAGGCTCTGGGTGACCCGGAGGTTATCGGGAGGTGCAGGAAGGTAGCATTGGAACTTGCAGATGCTTCCTTGAAGGAGGGCATCAACCCGATGGGAGCTATGATGTATGAACGACATAAGGACAAAATCAGGAAGGACGCTTCCTGGTGGTGCCAAGCGGAAACTGTGGTCGGCTGTATCAATGCCTGGCAACTGACTGGTGAACAATCTTATCTGGACAGTGCCGTCCGCACCTGGAACTTCATCAAATCACGGATGATAGACAAGGAGTATGGTGAATGGTTCAGAACGGTGCTGGAAGATGGAACTCCCCGCTACAAGGAGCCTAAAGCAAGTATGTGGAATTGTCCTTATCATAACAGCCGTATGGGGTTTGAGATTGATACCAGACTGAAATGACAACCTTTTATAGATTTGATATTATGAAGAATTTACGAATTTTCCAGTTTGGAATAGTTGTATTGCTGTGTGGTATATTATCTCTGCCGCTTTCTGCCCAGACGGAAGTGATGGCATGGAGCAATATCACGGGTGTCCGCGTAGACGGTGAATTGATAGACTTTGAGTCATCCCTGCGTGTCGGAACCTTGAAAGGAGATATGGAGATTACCGGAAAGGAGAAGCAGGTCCGTCCCGTTTTCCATCGTGAGGGGAATATGCAGGAAGTGACGGCTACTCTGCGAGGTGTAAAGTTCCATCAGAAAGTGACCGATAAGGGAAAAGGCTTGGTGGAGATTTCTATTGATGCGCTGTCGGACACTACTTTGAACCAGGCAGCCTATTACTGTATTGCTTTAAGTCCGGAAAACTACATTGATGCCAAAGTAAGGGTAAGTGGCAGGAAGCTGACCGTTACTTCGGCCAATAGGAAGTTGGAATTCAAGTTCAATAAGTCTGTAAAGGCCACGGTTGAAAAAGAGTCTACCGGTACTGTTGTGTATATCTCGCTAATGCCGATTCTGAAAAAGGCTGGGAGAACAGCATTGTCTATGGAACTGCATGCTTCCGGAGTGATAGATCACAGTGACGCGGAAATTACATTGGATATGCAGAATCCGGGAAGTTTGTTTGCAGGCTTTGGAGGGAATTTCCGCCTGCAGAATCCTGCTGCCGACCCTAAAGTGATAGATTACTGTCTGGAAAACTTGCGCGTAGCTTATGGCCGTGTGGAATTTCCGTGGAGATTGTGGCAACCCGAAGAAGAATCCGATCCTATTGCCGTGGCACAGAATGGGGGACTGAACAAGCGGGTGGAGGAAAGTCTCCTCATGGCAAAGCGCTTGAAGGCGATGGGAATGCCGGTAATACTAAGCTGTTGGTTTCCGCCTGCATGGGCCATTGACGGAGGTCCTGCAAGTTATGCCCGTCAAGGTGGTGTCATTGCTTATCGTCTGGATAACCGGAAAAAGGAGAAGATTTATAAATCCATGGCAGATTATCTGTTGTATGCCAAACGGTATTATGGTATTGAGTTCTCCATGTTCTCGTTCAATGAATCGGATTTGGGTATTGATGTCCTCCACACTCCGCAGGAGCATGCAGATTTCATTAAGGAGTTCGGTGCTTATCTGGCAGGGTTGAATCTTCCTACCCGCATGCTGCTTGGCGACAATTCGGATGCCACTACTTTCGATTTTATCCTTCCTGCTTTGAACAATCCTGAGACTCATAAGTATATTGGTGCAGTTTCTTTCCATTCATGGCGTGGTTGTGATGATGTTACGTTAAGGAAGTGGGCGGGTGCTGCCAAAGAGATTAATGTACTACTCTTGGTTGGTGAGGGTAGTACGGATGCCGCTGCTCATGGTTATGCCGAGATATTCAATGAGTCGACGTTTGCACTTTATGAAATCAATCTGTATACACGTATTTGTGCGATTTGCCAACCATTGTCCATCTTGCAGTGGCAGCTCACTTCAGACTATTCGTTGTTGTGGGGAGACGGCATTTATGGCTCCAAAGGTCCTTTGCGTCCTACACAACGTTTCTGGAACATTAAGCAGCTGGCCTCCACTCCGGCCGATGCCTTGGCTATTCCAGTCAGTAGCAGCAAGAAAAATGTAAACTGTGCGGCTTTCGGAAATATGGTGCGCGGAGAATATGCCGTCCATATGGTCAATAATGGGGCGGATTGCGAGGCTGTCATCTCCGGTATCCCTGCAGAAGTGAAGGAACTGAAAGTCTATGTGACCAATACAAAGGACTGCATGAAGGAAACTGCAGTGAAGGTGGAGAATGGACTGGTACGGGTACACTTGCCGGCTATCAGTTTCATTACCTTATTGTCGGATAAATAATTTTGAAATGGAATAATATTAATATATAAAGAATAGTGATATGAATATAACTACATGTCTGTTTACAGTTCTGGGAGGAATGGCCACTTTAGGGCATCCTTCAGAAACTGTACGTTTGAATCAGTTAGGGTATTATCCCCAGCAGGAAAAAGTAGCTGTGGTGAATGCCGGTGAGGTACGTGAATTTACCATAGTAGATGCAGCCACGGGCAATCGGCTACTTTCCGGCAAACCCGGATATACCGCTTCATCCGCTTGGTCGGATAGGAGCAGGACAATATTGGATTTCAGTGACATCACGGTACCGGGAAGATATCTTCTGTTGGTTAACGGCGATTCAGTGGCATTCGAAGTAAAGGAAAAGGTGCTGTCCCCTTTGGCCGATGCCGCTTTGAAATCTTTCTATTACCAACGTACGGGTATGCCCATCGAAGCGACTTATGCGGGTCGGTGGAGCCGTCCGGCAGGCCATCCAGATGACAAGGTGCTGGTACATCCCAATGCTGCCGGGCCGGAACGTAAGGCGGGAGCGGTGATTTCTTCTCCGGGAGGATGGTATGATGCCGGAGATTATAACAAGTACATTGTGAACTCCGCTTATTCCATCGGATTGATGCAGGCGATTTATGCCCGCTTTCCTGACTATTTTATCCGTCAACGGGTGAACATCCCGGAAAGCGGAAACCACACGCCCGATTTGCTGGACGAGATGTACTATAACCTGAAATGGATGCTGACCATGCAAGACCCTGCCGACGGAGGAGTCTACCACAAGCTGACTACCCCTTCGTTCGAGGGATTTATCAAGCCTACGGAGTGTAAGCAGCCCCGTTATGTAGTTCAGAAATCAGTAACGGCGGCATTGGACTATGCTGCGGCTTTAGCGCAAGCTTCCGTGTTGTTTGCTCCTTACGAAGAGGATTATCCTGGCTTTTCGGAAGTGGCTTTGCAGGCTGCCGAACGTGCTTACGCCTGGGCAGAAGCGCATCCGCAAGCGCTCTATCATCAGGACCTCCTCAACAAGCAATATCAACCTGCCGTGGTTACGGGAGCTTACGGTGATCGTAGTGCCGATGACGAATTCTTCTGGGCGGCTTCCGAGCTCTATCTTGCTACGGGAAAGCCCGTTTACCGGGAACAAGTGAAGAAGCATCTGCCCACTGCATATAAGACTCCTTCTTGGGGCAATACCACTGCGTTGGGCGTGTTTGCCTGGCTGCAACCGGGCAGGGAATATCAGGGTGAAGACGTGGAGTTGGCAAATGCCATGAAAGACCTGCTACTGGACTATGCTGCCGAGGCTGTGCGGGGTGCTGACCGCTCTCCTTTCCACGCTCCTTACGGCAACGATGCCAAAGATTTCTTTTGGGGATGCCTTGCCGAAGGGTGTGCTAACCAAGCCACTTCACTGGTTTGCGCCTATTTGCTTACGGGTGAGAAGTCGTACCTGACGAACGCCTACCGCAATATGGACTACATTTTAGGAAAGAATGCCACGGGATATTGTTATGTCACCGGTTTCGGGATGAAAAGTCCTCTGTATCCGCACCATCGTCTTTCTGCATCGGATGATATAGAGGCACCTCTTCCCGGTTTCCTTGTTGGCGGTCCCAATCCTGGCCAACAAGACGGTGTACCCTATCCTTCCAATCTGCCGGATGAGTCTTATGCAGATGTGGAAGGTTCGTATGCTTCCAATGAAATAGCCATTAATTGGAGTGCTGCTTTGGTGGCGTTGGTGTCTTCGTTGGATGCTTTGATGTCAAAATAATGTTTCTATTCAGCCTGCTGCCTTATAAATTCGGATGGGCTGATGTTGAACTCTTCTTTAAAATGTTTGGAGAATATCTTGGGGGAGTTATACCCCAAGGTATATGCAATTTCCGAAACTTGCATCTGGCTTTCTGTCAAGAGTTGTTGTGCACGTTTCATACGGATGGTCCTGATGAATTCGATGGGTTTCTTTCCCGTTATCTTAATCATTTTCTTGTAGAAATAGCTGCGTGATATATTCAGGCTGCTGGCAAGCTCCTCGACGGAAAACTCGGTTTCGCTGATATTGTCCTCTACAATCTGGATGGCTTTTTCCACCAGCTGCTGGTCAAGGGGAGTGATGGTGATACGGCTTGGCTCGATTTTAATGTCCTGATTGAATATTTCCTGACGTTTGACGTTCATCTCGATAATCTTGTTGATGCGCAGCTTGAGGACTTCCATATTGAAAGGCTTGGTGATATAGTCGTCTGCGCCAACGCTAAGCCCTTCCAATTGGTGTTCTTCACTTGCCTTAGCTGTCAGGAGGATAATGGGGATATGGGAGTAGCGTATGTCATTCTTGATGGTTGAACATAGTTCCAGACCATCCATCTCGGGCATCATGATGTCACTGACCACTAAATCAATATCTTCCTTTTCCAGTACATTCAGTGCATGTTTTCCGTTTGTGGCTTTTAATACATGATACTGCCTGGCAAGACTTTCAGAGAGAAATTTCAAGAAGTCGTAGTTGTCATCTACGAGTAGTATGGTGAATGGATGGGATTCTTCTTTTATTTCCGGTCCTTCGACCGGTTCTCCGTTTTTGGTTTCATTACTGTTCTGGTGTAGGGGTAGGGCAATCAGGAATACAGAACCACAAGGCTGGTTATCCCTGACACAGACAGTACCCTGATGCATCTTTACGTATTCGGAAACAATGTGCAGTCCAATGCCGCTGCCTCCGTTGTTCGACTGGTTTTTGCCCGACTGATAGAATCTTTGGAATATTTTCTCCTTGGCTTCATCCTCTATGCCGCAACCGGTGTCGGTAAAGGTCAGTTCCAGATTTGTGCCTCTTACGGCAATATCCAGTGAGATGCTTCCTTTATTGGGAGTGAACTTGAATGCATTTGACAGGATATTTGTGCATATCTTGCGTATCTTGTCATAGTCGAAATCCATGAATACAGAATGTTGTGGAGCGGTAAGGCTATAGCTGATGTTCCGTTTCTGTGCTATCGGATCGAAAGAGTGGAATATTTCACTCAGAATGATAAGGATGTTGTCATGTTTGCATTTCAGGGTTTCAGCCTTGGCATCCAGCTTTCTGAAATCCAGCAGTTGGTTAATCAGTTCCAGCAGATAGTCGGCATTTTGTTTGACCATATCCAGAATGCCTTTACGATATTCGGGATGGTCTACGAAAAACTCTTCAAGCGGATTGATGATAAGTGACAAGGGGGTCCGCAGTTCGTGACTTATGTTGGCAAAGAACTGCAGTTTCATATTGTTGATTTTCTGCTGCCTTTCATTTTCCACCTCGATGGCCTGCATGATTTGTTTCTGCTTTTGGCGTAAGCGCAGATTGCGGATAATGGACAGAAGGATGCACAAAACGATACCGCTATATATGGTATAAGCCCACCAAGTGCGCCACCAAGGAGGGAGTATCTTTATTTTCAGTTCCTTGACGTTGGGGCTCCATATGCCTTGTGAGTTGCATGCCTTGACGGATAAAGTATAGTTTCCGGCAGTCAGCATGGATAGGTTTACTTTGTTGTTTTCAGCATAAATCCAGTTGGAATGAATCTTATAGGCATATTTTATCTTATCCGTTTCCACCAGGTCGAGGGCAGAGAAGGACAGAGTGAATGAATTTTCCTTTTCAGTGAAGGAAAGATGTTGTGCACATTCAAGTGAGCTGCCGTTCAGGATGTCCGGATGGGTCATTCCGGATTTGAGCTCAATACCGGTAAGGTAAATATTGGCATCATAACTTGTGGTCAGGATGTCTTGTGGAATGATAGTCTGGTAACCTTGTGGCGTGCCTATCAGTATATTGCCGTTCTGTAGCTTGAGGATGGCGTGGACATTGGTATCGTTGCATATCAGTCCGTCGCTTACGGAGTAGTTCACGATGGCGTATGTACCGTTTGTTATTTTGATTCGTGAGATGCCGTTGCCGGTACCAATCCACATCTGGTTGTTGTTGTCTTCCGTGACGGCTCTGACGAGGTTGGCGGCAAGTCCGTTTTTCTGGTCAAGGAAGTAGATGGAGTCGTTCTTCTGGTTCCATATACTCAGTCCGTGTGGATGTCCTATCCAAAGAAGGTCCCGGCTGTCCTTATAGACAGTGAGCATATTGTTCTCCTTGAAGCGGCCGGCTTCGGCGTAGATATTATAGGCTTGGGTTTCCGTATCGATGATAATGAGTCCTCCTTTGGTCGCTACGTAAAGGGTACTGTCTTTATCATAGTACATATCTCGGACAAAGAATTCTCCCGGACGGTACAAGATGGTGTCAAACTGCCCGGTTTCCGGATTTAACCTCTGTATGTATCCTTTCATGGTACCTATCCAGATGTATCCGTGTTTGTCTACCTTTACTGTATACACATTGTTCTCGAGAAGCTGGCTGTTACTTACTGTGTATTGTTTGATTTGCCCTTTCGAGTAGCATAGCAGTCCTTTCTGGAAGGTGCCTATCCATAGGCGGTTTTTGGAGTCGATGGATAAGTCGACTACAATATTGGCGGGAGTTGCTATCTTTTCGTATGAATCGGTCACTAGTGAACGTCGGATTAGTCCCGTACCGTCTGTTCCGTAGTAAATGTATTCCTGGCTGGTGTCTTCGCAGAAGGTCAGGATATCATCATATTCCAGGGATTTGTTGCATAGTATGATTTGGGACATGGGGCTATAATAGGAAATACCGTGTTTGAAATTCCCTATGTATATGGTTCCGTCTTTGTCCCGGTAAATGGTATTCAGATTGTTGCTGGCAATGGTGTGCGGTTTCAATGGATTGTGCACCAAGTTGGTAAGCGATTTGGTCAGGGTGTTGTAAACGAACAGCCCCATATGGCTGGTAAGTATCCATACGTTGCCGTCTCCCAGGTCGAGGATGCGTTGCACGCGATTGTACTGTATGTGAGTGTTATTGTTCAGGCTGATGTCCTCCCATTGCTGTGTAAAACTGTTCTTGTGCAAAAGTAGGCTGTTTTGGAAGGTGTATACCCATAGGCTTTCGTTTTGGTCTATGTAAATGTGTGGCTCATGATTCTCCAGCAAAGGTCTATAGATGGTGGGAATGGCTATTTCCTTGACTTCGGAAGTCTGCTTGCTGATACTGTATAGGGTACCGTTGGAGTACATTATATAAATGAACTGGACACCTATATAGAGGTTTGAAATCTTTTCAACTGCCAGTGGATAGGCTTTGATGGAGCTGTTGTCCATGCTTCGTATGTAAAGTTTGGAATAGTCGTAGGCCCAAAACTCATTCTTGGATGTTTTTCCCATCCTCAGAATGTTTTTACTGGGGATTTGCAGCCCATCGAGTATGGGTTTATAGTCATTGTCGAATTTACCGGTCTTATAATTATAGATACTGTAGCCGCTGGAAGTCCTTATCCATACATTGTCGTCCGGTCCTTCGAAAATTTCGCTGATGGCATCGTCCGGCAGGTCGGAGTTGTTCTGGTAATACTGCTGGAAGGAGTAGCCGTCGTATTTGTTGAGTCCTGATTCTGTCCCCACCCAGAGGAATCCCCTATTGTCTCTGTAGATGCTTCGGACACTGTTGTTGGAGAGTCCTTCTGTTGTAGAGAGCTGCTTGAACATGACAGCCGGCGGGATTTCCGCTGAGTTACCTTGAACAGTAAGGAGGAAGGCCAGGTTGCATATAAGGAATAGGAGCAGTTGTTTCATGTATTTTCTTTATTAGAAGGATTAACAATATTGTAACTGCAAACTTAAATATAATCCTTCGAACGAGCAAGGAAAGATTTGCGTATTCGTGTGGGATGATATCCTCCGTTTGGTGAAAAATAGTATGCATTTTGTTTCCAATGGCCCTATATGGGTTCTATGAAACAAAACCGGATATTAAAAGACATTTTTAAGGCATCTGTGTTTCCTTTAAGAAAAATACATTTGCAGGCGAGATCATTTAAATCCTAATAGTATGAAGAAAGAACTTTTAGCAGTGGCGATGCTGTTGTTTGCCGGTGGCAATCTGTTGGCACAGCCACATGTCAATGACGGTACTTCGTATTTGATGAACCAACCTCTGGACATGAGTACCGATTTCCGTGACTTGAGTAATACCTTGTTTTTTGCAGATCACCTGGAGTCATTCGATGCCAAGTCGGGTGAAGGGCTGGTGAATTGGAAACGCGGGCATCTGATGCCCCGCCAAGCCTTCAATACCAACGGTGCACAGCCCCGTAAAATGAGAATGCTCGATTTCCCCTTCACTGCCTATGAAAATGACCCTAACCTCAAATTCAAGATTGACTTTGTAACTCCGCGTACGGTACGTATCCGTATGCTAACGACCCCGGTGGAACCCAAACCTGCCGCTTCCATCATGTTGGCAAAGGAACCGGGCAGGGATGGAAGCTGGAAAGTTACCGAGACGAATGACAAGATTATCTATTCCAGCGACTATGGAACCATTCAGATTAACAAGAATCCTTGGAGAATCGTCTTGAAGGATAAAGCCGGACGTATCTTGAGCCAGACTGCCGCTTTGAGCGACGCGGACTCTACGCAGGTAAAATATACGCCGTTCTGTTTTGTGAAGCGGGGAAGCGACAATGCTCGCCGCATCAATCCGGTATTTACCTTGACTGCAGATGAAATGATTTTTGGTTGCGGAGAGTCTGCCACTGGGCTGAACAAGGCCGGACAGAAGGTGAACTTGTTCGTTACAGACCCACAAGGGCCTGAGACGGACCAGATGTACAAACCGATTCCTTTCTTTATGAGTAACCGGGGATATGGTATGTTTATGCATACATCCGCTCCCGTGACTTGTGATTTTGGTGCTACCTATATTGGGCTGAACAAAATGTTCATGGGTGACGAGAACCTGGATTTGTTCGTTTTCTTCGGCGAGCCGAAAGATATTCTGGACGAGTACACCGATTTGGTAGGAAAGCCGGGCATGCCCCCCTTGTGGTCTTTCGGTACGTGGATGAGCCGTATTACCTATTTCAGTGAAAAGGAAGGTTATGATGTAGCGGCCAATATCCGTAAGAACAAGTATCCGTGCGATGTTATCCATTTCGATACCGGCTGGTTTGATGTGGACTGGCAGTGTGACTATAAATTCTCCGAGAACCGTTTCCAGAATCCACAGCAGATGTTGAAGGATTTGAGGTCTCAAGGTTTCCATGTATGTTTGTGGCAGTTGCCTTATTTCACTCCTAAAAACCGTTATTTCTCTGAACTGATAGAGAAAGACATGTATGTGAAAAATGGAAATGGTGAACTTCCCTACGAAGATGTGGTGCTTGATTTTTCCAATCCGGAAACAGTAAAGTGGTATCAGGACAAACTGGCGGGATTGCTGAATATCGGTGTCAGTGCCATTAAAGTAGACTTTGGCGAGGCTGCTCCACTGAATGGTATTTACGCTTCCGGCAAGAGCGGATGGTATGAGCATAACCTCTATCCGGTGCGTTATGATATGGCAGTGTCCGAGATAACCAAGAAGTTGCACAACGAGAATATAATGTGGGCACGTGCCGCATGGGCTGGTTCCCAGCGTTATCCATTGCATTGGGGCGGTGATGCTGCAACTACGAACACGGGTCTGCTGGGTACGCTTCGTGCAGGCTTGTCCTTCGGCTTGTCCGGTTTCTCCTTCTGGAGCCATGATATGGGCGGCTTTGTAAAATCCACTCCGGAGGACTTGTATTGCCGCTGGATACCGTTCGGTTTTCTTACTTCCCATACCCGCGCGCATGGGGCACCTCCGACAGAGCCGTGGTTGTACGACAGCAAGCGTGTGCAGGATGTCTTCCGCAAGAGTGCGGAGATGAAGTACCGTCTGATGCCTTATGTGTATGCTCAGGCTAAGGAATGTACAGAAAAGGGCTTACCGATGCTAAGAGCCTTGTTTGTAGAATTCCCCGATGATCCGGGAGCATGGAAAGTGGATGACGAGTATCTCTTCGGTTCGCAGATTCTGGTTGCCCCCTTGCTTGAATCCGGTATGACGGGCCGCACAGTTTACCTTCCCGAAGGAAAATGGATAGACTACCAGACAGAGAAAGTCTACGAAGGCGGATGGCACCGGATTGAAGCAGGCAGTCTGCCGATAATCATGCTGGTACGTGACGGTTCGGTACTTCCTCATCTGAAGTTGGCGCAGTCCACTGCTGAGATGGATTGGAGCAAAATGAGCCTGAAGGTATACAGTGCTGACAAGAAGCAGGCAGAAGGATTGGTTTGTCTACCTGCCGACAACCGTATTCAGGTTGTGAAAGTGGATTGTGGAAAGGCCAAACCGCAACTGTTGAACCAGATTGAAGGCACTTCCCTGAGTTTCTGAACTTAATCTTTGAAAATCTATATTGAATTCACCCCTGTCGGTATGGAAGAGAAAGGGATATAGTTACCGAAATCTGTGCCACTATGGTGGCACAGATGTGCCTTCCCAATGGCACGGCAGTGCCTCTATAGTGGCACAAAATTGTGTCGCATATCTTTTTCCCGATGTGCTTATGACCGGGGTATTTGTTAAACCTAAGTATTTAGTATTTATGAGAAATGTGATGAAGTATTTGGGTATCATGTCAGTATCGCTGGCATGTGCCGGACCTCTCTTTGCAACAAGCGTACAGCCGTTTGCAGGTGTCACTGTCGTACAGCAGAGTGTAGTTACTGTGAAGGGCCAAGTGGTGGATGAGAAAGGCGAGCCCATCATCGGTGCCAATGTCATTGTGGAAGGTACGACAAACGGTATGATTACCGATTTGGACGGTAACTTCTCCTTGCAGTGTCCCGTAGGTTCTACGCTGAAGACCAGTTACATCGGTTATCTGGCGCGAACGGTCAAAGTAACCGGGAATATGAATGCTCTGAAAATTACTTTAAAGGAGGATACCGAAACCTTGGATGAGGTAGTTGTTGTGGGCTACGGTACGATGAAGAAATCCGACCTCACCGGTTCTGTGGCTTCCGTGAATGCGGAGGAAATGATGAAGCGGAATCCGGTGAACTTGGGACAAGGTTTGCAGGGAGCTGCGGCAGGTGTATCTGTCATCCGTTCTTCCGGTGACCCGGAAGGAGGTTTCTCCATCCGTATCCGCGGTGTGGCAACCGTGAATGGTTCTGCCGACCCACTCTATGTAGTGGACGGTGTGCAGGTAGGAACTTCCATCGATTTCTTGAATCCTAATGATGTAGAGTCCATCGAAATTCTGAAGGATGCTTCGGCTACGGCAATCTATGGTACTCGCGGTGCCAATGGCGTCATTATGATTACTACCAAGAACGGTGGTAAGGGGAAGGCAAAGGTGAACTTTTCGGCCAACTATGCCCTCCAGTTCAATTCGAATAAGATTGATGTGGCTGATGCGGGCTTGTTTGCAAGTGCTGTACGTTCCGCCGTCAAGAATGACGGTATTGCCATGACCAATCTGGCATATGGCGAGGATTACATAGGCAGACTGAACAGCATTGACTGGCAGGATGAAATGTCACGCACGGCATTACAGCAGAACTATAACCTTTCTGCTTCGGGAGGCAGCGAAAATACCCAAGCCAACTTATCTCTGGGTTATTTGAACAACCAGGGTATCGTGATTGAGTCGAATTTTAAACGCTTGACGGCACGCGCTAATATCACTCACAAAGTGAAAGACTTTCTGCATGTAGGCTTGAACTTGAACTATGCACATTCGGAAAAGATGGGAGGAGGCAACCTGAGAAACTATGCACAAGCCATTCCAACCATGGATTATGTAGAGGACGGTGTTTTCTATTCCATGCCTATTGTGTTGCCCGACGGTACTTGGGGACATTACAAGAAAGAAGGCAATGGAGACGTGAACAAGGGAGCTGACAATCTGGTTGCTGCTGCCAAGACTGCCGACAGTATTAATAAATGGGACCGTATGCTTGCTAGTGCTTTCCTACAACTCGATTTGTACAAAGGGTTGACTTTCAAGACTATTGCCAGTTATAATTATTATACAAAAGGTTATAATGGCTATACAGCCTATAATGATAGAACCTTTGGAACTCAAGACCGTAAGGACTCGTTCTCGCTGAACCAGAGCCAGTCCACTTCACTCGGTCTGGAAGCGTTCTTGAACTATGACTGGTCCAATGAGCATCACCGCGTAAGTGCAATGGCCGGTTTCTCTACCAGCGATACGAACGGTGCCTGGCTGAATTCCAGTGCCAACGATTTCCCGGCAGACAACATCCGCAAAATTTCATTGACCAATGACCCATCGTCTAAGCAAACGGATGGTGGGCTGGATTTGAAGACAAGATTCCTTTCTTACTTCGGCCGTCTGACTTATACTTTGAACGACCGCTATATTGTGACTGCAACGGTACGCCGCGACGGTTCTTCGAACTTTGGTGCCGGCAATCGTTATGGTACATTCCCTTCCGCTTCTGTAGCTTGGCGTCTTTCCGAGGAAAAGTTCATTAAGGATTTAGAACTGTTCAGTAACTTGAAGTTGCGTGCCGGATGGGGACAGACCGGTAATGCGGGCAATGGTACCAACTTGTCCATAGCACAGTTGTCTTCGGCAAATGCAATGTACTGGTTCTTTAATGGTTCGAGTGTGATTAACGGTGCCGGTATTGCCCAGCAGAAAGAAATTGATACCAACCTGAAATGGGAAACCAATGAGCAGACAAATATCGGTATTGACTTTGCCTTTATGAACAATGAGCTTTCTTTCTCTGCCGATTACTTTATCCGTGACGCAAAGGATCTGCTTCTGTATCGCCAGATTCGTCCTTCCACCGGTTTCTCCAATGTCTATACTAATGCGGGACATATCCGTAACTCAGGTTTCGAGTTTACTGCTGCGTGGAACAAGAGCTTCAGCGATTGGAATATCGGCATAAGACTGAATGGGTCTACCCTGAAGAACGAGGCTATTGAAGTCGGCGATCCGATATTCAGCAAGTCAGGTTCAGCACAAGATGGCGACAACTGGGACAACCACTCCATTACACAGAACGGCTATCCTGTAGGTTCCTACTATGGCTGGAAGGTAGAAGGCATTTTCAGAACCCAGGCCGAAATTGATGAAATGAATAGGCTGGCGGTTGAAAAGGGAGTTGAAAGTGGTGTATATCAGGACAAGACTACCCAGCCCGGCGACTATAAGTTTGTTGATTTGAATGGTGACGGGCAGATTACCGATGCCGACCGTACTGTTATAGGCAATGGATATCCCAAGTTCACTTACGGAATGAACCTTACCGCTTCCTGGAAAAACTTTGATTTCTCGATGAACTTGTACGGTGTAGCCGGTATGGATATCCTTTCTTATTCTTCGGCCCGCTTGACCTCAGTCTATGCACCCGACGGCGGTTATCAGAATGTACTGAAGGAATATATCAATAATGCATGGTCATCTTCGAATACCGGCGCCAAATATCCGCGTATCACCAAGACAGACTATAATAAGAACATGCGTGTGTCCGACGCCTACATCCAGAAGGGGGATTATCTGAAGATTTCAAATATTCAGATAGGATATACATTCCCGAAGAATGTGCTGAAACCGGTGAAAATGGAAAATGCACGCGTATTTGCCAGTGTCGACAATGTATGTACCATCTCTTCGTACAATAAGTTCGGCGATCCGGAAGTTGGTGACTCCAATGTATTGTATTCGGGATTTGACGGAGGACGTTATCCGTTCCCGATGTCGGTTACTTTCGGTCTGAGTGTACAGTTCTAATACTAACGGATAAAAAATATGATTATGAAAAACTTATATAAACTGTTGATCGGTGTGCTGGCCTTAAGCACCGTAACGTCTTGTGACGATTATTTGGAAGTGGATCATTACGATATTCTTCCGGCAGATTTCATGTTTAAAACGGAGGAGAATGTCCTTTCCGGATTGAACGGACTTTATGATACCTTTTATACGGACCAGCACGGTTCCGGTGATGACGAAACATGGGGATTCAAGCCTCAGGTATTTGCTGCCAACCATTCTACGATGGACTGTCAGGCTTCCGGTTGGGATGCGGAATGGCAGCGTCATGCCTGGAAACCCGATAAGGGTTCCCTGGAGACTGCATGGCGGATGAGTTATCGTGCAGTGGACCGTGCAAACCGTTTCCTGGCTGGCCTGGAGACGGCGGATGCCTCTATATTTGCGGACAGCAATTCCAAGACCGTTTATGAAGCGCAAGCACGTGCCATCCGCGGTTATAACTACCTTTACCTGACGAAACTTTTCGGAAGGGTACCGATGTTGCTTACCGGTGAAACCTATACTACTTCGGTAGGAAAGGCACGTCCGGAATCCGTGGATGAGACTTATGCGGCTATCGAGGAAGATTTGTCTTTTGGACGCGACCATCTGGACTGGTTACCCATGAATGGTGAATACGGACGTATAACCAAGGGGTTCTGCAAAGCTTATTTGGCCGAGCTGTATATGTTGAAGAAAGACTTTACGAAAGCCAAGACGGAACTAAAGGATATAGTGGACAGTGGAACCTATTCATTGGAGCCCTGCTTCGGTAACCTGCATGCCTGGGATACACATTGGACCAAAGAATCTGTATTTGAGGTGATGTATCATGAACAAGGATATATGGGCTGGGGAGCCGATTCGTCTTCAGATGCCATGATGTGGTACGGATATATGTGTGCGGCACCCGAATGGGGAGGCTGGGGGTCTCTCTGTCTTTCTTGGGAGTTTGTACGTTCCTTTGAACCGGGTGACAAACGCCGCCAATACTCTGCTGTTGCCAAAGGGGATACGCATCCCATTACCGGGCAGACTGTAGGGGTGACAAGTGGTTTTGACGGTCTTTTCCAAGGTTCCGAAAATATGCCTACTGTTTATTCCTTGAAATACTGGAGATGCAAGCCAGGTGAGAACAACAAAGTATTCAATCCTATTTCGTTGACTTTGAAGCGTTATGCAGGCATCATGCTCGACTATGCAGAATGTTGTTTCGAGACAGGTGACAACGCTACCGGATGGAACATGATACGTCAGATACGTAACCGTGCTTGGGGTAATTTGGAGATGGGAGCGACGATGATTGACCTACCCGCCGACATGTTGAATACCCAGACGGTGGAAGTGCCGGATGCAGAGACCTATTATACAAGCTATAAAGCAGCCAAAGGCTATACTTCTCCGGTATGGAAGGTGGCGCTGATTATAGAGCGTCGCCATGAATTCAATGCCGAGTTCTCGCTTTACCATGATTTGTGCCGTATGGGTATGTGCAAAGAATGGTTTGCCGCCGAATATCCGAAGACAGCAGCCAACTCTTCACAAGAGGCTTGTCTGCAGACTGGTGACTCATTCCGTTTCTTTGAGCACGAGGCTTATCAGGAAATCTTCCCGATTCCGACGAATGAGATTCTGACCAACCCGCTCATCAATCAGGCTGACCAGAATCCGGGATATTGATAAATTATAAATAAACACTTAATAATAAAATATTTGTGAGTGAAATGTCAGGCACCAGTAGTTGTTGTGATAGACGTCAGCGTCTGTCGTGATGAAAGCCGGTGTCTGACATGACAAACACCAGTACTTGAGACGACGAACACCAGTCTCTGATAAACGGGGAATTAAACAAGGAAAAGTTTGATGGTTTTAGAGAATAATTATGGAAAGGAAGATGTTTTATTGGATAGCACTGCTGGTTGCGTCTTGTCTGGCAGGCTGCCGGTCGCATTCAGGGGAGACAGATATGCAGACACGCATGCGTACAGAGATTGTCACGAATGTCAGGGACAGCGTGTTGCCGTTTTGGATGGATTATGCAGTGGCTCCCGACAGCGGTTTTTATGGAACTGTATTGCGGAATGGTACTCCGGTAGTGGATGCTCCGAGAGGAGGGGTTCTGAATGCCCGGATTCTGTGGAGTTTTTCTGCCGCATACCGTACGTTTAAGGATGAGGCTTATCTGAAGCTTGCGGATAAATCGCAACGCTACTTCATTGATACATTTATAGACAAGGAACATGGTGGGGTATATTGGCTGGTCAATCCTGACGGTGAGGTGCTGAATGCTTCCAAATATACGTATGCCATGACCTACGCCATCTATGGGCTGGCTGAACACTATCTGGCAACAGGTAACAGCGAGAGTCTGGATATGGCTGTCGGTTTATATCATACCTTGGAGGAGAAAGGCCGCGAACCGCAATATGACGGTTATGTGGAATCTTTTACTGAAGATTGGAAACAACTGGATAATTATGATAACAATGCATCCAAGACTATGAATGCGCATTTGCACGTGCTGGAAGCTTATACCCTTTTATATCAATGCTGGAAAGACGACGGACTGAGGAAAAGACTCAAGTTCTGCGCCGAGTTGTTTATGGACCGTATTTATGACTCTTCAAGGAGGCATTTTAATTTGTTCTTTGATAATGCATGGAACAGTCTGGTTGAGATGGACTCTTATGGACATGATGTAGAGGCGGGATGGCTGCTTTGTGAGGCTGCCCGTGTGTTAGAAGACCGGCAACTGATGGATAGGGCGAATCGGCTTGCGCTGGATGTGACGGATGCTTGCTTGGTGGAAGGACTGAGTGACAAAGGGTATATGATGTATGAAAAGAAGGGCGGAAGAACAACCGGGCATGCCTCATGGTGGGGCCAGATTGAAACGATGATAGCTTGTGTCAATGCCTGGCAAATCAGCGGGAATGACGTTTATCTGCAATCGGCCGATACGGTTTGGACTTTCGTAAAGGACTGTATGATAGACCGGGAATACGGTGAATGGTACAGTGATTGTTTTGATGGAGAACCCAAGAAGGATACTCCCAAAGTGAGTATGTGGCGTTGCCCGTATCATACGGTACGCTTGGGAGTAGAAATACATAATCGTTTAAAATAGTATTTATGAAGAAATTTATAGCAGGTGCAGCATCACTGATGCTTTGTATGGGGCTGCACGCCCAGGATTTCAGAATCAATCCATCGGGATATTTTGAGAATGGCGGGGCCAATGTGATGGTGTTCAGTGACGTCTACCCTGAAGGACACCAGGGAGGACTGACCCTTGTTTTGAATGGAGACCGCAGGGCTGCCAATGGAGATGTGCGCTTTGAAATCTCGCAAGGGCAATGGCAGGGATTGCCCAAGATGAGAAGCCGGGTGGTGGATGAGGCTGACAATGAAATCCGTGTCACATTGAGTTATCCGGATTCGGCCAAACACATGGCAGGCTTTAATCCGATGCTTTATCCGGATTTTGTTTTTGGCTATACCATTAAGGTCAAAGGCGAGAAGGATTATCTGGTATTGACCGTTGATTTGGACCAACCGGTGCCCGAGCGGTTTGCCGGCAAGTTGGGCTTTAATCTGGAATTGGTACCTTCCACTTTGCTGGGCAAGCCGTGGATTATGGACAACCGGACGGGAGTCTTTCCCCACCAGGCGATGGGGCCCACCATGAAACAGTCTTCCAATATGGAGCATATCGGAGATTTCAACCCTGACGGGAAAGCTGATTTGGACCAGTTGCTGTTGGATAGAAAGACTTATAACCCGATGATTGCCGATGATATCGTCTCTGCTCCTTTGGCCGCAGGGAAAAAGTTTGTACTCAATCCTCAGGATGATTTGGCAAAGATTACGATTGAAAGTGAGAAAGGAGACTTGCTGCTGTATGATGGAAGGATAAATCATAACAACGGTTGGTTTGTGCTCCGTTCGGAGTTCCCGGCAGGGACAAAGGAAGGTGCGGTGAAATGGATAATCCGTCCGACAGTCACTAAAGACTGGCGTTATGCACCGGTGGTGCAAGCCTCTCAAGTAGGTTACCATCCTGGACAGAAGAAAGTGGCTGTCATAGAGTTGGATAAACGGGATACAGACTTCAAGCAACCTGCCCTTTATCGCATTGCTGCCGATGGCAGGAAACTGGTAAAGCAGCAGGCTGCCAAGGATTGGGGAGATTTCCAACGCTACCACTATCTGCAGTTCGATTTCACGGAAGTGACGGAAGAAGGGCTCTATCAGGTAATGTACGGCGATGCTGCTTCTCCGGTGTTCCGCATTGCCAAAGATGTGTGGGACAAGGGTATCTGGCAGGCAGAGGTGGAATACTTTTTGCCGGTACAGATGTGCCACATGCGTGTGAACGAAAAATACCGTGTATGGCATGACTTCTGTCATCATGACGATGCACGTATGGCCAAAACCGATATCAACCATATAGACGGATATACTCAGGGAACCTCTACTCTTTGTAAGTACCAGCCGGGTGATTTGGTTCCAGGGCTGAATGTGGGTGGATGGCACGATGCGGGGGACTATGACCTGCGTGTGGAATCCCAGGCAGGCGAGGCCTATATACTTGCCATGGCTTGTGAGAACTTTGGTACCTATTGGGACGAGACTTCCATAGATTTTGAAAAGAAGATAGTCGAGATTCACCAGCCGGATGGAAAGAATGACTTGTTGCAGCAGGTGGAAAACGGTGCTTTGACGATAGTGGCGGGTTGGAAGGCTCTGGGGCGTCTCTACAGAGGGATTCTGTGTCCTACCGTACGCCAGTATGCACACTTGGGTGATGCGTCGGCCCATACAGACCATGTCAGTGGGACTGCCGACGACCGCTGGGTGTTTACGGAAGACAACCCTGGTAGGGAACTTCAGGTAGCCGCTTGGCTGGCAGGTATTTCACGTGTCTTGAAGGGACATAACGATGCATTGGGAGCGGATTGTCTGGAGATAGCCCGTGAATTGTTCAGGATTACCCGCTGCGACAACAACCGGGTGCTGACAGCCAAGGTACATGCTGCCGTAGAACTTTATCTGGCGACAAAGGAAGTGGAGTACCGTGATTTCGTTTTGCAGCAGCAGGATTTCATCTGCAAGAATATCCGTCAGACGGGTTGGTTCATCGGACGTTTCGACAAAGCTGTGGGAAATGCACGTTTCAGCAAGGCTGTTCGCAAAGCACTGCCGGAGTTGCAGGCTATGTATCAGGAGTATAGCAGTAAAACTCCGTATGGAGTGCCGCATGACAGAGGTAACCGTTCTTCCGGTTCATGGGAACCCCAGCATCTGGGCTACAATTACTGTTACCTGCATGCTGCCTATCCTGACTTGTTTGCACCGGACTATATTTTCAATGCTGTCCAATACCTGCTCGGTATGCATCCGGGACGTAATCAGGCAGCGTTTGTAACGGGAGTCGGTGCCGAAACGATGAAAGCCGCCTATGGTGTCAACCGTGCCGACTGGTCTTATATTCCGGGTGGAGTGTCTCCGGGTACAAATCTGATTCGTCCCGACTTGCCCGAATTACTTCATTTCCCGTTCTTATGGCAGGAAGGTGAGTACTGTTTGGGCGGACATGCTACGTGGTTTATGTATATGGTATTGGCATCTCAGAAAATATTGAATGGTAATGAACAGTAAAATAAAGGTAGATAAGTTTGTAATTGTAGCTTTTCTGCTCTGCATGGTCTGCACTATGGCCATGCAGGCAAAAGCTTATGACAATTTTAAGGTATCGGTCTATGTACGTGCCTACGAGGTAGACAAGATGAAGGACATCCATTGGCTGGATTCGACTTGGAATGTGATTTCACAACAGTTGGAAGTGGACAAGATTTATTTGGAAACACATCGTGATTTACTGATTGTGGATGACGCCACCCTGGAGCAAGCTAAGAAATTTTTCCATGACCGGGGAATAGAGACTGCCGGAGGAATTACCTACACCATCAACGAGGCGAACAGTTTCGAGACGTTCTGCTATTCCAATCCCGAGCATCGTGAGATGGTGCGAAAGATTGCAGAACATACGGCAAAGCACTTTGACGAGTTTATTCTGGATGACTTTTTCTTCACCAGTTGCAAGTCGGACATAGAGATAAAAGCCAAAGGTACGCAGAGCTGGACGGAATACCGTTTGAAGCTGATGACTGAAGCCGGGCGCGACCTTGTGCTGAAACCTGCCAAGAAGGTGAATCCTCGTGTAAAGGTAATCATCAAGTATCCCAACTGGTACGACCATTTCCAAGGTTTGGGCTTTAATCTGGAGGAAGGTCCCCAACTCTTTGACGGTGTCTGGACGGGTACCGAAACAAGGGACCCTGCCGGCAACCAGCATCTGCAGAATTATCTAAGCTATAATATTATCCGTTATTTTGATAATCTGCGTCCGGGCTACAATGGTGGAGGATGGGTGGACTCCGGTGGACTGAATCTGGGTATGGACCGCTATGCTGAGCAGCTGCATCTGACCATGCTTGCCAAGGCTCCCGAAATCATTCTCTTTGCCTATAACCAGCTTCTGGGCGTGAAGTTGTCTCCCAGGTTCCGTACCCCTTGGCAGGGCATGGGCACCAGCTTTAATTATGATGAGATGACTGCCCCTATCCGGCAGAAGAACGGAACTTCCATAGAGCCTACCACCATGGCACGCATTGCGGATGTTGTATTGAAACAGACTGATAAACTGGTAGGTAAGTTGGGTAACCCCATTGGCATCAAGTCCTACAAGCCTTTTCATGTGGCGGGTGATGATTTCTTGCAGAATTATCTGGGCATGATAGGTTTGCCGATGGATATACGTCCCGTTTTTCCGAAAGACCAACAAGTGGTGCTGCTGACTGCCCAGGCGGCTCAAGCTCCGGAGCTCATGACCGACATTAGGAAGCAATTGCAAAGCGGACGGGATGTGGTGATTACAAGCGGCTTGCTGAAAGCCATTCCTGAAAAAATTGCCGAAATAGTAGAGTTGCGTTGTACCGATTTGAAAGCTCTTGTCAATGATTTTGGCCGATATGGACAAGCCGGACGCGATTTATTGATACCGCAGGTTCAGTATTATACGAATGATGCTTGGGAAGTAGTCAGTGCGGGCCGTCCGTTGACGGGAGGAGTATCGGGGTATCCTATTTTGTTGAGAGCTCCCTATGCCGCCGGCAATCTATATGTATTGACCATTCCCGATGATATGGGAAATTTATATGATTTTCCGGCAAAAGCCTTGAATGAGATTCGCCGCATTATGAGTAGGGATATGGATATCTATCTGGAGGCTCCCTCCAAAGTCGGATTGTTTGTGTATGACAATAAAACACTGGTGGTGGAGAACTTCAATGATGAACCGGTGGAAGTGCGTATTGTTACCGATGATGAGGTGACGAGGTTGGAAAATCTGGAGAATGGAGATATTCTGGCTCCCCTTCCTGCCGAACCCGTACAGAGCAGGCGTCCGGTGACACCAAAGAACTCTTTCCGTTTGTCATTACTACCCCATTCGTATAAGGCTTTCCAATATAAATGACGGGTAAGAAGATTGTCGGATAGTTATTCGGAAGGGTAACGGGAGGTCGGTTCTACAATGGGTCGGCCTCCTTTGCTTCCAGTCATCCGTGAGAATGCTTGTGTTCTTTCAATATCCTGTGCGGCAGTGTCCCGTGCCCCAGCAACTCTATCGGGCAGTTGAAGTTGCGTTCCAGCCATTCTTCCGTAACGCCGGTATCGGGATGGTAGTCCAGGGTTTCGTTGACGCAGGCAATGGACTTGACTTGCTGCAACACCGTGCCGATGTCGTGGCTGACGAGAATAATGGCGCAATCCTTGTTTATCTCTGCCAGCAGTTCGTAGAGGCGGGCTTCGAAACGCTTGTCGATGTATGTGCTGGGTTCGTCGAGAATCACCACCTGCGGGTCGGAGATGATGGCACGGCCCAGGAGGGCACGTTGCAACTGTCCGCCGCTCAAAGCGCCGATGGCACGCTGCTCCATGCCTTCCAGCCCCATGCGGGCTATCACGGCAGAGGCTTTCTCGCGGTGTCGGGCGGTGAAGCGTGAAGCCAGCGGCTTCTTGCTGCTGAGTCCTGAAAGGATGACCTCCTCTACGGTGATGGGAAATTTCCGGTCGATGCTGCTGTACTGGGGCAAGTAACCCATGGATAATTGACAATTGACAGTTGATAATTGACAATTGGCAATTTCGGAGGGGGATGGAGGGCAGGAGTGATATAGAATCTCCCCGGTAGTGGGTTTCAGCAGTCCCAGTATACATTTGATAAGGGTAGTCTTTCCACCACCGTTGGGACCGATGATACCCAGAAAATCACGTTCGTAGATAGTCAGGTTTATATCATGCAGTACGGTCCGGTTATCGTATCCGGCGCTGAGGTTCTTTATCTCTATAATGGGGGATGCAGGCATAGCTTCTTCTTCGTTAAATGGACAGAATCATCGTTTACTCTTTTACAAGCGCTCTGGCCGTATTCATCATCTCCTCCTCCCAGTCGTATGAGAGGGGATTGATAGCCACTACCCGGGTTCCGGTCTGCTGGGCGATAAGGTCGGCATTGCGGCGGTCGAATTCCGGCTGTACAAAGATGATGCGTACCTTCTCCTTCTTGCAGGAGTTTATCAGGCTCTTCAGATGGGCGGGGGAGGGCTCCTTTCCACCTGCCTCGATAGGAATCTGGTTCAGGTTGTAGTCGCGGGCAAAGTAGGAAAGTGCCGGATGATAAATCATGAAGGCACGGTCGGCATTCGGGCTGGAAAGCATCTGGCAGATGAGGCTGTCTGTATGCTCTATCTGCCGGATGAGTACGTTGTAACGTTCCATGTAGACGCTTTCATTGGCTTTGTCTATGGCGCAGAGTGCATTCAGAATGTTTCCGGCAATGATTTGGGCGTTGATGGTGGAATTCCAGATGTGGGGTTCCACACCACCGGCGTGCGTATGGCCTTCGTGTACATGCCCGTCTTTATGATGATGTGCATGGGTATCGTCCAGAATGAGTTCCACATTCTCGGACATATCGAAGAATTGCAGGTGGGGAGCATTGTCCGTCAGTTTTTCCGTCCATGTCTGCTCGAAACCGATGTAGCCGATGCGGAAATAGGCTTTGCTTTGGGCAAGGTCGACAAGCTGCTGGGGCGTGGGGTCGTAGGTTTCCGGACTTGAACCTTTGGGCACCATGCTGACGACGGTGAATTCATCGCCGGCAATGGCTTCGGTGAAATACCGCAGCGGCTCGATGGTGACGGTAATCACGGGTTTATCGTCATTCTTCTTGTTCTGTTGGCCTCCTTGCTTGCACGAGAAGAGCAAGGTGGCTATGAGGAGTAAAAAACAAAACTTTTTCATTTACAATTTACTATTTACAATTTACAATTTGGCTGCGCTGTGGCAGGGGGCATCAACTATTCATTATCAACTATTCCTTATCCATTTATCACTTCCTCTTTCCTTCCCCTCAGTATCTCCCGTTTCCCTCCGGGGGGACCTGGGAGACGCTCTACCTTGAATCCTACGGCTTGCAGCATGCGGCGTACTACTCCTTTGGCGCAGTAGGTGGTCAGCACGCCATCAGTGCTCATGGCGGCATGGATATTCCGGAAGACTTTTTCCTCCCACATTCCCGGTTGCTTTTCGGGTGCAAAGGCATCGAAGTAGACAACATCGAACGGAGATTTATTAATCATTAACAAACTGTCAATGCTTATTGTTTCGACATCTGCCCGCACTTTTCTCAGTGTGAAATAAGGAGTTATGGCAACTTCTTCTTCCCACGCAGCCCGATGCAGTTCCTCGAACAGAGGATTGTCGCTATATTTTAGCGCATCCACCTCCGGCCATGCAAGCGGATAGAGTTCGATACCGGTATAGTGCACAGGTCTCTTTTCCTTTTCGGCAGTTTCCAGTGTAAGCAGGGCATTCAGTCCGGTGCCGAAACCGATTTCAAGGATATGCGGGCGGGCAGTAGCGGATGCTTTCAGTCCCATGTCGATGAAGATGTGCTGTGATTCTGTACGTGCCCCCTTTACCGAATGATAATGTTCATTCAGTTCCGGTACAAACAGTGTCGCACTTCCGTCTTCCGTCTTCTCTATGATTCGTTGCATCACTTCTGCTTTTGTTGAATGTTTTTATTTAGTTTGATTATCTGTGATTCAGCGTGTTGTTGCGCCTATATATCCAGCGTGCTGCATCTATACATCCAGCACGTTGCATCTATACATCCAACGCGTTGTATCTATACATCTATTGCTCAAACTCACTACATGTCAATAATTCATCATCGAAATGGCTCCTTGCAGTGCCCACAGCATAGCTATGTAGCGCACCAGTTTCCCTGCAAACATGGACGTGGTGGTCAGCATCAGATTACTGCGCATGAAGCCCAGTGCAATGGCTATGGCCTCTCCCACAAAAGGCAGAAAGGCGAAGAAAGCCATCAGTGCCCCTTTCCCTTGGAGGAAATGCTGCATCCGTTCTATCTTTTCCCTTTTTACCTTGAAATATTTCTCAATCCAGTCTATACGTCCCAGACGTCCCATGTAGTAGCACGTCATGCCTCCCAGCGTATTTCCCAAGGTGGCGGAGAGTACGCACAGTGCCGGGCTTAGACCGACCTTGACCAGTGCTACCATCACTATCTCGGAACTGAACGGAATGATGCTTCCTGCCAATAGGGCAGAGATGAACAGACCGACATATCCCCAGTCAATCAGCAGCTGTACGAGTGTATCTACAAAAGCGTCCATATGTTGAATCCTAATAGAATGAATAATCCGATAAATGCACAAATGAAGAATATATTGGAACTGCGGCTATTTGTCAGTACAAACAAGTGTCCCGCCAGGATGCTGACACCGATGAGCAGGAAGGACATCAGGTGGACACTCAATACCGGTTGCAGTCCGATATAGACAAAGATGCAGAAATTCAGCAGGATGAGGAAGTGTAGATAGCTTCGGGTGCGTATCTTGTCTTCATAGCCGGCAATGAGACAGTGTGCCGCGCTGACGATGAACAGAACAAGGAGATACCCGAGGGTGGCGAGTTCCCACGGCTGATAGTCGAACCGGGTGGGAGCGAAGGTCACCAGCTCGCGGAAGGGCTGGCAGAAGAGTTCCATTTGCCCGTAGTAGAGGGCGTGTCCCAGCAACAGCCAGTAGGGTACGCTCCATCCTACCAAGGAAGCGAAGAAACTTTTGGGTTGGAGAGACTGGAAGTTGTAGGCACCTATCCAGAAGATGGGGGCAAACAGCATGAGCTGCGGAAAAAGCAGGCTGCCCAGTCCGATGAAGACAAAGGCGTGGAAGAGACTGCCTGTGGGCCGTGCCTGCTGGTAGCTCTTGAAGAGGAAAAACAGTGCCACCAGGAAGGAGGCGGCTGCCAAGTCTCCCGCATACAGCATGTGCAGGCTGGGGCAGACGGATATCAGCAGGAAGTAGACAGAAGTCTGTACCGATGCCCGCATCCGGATGATGGCGAACGTATTGTTGAGCTGTATTAGGAAGTACCCGATGACGGCATACAGAATAAAGCTGAAGAGACGGTTTGCCCAGGTGGGGATGCAGAAGTCGCAGAATGTTTCCCAAAGGGAATATCCGCTTTGCTGTGTCTCCGTCTCGGGCAACAGAACAGCGGTCAGTATCCAGCAGGATACTGAAATCAGGATAGCGGTGGGTAGTGTGAACCGCCCTGCCGTTATCCGGTTCTGGAATCTCTTCGTTCTCATTTATAAGTCAAATCCGATGTCGCGACGGAAATATTTCTTCTCGAAGTTTATCATGTCGGCCACGCGGTAGCTCTTCTGCAAGGCTTCTTCCTTTGTTTCACCATAGGAGCAGACGGCGATGACACGGCCACCGGCAGTTACGGTCTGTCCGTCTTTGGTGGCTGTTCCGGCATGGAAGAGGATGCTGTCCGTTTCGGCAGCCTTCTCGAATCCGGTCATCACCTTGCCCTTTTCGTAGGCTTCCGGATATCCTCCGCTTACCAGCATGACGCAAGCGGCTGTGCGTGAGTCGAATTCCAGTGTACGCTGGTCGAGGTCGCCCTGGGCAACGCCTTCGAGTAGGTCTACCAGGTCGCTCTTGATACGCAGCATTACACTTTCGGTTTCGGGGTCGCCCATGCGGACGTTGTATTCAATTACCATCGGTTCGCCCTTCACGTTGATAAGTCCCAGGAAGATGAAGCCTTGGTAGCCGATTTCTTCTTCCAGCAGACCGTTTACGGTAGGTTCGATGATGCGGGTGCGTACTTTTTCCATAAATGTTTCGTCGGCAAAAGGTACGGGAGTAACGCTGCCCATACCGCCGGTGTTGAGGCCTTTGTCGCCTTCGCCGATACGCTTGTAATCTTTGGCTACGGGCAATACCTTATAGTGGCGGCCGTCTGTCATCACGAATACGGAACATTCGATGCCGCTGAGGAACTCTTCAATGACTACCGTGGCGCTGGCATCGCCGAACATGCCGTCCAGCATTTCCTTCAGCTCTTTCTGAGCTTCTTCCAGTGTGGGGAGAATCAGCACGCCCTTGCCTGCACACAGTCCGTCGGCCTTCAGTACGTAAGGCGCTTCGAGGGAAGCGAGGAAGTCGAGTCCCTCCTGCAAGTTGTCGGCGGTGATGCTCTTGTAGCGGGCAGTGGGGATGTTGTGGCGCATCATGAAGCCTTTGGCAAATTCCTTGCTACCTTCCAGTGTGGCACCTTTGGCGGTGGGGCCGATGATGTCGATATGGCAGGTGGCAGGGTCTTCCTTGAAGCTGTCGAAGATGCCTTGTACCAACGGGTCTTCGGGACCCACAACAATCATGTCGATTTCTTTCTCAAGGGCAAAGGCCTTGAGTGCGGGAAAGTCTGTCGCCTTCAGGTTCACATTCTCGCCTGCTTCGCTTGTACCTGCATTGCCGGGCGCAATATATAGTTTCTCTACTTTCGGGCTTTGGGCAATCTTCCATGCCAGAGCGTGTTCACGGCCACCGGAGCCTAATAATAATACTTTCATGGGTTCATTTACAATTTACAATGTACAATTTGTCTGTGCTGTGGGGCATCAGGTAAGTTGTACAGATTGTTATACTTAATGATTTATTCTCTCTTTTATTCTCTTCTTTCTTCTACCATCTACTCCCTATTTGCACGCCCGCACTGCATAGCAAATTGTACGGTACATTGTACATTAAAGATATTCTTCAAAATATCTTGTTATCTTCTCGTGCAGATGCACACGGTCGCGTCCCAGGACGTTGTGCTTGTGCGTGGGATAGATAAACAAATCGGGATAGGTACGGGCATCCACGCACGCCTTCATGAATGAAAGGGTGTGCTGCGGCACGCAGGTGTCGTCGTGGTCGTCGTGTATGATGAGCAGATGTCCTTTCAAGTTACCGGCAAGGTTTTTCAGATTTGTCTGCTTGTAGCCTTCCGGGTTCGCTTGCGGAGTGTCCATATAGCGCTCACCGTACATTATCTCGTAGTATCCCCAGTCGATAACCGGTCCGCCGGCAACGCCTACCTTGAAAATTTCGGGATAGCGCAGCATCAGCGCCGTAGTCATGTGTCCTCCGAAGCTCCAGCCGTGCACGCCGATACGCTCTCCGTCCACATAAGGCTGGCTTTTCAGGAATTCTACGCCCTTCACCTGGTCTTTGCCCTCTTCGATGCCCAGCTGGCGGAAGGTGGCGTTTTCAAACTCCAGTCCACGGTTGCTGCTGCCACGGTTGTCGAGGCTGAACATGATGTAGCCTTTGTTTGCCATGTAGATGTCCCAGCCGCGGGCATCGTTCATCCAGCCGTTCGTTATCATCTGGGCGTGCGGGCCGCCGTATACGTAGACGATGGCGGGATACTTCTTTGCCGGGTCGAAGTCGGTAGGCTTTATCAGGCGGTAGTATAAGTCTGTCTTGCCGTCGGCGGCTTTGATGGTGCCTACTTCTATGCTGGGCATTTCAAAGCCTTCGTAGGGGTTCTTGGCTGTCAGCAGTGTGTGTTCCCGTTGTTTTTTCGGGTTGGTGGACATCAGTTTTATGATACGGGGGCAAGTGGGCGAAGAGGCATTGTCGATGAGGTAAGTTCCCATGAAACCGGAGATTTGTGCCGAGTGCATGCCGGTTGGGTCTCCTATCAAGCTGCGTTTGCCATTCTTCAGGTTGACAGCGTAAAGGTTGCTCTGCAAAGGAGAGATTTCCGTACTCTTGATGATGAGCTCTTTCGTGTTCCGGTTAAAACCTACGATGTCTTGTACAAGCCAGGGGCCGGAGGTGAGTTGCTTCAGCAGTTCCCCTTCCGTATTGTATAGGTATAGATGGTTGAAGCCGTCACGCTGGCTTTGATAGATGAACTTGTGGCTGTCCCATGGCAGGAATAGAATGGGAGATTGCGGCTCCACATATTTGGGATGTCTCTCTTCGATGAGCACTTGTTGCAGCTTTCCGCTTTCCGCATCGTACCGGCACAGTTTGGAGTGGTTTTGGTCTCGGTTTAGCTCTATCAGATAGAGGCTTTTACCATCCGGTGCCCAGGTGATGTTGGTGAAGTAGCGGTCTTTTGGGTCGCCCATGTCCAGGTAGATGGTCTTTTGAGTAGCCGGATTGTAGATACCTACCTTTACCTGATGGCTGAGCATGCCGGCCATGGGGTAGCGTATTTTATCCACCAGTGCTATTCTTGTCGTGATGTCAACCAATGGATAGGGGGTGACCATGCTTTCGTTCATTCGATAAAAGGCCAGCAGGTCCCCGGCAGGATTCCAGAAAGTGCCTTTTGAAATGCCGAATTCATTGCGGTGCACACTTTGTCCGCAGACGATACCTTCCGGTTCGTTGGTGACTTTCAGGGTTTGCCCGTCACCGGTCATCACATAGAGATTATTGCCGATAGTATAAGCCAAATGGCGGCTTACCTCGTTCCAATCCTCATTTGCGGCTTGGGCGGGGCAAGGCTGGCTCCAGATGACTTTTTTCTTCTTCCAGTCGACGAGGGCACGGTACTTGCCGGTGTTCAGCAGCAGGAGTGGGTCTATTTGGACTTGAATACCCAGATTGACGCCTCGGGGTACGTTGACAGCCTTTGCAGCATGAAAGTGACGCAGTTTTCCAAGTCCTTTTTCTTCCAGCAGCGCGTTGGCTTCTTCCAATGTGATGGCAGTGAATTTCTCTCCGGGCTTGGCACCTAATCCTTTGACAGCCCATGTACCTTCTATATTGTCGATGCCAAGTTCCAGACAAGCGGCATCGCCCCACCACTGGTACGATTTGTTTTCCGGTTTGTGGTAGGTCTCACCTCCGGGAATCAGATCTTCCAGGGTCGGCTTTTTTAGTTCTTGTGCCATAGCGTTTGTTGCAAGCAGAGCAGGTACTGTTATCAGCAGTGCAAGAATGCTCTTACTTATTTTCTTTGCATTCATTCTCCTTGTCATTGTTCGTGTTATTCTTCTTCCTTCTTTCCCGCCTCTCTTCTTTTGCTTTCCGGGTAAGACTCACCCGACCTTGTTCTGCGTTCTCCACCGAATTCACGTCTTTCCCTCGGTCTGAACTCCCGTTTTTCCCCGTCTTTGAACTCTCTTCTTTCACGCGGACGGAATTCGCGCTTTTCGCTGTCCTTGAATTCTCTTGGTCTGCGTTCACCGTTGAATTCGCGTCTTTCGCCACCGAATTCACGTCTCTCTCCGCTGAATCGGGGACGGAATTCGCGTCTTTCTCCGGGTTTGAACTCTTTCCGTTCCCCAGAAGCCGGACGAAATTCTTTGCGCTCCTTGCTCAACTCCTCGCCTTCGGCACGAAATTCCTTGTACTTTCCATCGAAGATTTCGTACTGGCGGAATTCGCATTCCAGCGCACCATTGAATAAAGGTATCTTGGAGGTGGCTTTTAGCCCGATTTGGTCGAAGCACTCTTCCCGGTAAGAAAGAATCCATGCGGTGTTGCCCGTAAAGGCATGTTTCAGACGCTCGCCAATCATGGAGTAAAGGCCCAGCAGGTCGTTGGTAGAGATACGCTCACCGTAGGGAGGATTGGTGATGATGATGGATTTCTCCGCAGGTTGCTCGAATTGCTGGAAAGGTTGCAGCTTCAATACCACGTCCTTGCTTACGCCGGCAGCCTTTATATTGTGTGTGGCAATTTCGTTTGCCTTCGGGCTGTTGTCGTAACCGTATATCTTATGCGTAAATTCACGTTCCTGGCTGTCGTCATTGTATATCGTGTCGAACAGCTCCTGGTCAAAATCCACCCACTTCTCGAAAGCGAACTCCTTGCGGAATACGCCCGGAGCGATGTTGCGTGCAATCAGCGCCGCTTCGATGGGAATGGTTCCCGAACCACACATCGGGTCTATCAGGTCGCATTCGCCACGCCAGCCGGTCATCAATATCATGCCGGCGGCCAGCACCTCATTCAGCGGGGCCTCTACTGCTTCCTGGCGATAACCGCGGCGGTGCAGCGATTCGCCGCTGGAGTCGAGAGACAGCGTACATTTGGTTTCGGCAATGTGTATGTTCAGCAGCACGTCCGGTTTGTTGACACGCACGCCGGGACGTTCGCCGGTCTTCTCGCGGAAATAGTCCACGATGGCATCCTTCACCTTGTAGGAAACGAACTTGGAATGACGGAACTCTTCACTGAATACAACCGCGTCCACGGCAAAGGTCTTGTCCGTATCCAGATAGTCTTCCCATCGGATGGCTTTAATCTGTTCGTAAACCTCGTCGGCATCCTTGGCTGTGAAGTGTTTGATGGGTTTCAGTATCCGGATGGCTGTACGCAGGCAGAAGTTTGCCTTGTACATCATTTCCTTATCACCACTGAAAGATACCATGCGGCGGCCTATTTCTATTTCGTTGGCGCCCAGTGCAGTCAGCTCTTGTGCCAGTACCTCTTCCAGTCCTTGGAAGGTTTTGGCAATCATTTCAAAAGATTGTTCGCTCATCTATGCATTTACTTTATGTGAATCGGCAATCTGGGTAGTTGTCACTCGTTTCTCTCATTAGTGGCTGATAACCATTTAACTACTTGAACTGCTGATTTGAGTTATTTACGATTTTAATTGTTTATTGGTTGTTTGTGACTTACTTCTTGGCCTTTGTCTGTACAATCCTTGCTCCTGCGGGAACATCTTCTGTCACCCAGATATTGCCGCCTACGGTGGCTCCTTGTCCGATGGTGATGCGTCCCAATATGGTGGCGTTGGAATAGACTATCACATTGTCTTCCAGAATGGGATGGCGGGGAATACCCTTGATGGGCTTGCCGTCTTCGTCTAGCGGGAAGCTCTTGGCACCGAGGGTCACACCCTGGTACAGCTTCACGTTGTTGCCGATGATGCAGGTCTCGCCGATTACCACACCCGTACCGTGGTCGATGGTAAAATAACCACCTATTTCCGCTCCTGGATGGATATCGATTCCCGTTTCACTGTGCGCCATCTCGGTGATGATGCGGGGAATGAGGGGAACACCCAACTTGAGCAACTCGTGTGCGATGCGGTAGTTGCTGATGGCGCGGATGGCCGGATAGCAGCTGATGACTTCGCCGAACGACTGTGCGGCGGGGTCACCGTTGTAGGCGGCTTCCACATCTGTGGCGAGTGTACGTCTCATTGCCGGCAGGTTGCTGATGAACTTGGCAGCCAATAAGGCGGCTTCTTCCCGTTGGAGCTCGGTACAACAGTTGCATTCGCCGTCGCCTGCAAAGCAGAGGCCGGCAAGGATTTGCTCGGTCAGCAGGTCGAACAAGCGTTCGACATTGACACCGATATGGTAAGTCACCGTACGGCTGTTGACCGTAGAATTTCCGAAATATCCGGGGAAGATGATGGCTCGCGCCAGTTCGATGATGTCGCGCAGCACTTTTGCCGAAGGCAGCGGGTTGCCGTCCGTATGCTGGTGAAACAGTCCTTTGTATGATTCGCTTTCCGATAGCTCATCGACTGCTTGTGTCAAAATGTGGGTAAAGTTGAGTGGACTCATTATGATATCCTTAAGTTTAAAAGTGGCAACAAAGATAGGAAATACTCGTCAAATATCCTACATATCCCTCATTTATAGTACGTATTTACCATATTTGTGGTATTTTCTACGAACCAATTTTGCGCTACTTTTGTCTTGTAAGAAATAACATACCTCGTTCCACTCCGGATTGTTAGTCTTTTCCCTTAGGGGAATGAGGAATTTAAAAACAGTTGGATTATGAAGAAGATAGCAGAACGCCTTACCGACCTGGTAGGCAACACTCCCTTGCTGGAGTTGAATAATTATAACAAGAATAAGGGTCTGAAAGCCCGTGTTATTGCCAAATTGGAATATTTTAACCCTGCCGGCAGTGTGAAGGACCGCGTGGCGCTTGCCATGATAGAAGATGCCGAGGCAAAAGGGCTGTTGAAGCCTGGTGCCACCATCATCGAACCTACCAGTGGGAATACGGGCGTAGGGCTGGCTTTTGTGGCCGCCGCCAAAGGTTACAAGCTGATACTGACGATGCCCGACACGATGAGTTTGGAACGCCGCAACCTCTTGAAAGCCCTTGGTGCGGAACTGGTACTGACTTCGGGTGCCGACGGTATGAAAGGCGCAATAGCCCGTGCCGAAGAACTGAAAGCCGCCAACCCCGGCTCGCTGATTCTACAGCAATTTGACAATCCTGCCAATCCGGCAATGCACGAGCGTACTACCGGACAAGAAATCTGGCGTGATACAGACGGCCGGGTGGATATTTTCGTGGCCGGTGTAGGGACGGGAGGCACAGTGAGTGGTGTGGGTGCAGCCTTGAAAGCCAATAACCCGAAGGTAAAGATTGTGGCTGTGGAGCCCGAAGATTCTCCCGTACTTTCCGGTGGGAAGCCCGGTCCCCATAAAATACAAGGTATCGGTGCCGGATTTGTGCCAAAGAACTATAACAGTGCCGTAATAGACGAAGTTCTGCAGGTATCCAATGATGACGCCATACGTACGGGCCGCGAACTGGCGAAGTATGAGGGATTGTTGGTCGGCATCTCTTCGGGAGCTGCCGTTGCTGCAGCTACCCGCTTGGCACGGTTGCCCGAGAATGAAGGAAAGACGATTGTAGCGCTGCTGCCCGATACGGGAGAACGGTATCTTTCGACGCTGTTGTATGCATTTGAGGAATATCCGTTGTAAAAGTAAATATTTCTGCCGGTTATCCGCTCCATCAATGTGGAGCAGGTGACCGGCAGATGGTATTTATAGTTCGCTTGGTCTTAACCCGAATGACCGGCAGCTTATTTTCTCTACTTTCACTTCCCATATCTTGACATTGCGTACGGCGGGTTCGGCATATTTGCATTCATTTTCCGTATATTGCTTCATCAGCATGTCGAGTACGCGTCGCTTCTCTTCCATGTCTTCCACGAAGTGTACTTTCCCACGACAGATAACACTGCGCGACTTCATGCTGTAGCTGCATGCCACTTGCCGGTGCATATAAACCAGCTCGTGTCCTTCGCAGAAGGTGATGCAAACTTGCGGGTGCTTTGTTACCATCTCCACTTTACTGCCTTCCGGGCCGGAATGCAAGTATATTACCCCGTCTTGATAGGCAAAGTTCATGGGAACCGCATATGGGTTTCCTTCAAGGTCTGTGATGCCCACTATGCAGTATGGGCATTTACGGATAATTTCCTCAATCTGTGTAGGGTCTGTAATAGTAATTGTCTTCATGTGCAAAGCCTCACCCCCGGCCCCTCTCCGAAAGAGAGGGGAGTGGGGAAGTGGGGATATTTAATATTGTAGGGTTATTCTTTATTTCACTTCACTCAAGTTTCGCAAGTTTTCAATTCATTGCTCTCCTCTCCCCTCTCTTTCGGAGAGGGGTCGGGGGTGAGGTTACACCAGTGCAAAGTCCAGCTGCTTCTTTTCCAAGTTAGCGCGTGCCACCTTAATGGTAATGGCATCTCCCAGACTATAAATTTTATTTTTGCGGCGTCCGCGCAGGCAGTAGTTCTTTTCATCGAATTCGTAATAGTCATCGTCGAGGTCGCGGATGGGAATCATGCCTTCGCACTTGTTCTCATTCAGCTCCACGTAGAGTCCCCATTCCGTTACGCCGGAGATGACGCCGTCGAAGGTCTGTCCCAGGCGTTCGGTCATGAATTCTACTTGCTTGTACTTGATGGAGGCGCGTTCCGCGTTGGAGGCTATCTGCTCCATGCTGCTGCTGTGTTCGCAGAGGGCTTCGTATTTCTGTTCGGACACGGTGCGGCCTCCCTGGTCCAAGTACTTGGTGAGCAGACGGTGTACCATCATATCCGGATAGCGGCGGATGGGCGAGGTGAAATGGGTATAGTAATCGAAAGCCAAACCATAGTGCCCCACGTTATGCACGGAGTAGCGTGCCTTCTGCATGGCGCGGATGGAGACGGTTTCAATCAAGTTCTCCTCCTTCTTGCCCTGGATGTCGTCCAGCAGGTGGTTGATGGACTTGGAGATGTCGGTCTTTGTACCGCTGGTACGCAGCTTGTAGCCGAAACGGGCGATGAACTGTGCCAGGTTGTCCAGCTTCTCCGGGTCGGGGAGGTCGTGAATACGGTATGGCAACACTTTGGCTTTCTTGCCTTTGGGCACGCGGCCTATCTTTTCGGCTACGGTGCGGTTGGCAAGCAGCATGAACTCCTCTATCAGCTTGTTGGCATCTTTCGACTCCTTGAAGTAGACGCTGACGGGTTTGCCCTTCTCGTCAATTTCGAACTTCACTTCGTAGCGGTCGAAGTTGATGGCTCCTGCCTTAAAGCGGTTCTCACGCAGTATTTTGGCAAGCTTATCCAGTTGGAGCACCTCTTCCTGGAAGTCTCCTTTGCCGGTTTCTATAATCTCCTGGGCTTCTTCGTAGGTGAAGCGGCGGTCGCTCTTGATGACGGTATGTACCACGCGTGAGTTCTTCACTTCGCCTTTTTCCGTCATTTCAAAGATGACGGAGTAGGCAAGCTTCTCTTCGTCGGGGCGGAGTGAACAGATGAAATTACACAACCGTTCGGGGAGCATTGGGATGGTGCGGTCTACGAGGTAGACGGATGTGGCACGCTTCTCGGCTTCCTTGTCTATGATGCCGCCCTCTTTCACGTAGTGGGTCACGTCGGCAATGTGTACGCCTACTTCCCAAAGTCCCCCTTTCAGTTTGCGGATGGAGAGGGCGTCGTCGAAGTCCTTGGCATCCTTGGGGTCGATGGTGAAGGTGGTCACACCCCGGAAGTCCTCACGTCGGGCTATTTCCTCGGCGGAGATTTCGGCGGGTATCTTGTCGGCAGCTTTCTCTACGGCAGCGGGGTAGACATAGGGCAGGCCGAATTCCGCCAGGATGGCGTGCATCTCGGTGGTATTGTCTCCTGCGCGCCCCAGGATGTCGATTACCTGGCCGATGGGGTTCTTGGCTTTGTCGGGCCATTCCACCACCTTTACGATGGCTTTGTCGCCCGTCTTGCCGCCTTTCAACTTTTCTTTGGGGATGAAGATGTCGTTGGCAAGCGTACGGTTTTCCGTTACAAGGAAAGCGTATGACTTGGCAACTTCCAGGGTACCCACGAAGGTGTCGTTGGCACGTTCCAGTATCTCGATGACTTCTCCTTCGGCTTCGCGTCCGCGACGCTTGGCATAGAAGGCGATACGCACTTTATCATTGTTCATGGCGTGTGCCGAGTTGCGTTCGGCCACGAATATCGGTTCGCCTCCACCTTCCGGTATAAAGGAATTCTTGCCGTTGCTCTTGCGCTGGAAGGTTCCGGTCATTTCCACGCCGTGGTTGTTCAGCTTGTATTTGTGCTTGTCCACTTCTGTGATGTAGTCGTCCATCGACAGTTCGGACAAGATGTCCATGCACAGCATCTTCAGCGGATGTGTGGTGAGGTGGAGTTGTTCAAAGATGTATTTCAGGGATAATACTTCGTCTTGCTTTGTGTGGAAGAATTCCAGCAGTACTTTGACGAGCTCTTTCTTCTTCATGCGTTTGCCGGCTTTCTTTTCTTTCTTTTTGGCCATAATGTTATGATGTATTTTATGTATAAATAGAGATTCTGTGTCAATCTGTGTAATCTGTGGTGATTACCTCTTGCAAAGTAAACAAATAAATACGTTCCTTCGTTCACTCAGACTTCAAAATATTATCATTCTATTGAAAATAATGAAGGAACGACAGATTGTAATGGATTTATGTACTATATTTGCACACAAAGTGAAGATAGGCTGTACCTTAGACGAAAAGCAGATGGAAATGCAAACTCTGAACAAAAAAGCAGATGCCACACGGGAAAAAGACATTTACCGGGTGACGGTTGTGGGAAGTGTGGTAAACTTTCTCTTGCTTGTCTTCAAATTCTTTGCAGGTATTGTAGGTCACAGTGCCGCCATGCTGGCGGATGCGGTACATTCTTTGTCGGATTTCATTACAGATATTATTGTCATTGTTTTTGTGCGCATTTCGGCAAAGCCCGAAGATGAAGGACACGATTACGGTCATGGCAAGTACGAGACGCTGGCAACTGCCATTATCGGTATTTTTCTGTTGTTTGTGGGATTCGGCATTTTCTGGAACGGGGCTTCCTCCATTTACCGCTTCCTGCAAGGCGGCTCTCTGCAGGAACCCGGTATACTGGCACTGGTGGCTGCATTGGTATCCATCGTTTTCAAGGAAGTGCTTTATCAATATACCGTATTCAAGGGCAGGAAGTTGAATTCGCAGGCGGTTGTTGCCAATGCCTGGCATCACCGGAGTGACGCGTTTTCGTCCATAGGCACGGCAGCGGGTATAGGTGGCGCCATTCTTTTGGGTGACCATTGGCGGGTGCTGGACCCGGTGGCAGCGGTTATTGTCAGCTTTTTCATTATGAAGGTGGCTGTGCAGTTGTTGATACCGTGTGTGGACGAACTGTTGGAGAAATCATTGCCTGCCGAGGTGGAGGATGAGATACTGAAGACGATTCTCTCTTTTCCCGGTATCAGCTCGCCGCATCACCTTCGTACGCGCCGCATCGGCAGTTATTGTGCCATTGAGGTGCATGTGCGTATGGATGGCAGCATCTCGCTGGAGGAAGCTCACGAGACGGCAACGGCGGTGGAGAACAAGCTGAAAAGGCAGTTCGGCAAAGGAACACTGGTCAGCATCCATGTGGAGCCGGTGAAGAAGAGTAACGAGGCGACAGAGTAACACAAGGAGCGTCAAGGTGACGGACCGGATGAAAAGTAATTAGTAATTTGTAACTGAAGAAGTGGAATCGATTTTAATTACAGGAGCAAGCGGATTTATCGGAAGTTTCATCGTGGAGGAGGCGTTGAAGCGCAAGTTCGGTGTGTGGGCGGGTGTACGTTCGTCCAGCAGCCGCGAGTATCTGCGTGACCGCAAGATACATTTCCTCGAACTGGACTTTGCGCACCCCAATGAACTGAGGGCACAACTCTCGGGACATAAAGGGACCTACAATAAGTTTGATTATATTGTCCATTGTGCCGGTGTGACGAAGTGTGTGGACAAGAACGAATTCGATTTGGTGAATTATCTGCAGACCAAATACTTCATCGATACGCTGAGGGAGCTGAACATGATTCCCAAGCAGTTTATCTTCATCAGTACGCTGAGTGTGTTCGGCCCGGTACGCGAGAGGACCTACGACCCGATTATGGAGAGTGACCCCCCTTCACCCAATACCGCTTACGGACTCAGTAAACTGAAAACAGAACTTTATTTGCAGAGTATTCCGGGTTTCCCCTACGTCATCTACCGGCCGACGGGTGTATACGGGCCGCGTGAGAAGGATTATTATCTTATGGCAAAGTCCATCCGGCAGCATACGGACTTTTCTGTAGGCTTCTGCCGCCAGGACTTGACGTTTGTATATGTAAAGGATATCGTGCAGGCCGTCTTCCTCGGGATAGAGAAGCAGGTGTCCCGCCGCGCCTATTTCCTGGCTGACGGGAAGGTGTATAGCAGCCGTGCTTTTTCCGATTTGATAAGGAAAGAATTGGGCAATCCGTTTGTTATTCGCCTGAGATGTCCGTTAATTGTATTGAAAGTCGTATCTTTGCTCGCTGAATTTTGGGCGAAGCGGCAGAACAAGACCAGTACGCTCAATTCGGACAAGTATAGAATAATGAAACAACGCAACTGGCAGTGTGACATCACGCCGGCCGTCGAGGAACTGGGCTTCAGTCCTGAGTACGACCTGGAACGGGGTGTAAAGGAAACCATTGCCTGGTATAAGGATAAGGGATGGCTTTAGATTTATTTAAAAGGGTAGAAACCCGTAAGGGGCTTTTTGCGGTAGAGAAGATTACGCTGATATACAATTTGCTGACTTCCATTCTCATTCTGTTTCTTTTTCAGGAAATGGATCATCCGGTGCAGATGCTTGCAGACCGTGTTGTCATTGCGGGTATGACGTTCCTGTTGATGTATCTTTACCGGCTGGCACCCTGCAAGTTCTCTGCCTTTGTGCGCATAGCCATCCAGATGTCACTGCTTTCCTATTGGTATCCCGACACCTTTGAGTTCAACCGGATATTCCCCAATCTCGACCACGTGTTCGCGTCGGTGGAGCAGTGGATGTTTGGTGGACAGCCTGCTGTGTGGTTCTGTGAAAGGTTTCCGCAGATGTGGGTGAGCGAGCCGTTCAATATGGGATACTTCTTCTATTATCCGATGATTCTGCTGGTGGTGGTGTGGTATTTCCTTTATCGTTTCGACCTTTTCGAGAAGGTTTCGTTCGTCATCGTCACCGCTTTCTTCATCTATTACCTTATTTATATTTTCGTCCCCGTTGCCGGGCCGCAGTTCTACTTCCCCGCCATTGGAAGCGACCATGTGGCGCAAGGTATCTTCCCGTCCATCGGTGACTATTTCCATCACCATCAGGAACTTCTTCCCGGTCCGGGCTATGAGCACGGCTTCTTCTACAACCTGGTGGAGAGTTCCCAGCAGGTGGGTGAGCGCCCCACGGCTGCTTTTCCCAGTTCGCACGTCGGAATGTCTACGGTACTGATGATTATGGCATGGCGTGGCAGCAAGCGTCTGTTTGCCTGCTTGTTTCCTTTCTATCTGCTGTTGTGCGGGGCTACGGTCTATATCCAGGCACATTACCTGATAGACTCTATCGTGGGTTTCGTATCGGCTTTCGGCATTTATATCCTGGCCACGTGGATGTTCAAGCGATGGTTTGCGCAGCCGATGTTCCGCTAGTCGGGCACGGTGATTATCTTTCCACTGTCTGTGGGCAATACCAATGTACGCGGATAAACTTCTGCCGGAAGTGAATGCTGGAAGTTTACGATGAGCTGTTTGAGCAGTTTTTTCTTTTTCATAAAGACATATTTATGGGATTCTTTCTTTCTTGGGAAGACGAATATAGGGACTTGTTTCTTTCTGCCAAAGAAACAATGTTTTTTTCTTGCCTCCTTGTTGGCAAGGTTTTGCCTTCCCATTGGCAAGGCTTTGCCACCGCGTTGGCAAAACTTTGCCATAGGCATGGCAAAAGTTTGCCAAGGGCAAGGCAAGTGGTTGGCAAAATTTCTTGCTGACAGACAGTGAGTTATGCGGATGGCAACAAAGCGTGTCATCTGCGTCTGAATACTCCCCCCCTCTCAGAAGCTATTCAAGAAGGGGCGTGAGGATGATTGCTCAAGTATCGGACTCGATGGTAAAAATCGTATGCGGTTTTCTCCTATGGCAGCAACGGTTCTATCTCTTCGAAGATGCGGTACAGTTCCTCCTTCGTCTCTGCCCGCAGCATGGCTATCCGGGTGTCGCGGAAATTGGGAATCCCTTTGAAGAGCGGGCTTGCTGCCAGGTGGCGGCGCACGTGCAGTATGCCCCGTCGTTCATCCAGCAGGTTGACGCTGTCTTCCACTTCCTGGCGGAGTACGTTCAGCCGCCATTCGGAACTCGGCGGAGGGAGTTCTTCGCCCGTCTCCAAATAATGCTTCACTTCCTTAAAGAACCACGGGCGGCCGAAGCTGGCACGGCCTATCATGATGGCGTCCACACCGTAGAGGTCGAAGCATTCTTTGGCCCGTTGGGGAGTGGTGATATCACCGTTGCCGATGATGGGAATGTGCATGCGTGGGTTCTTTTTCACCTCGCCGATAAGTGTCCAGTCCGCCTCGCCGGTATACATCTGGGCGCGGGTACGGCCGTGGATGGTGAGGGCGGCAATGCCGCAGTCCTGCAACTGCTCGGCAAGGTCTACGATGATTTTACTGTTGGCATCCCAGCCCAGGCGGGTCTTCACGGTGACGGGAATCTTCACGGCATCTACCACGGCACGGGTGATTTCCAGCATCAGCGGAATGTTCTGTAGCATACCGGCACCGGCACCCTTGCCGGCAACGCGCTTCACGGGGCAGCCGAAGTTGATGTCCAGCGTGTCCGGATGTGCCTGCTCCACAATGCGGGCGGCTTCTACCATGGTGGCGGTGTCCCGTCCGTATATCTGTATGGCTACGGGCCGCTCTTCATCGCTGATGTTCAGTTTCTGCTGGGTCTTGCCTACGGAGCGTATCAAGGCATCGGCAGAAACGAACTCGGTATATACCATGTCTGCTCCGAAGTGCTTGCACATCAGGCGGAAAGCAGGGTCGGTGACGTCCTCCATCGGGGCGAGGAATACGGGGCGTGGGCCCAGGTCTATATCTTTAATCTTCATAATCTAAGCGGATTTGTCCGCAAAAGTACAGAAAAAAGCCTACCTTTGCATACTCTAATTCAAAAAGAAATGATGAAACACTCAATCAGTGACTTCGAAATCATGGCACCGGTAGGCTCGCGCGAATCTCTCGCAGCAGCCATACAAGCAGGTGCCGACTCCATCTATTTCGGTATCGAGAACCTGAACATGCGTGCCCGTTCGGCAAATACCTTCACTATCGACGATTTGCGGGAAATAGCCCGGACGTGCGACGAACATGGCATGAAGAGCTACCTCACCGTCAATACCATTATATACGACCATGACATTCCGCTGATGCGTACCATTGTAGATGCGGCAAAGGCGGCAGGCATCTCGGCAGTCATTGCCGCTGATGTGGCAGTGATGAGCTATGCCCGGCAGATAGGGCAGGAGGTACACCTCAGCACACAGCTCAACATCAGCAACGTGGAAGCCCTGCGCTTCTATGCGCAGTTTGCCGATGTGGTGGTGCTGGCGCGTGAGCTGAATTTGGAGCAGGTGGCAGAAATCTACCGACATATCCGTGAGGAGAATATCTGCGGTCCCAGTGGAGAGCAGATACGTATAGAGATGTTCTGCCACGGTGCGCTTTGCATGGCAGTCAGCGGAAAGTGTTATCTCTCATTGCATGAAATGAACCACTCCGCCAACCGCGGTGCCTGCATGCAGGTATGCCGCCGTAGTTATACGGTGCGCGACAAGGAGACGGATGTGGAATTGGAGGTGGACAACCAATACATCATGTCCCCCAAAGACTTAAAAACTATCCACTTCATGAACAAGATGCTGGATGCAGGTGTTCGTGTTTTCAAAATAGAAGGACGTGCCCGCGGACCCGAGTACGTGCGCACGGTAGTGGAGTGTTACAAAGAAGCCATCCGTTCCTATCTGGACGATACATTCACCGATGAGAAAATTGCCCGGTGGGACGAACGTTTGAAGACGGTCTTCAATCGTGGTTTCTGGGACGGCTACTACCTGGGACAACGCTTGGGCGAATGGACCAAGAACTACGGCTCTGCCGCTACGGAACGTAAAATCTATGTGGGTAAGGGCATCCGCTACTTCTCAAACATCGGTGTGGCAGAGTTCCTGGTAGAAGCAGCCGAAGTGAGCGTAGGCGACAAGTTGCTGATTACGGGTCCCACAACGGGTGCCGAATTCGTCACTTTGGACGAGGCACGCGTCGATTTGAAACCCGTGCAGACTGTAAAGAAAGGCCAGCATTTCTCGATGAAATCGGTGAAAATACGTCCCAGTGACAAACTCTACAAGCTGGTCAGCGTAGAGGAACTGAAGAAGTTCAAAGGCTTGGATGTGGAGAAACAACGTGGCTAAGTATCAAATAGTAAATAGTCCAATAGTAAATATGAATTATATCTATGAACTTCCCATGAAGGTGCGCGACTATGAATGCGACCTGCAAGGCATCGTCAATAATGCCAATTATCAGCATTATCTGGAGCATACGCGCCATGAGTTTCTGTTGAGTGCCGGCGTCAGCTTTGCCGGACTGCACGAGCAGGGGGTAGACCCGGTAGTGGCACGTATCAATATGGCTTTCAAGACTCCCCTGAGGAGTGGTGACGAGTTTGTCTCCAAACTCTACATGAAGAAGGAGGGTATCAAGTACGTCTTTTACCAAGATATCTTCCGTGCTTCCGACGGCAAAGTCTGTCTCAAAGGCATAGTTGAAACCGTATGTGTGGTGAACGGACGGTTAAGCGATAGCGAACTGTTCGACCGTCTCTTTGCCCCTTATCTCAATCCGTGTGAATCTGTGTAATCTGTGGTGGAATGAACAGTGACGAACGGATTTGCAGCATAGCTCTCACACTTTGCCCCGGTATAGGACATATCGGGGCAAAGCGTTTAATAGAGGGTATGGGCAGTGCTGCCGAAGTATTCAGTCGGCGGAAGGAGCTCCCCGAAATCATGCCCGGTGTGAATCCGGGGGTAGTGACGGCTCTTGATTGTCCCGCTGCCTTTCTGCGTGCCGAGCAGGAGATGGAGTTTGTAGAGAAGAATCGTCTTTCCTGCCTGACGTTGAAGGATGAGGCTTACCCTTCCCGCTTGCGCGAATGTGAGGATGCGCCGATTGTACTTTTCTTTAAAGGAAACACCGATTTCAACCGCCTGCATGTCATCGATATGGTAGGTACACGCCGTGCCACCGATTACGGCAAGCAATTCTGTGCCGACTTCCTGCGCGATTTGGCCGTTCTTTGTCCCGATGTGCTGGTAGTAAGCGGACTGGCTTACGGGATAGATATCCATGCCCATCAGGCCGCTTTGGCAAATCATCTCCCTACCGTTGCTGTCCTTGCTCACGGACTGGACCGCATCTATCCGTATGTACACCGGAAAACAGCCATCGACATGCTGGCACAAGGCGGACTGTTGACCGAATTCCTTACCGGGACGAATCCGGACAAGCATAATTTCGTCAGCCGCAACCGTATTGTGGCGGGTATGAGTGATGCTACCATTGTGGTGGAGTCTGCCGCAAAGGGAGGTTCCCTTATCACTGCAGAGTTGGCGGAGGGATACCATCGTGACTGCTTTGCCGTTCCGGGGCGTGTTACGGACGAATCTTCCATCGGTTGTAACCGGTTGATACGCGACAACAAGGCCGCCCTTATCCAGAGTGCGGAAGAGTTTGTGCAGATTATGGGCTGGGCCGTAGCGGAGCAGCCTGCCCGGACAGAAGGTATCCAGCGTAATCTCTTCCCGGAACTGACGGAAGAGGAGGAGCTCGTTGTGCGTATTCTTATGCGGCAGGGAGACCTCCATATCAATGCGATGGTGGTGGAAGCGGACATACCCGTCAACCGGATGAGTGCCTTGCTTTTTGAGTTGGAGATGAAGGGAGTGGTCAAGGCAATGGTGGGCGGTGTCTATCACTTGCTGACTTGAGCGCGGCAGGTCTCTTGCCTTACATGGACGGTTTCCCGTATTTCATGATGAACTTTTCCGGGTGGTCCGTCGCTATGATGTCTACCCCCAGGTCGACTGCCTTCTGGTTCTCTTCCGTCTTGTCGTCCAGCCCCAGGACGAGTGCCAGTACCTGCAGGTTGTGCTCACGGCATTTCTTTACGAATTGCGGGGTAAGGGAGTCAATCCAGACGACAGCGATGTCGGGATGCAGTTCCTTTACGACATGCTCTATGTCCTTTTCACTTTTGATGTAGGCTTGCAGGGTTCTTACCTCGGGTGCCATCTTTCTGAAGCATTTGGCATGATACTCCTTGCTGAAGGTGAAGTTGCAGTTTTCCAGCATGCCTTCGTCCTTTATCAAGTTCAGTAATTGGTGCAGACCGCCGTTGCGGTAGTCGATGGTGATTCTTAAACCGTGCTCTTTGGCCTTGCGTAGCAGGTCGGTAAGGCGTAGTACCCGTTGTCCGGCAAATCGGGGCGCAAACCAAGAGCCGGCATCCAGTGTGTCGATGTCGGTGGACAGCCATTGGGAGATGGCGCCGGTACCGTTGGTGGTACGGTCGAGGGTGGAATCGTGCAGTACGTAGAAGACACTGTCCTTACTGATGCAGACATCGCATTCTATATTGCCTACACCGTATTTGATGCACGAATCTACGGATGCCATTGTGTTTTCGGGAGCGATGGTGGCGGCACCACGGTGTGCGCTGGTCAGGGGTATCTTGGTGGTGGCGGCAGGCCGTTGGGAACATCCTGCGGTAAGTAGGATTATGGAAAGCAATGCGAGTACCGGTTTTTTCATAATGGGCTCAAGTGGTGATGTTTTCTTCTTTAACAGTTATAAAAGCCATCGAAGATAGCTATTTTTTGTCATTCGGAGAAACGTATGGGCATAAAAAAAGGAGTACCGCTGTACTCCAACCTTTGTTAACCTTAAATCTAATACTATGAAAAAAATCACATTACAAATGTAAGGTTCCCGTTGTTATCTTCCAAATTTCAGAATGTTCCTGCTACTTCTTTTGTATTTCTTTCACTGAATTTTACTGTTTTCGCACACGGATTGACTTTTTGAGAGAGAAGAATCTATTCACAGCGTCCCGGATAAGGCAGAAGTTGCAAATCTGTTTCAATCGTTTCACAGAACCTTTCAGCCTTTGAAAAGAGTGATGGAAAGTGATTTTTATTCGGTAATTATCTTCTACTTTTGTTTATATACAACGCGAAATTATGGGAAAACGCATTTTTATATATGTCCTTTGGCTACTCCTTTTTTGTATGATGTCGGGGCAGGTAATAGGGCAGAATAAGTCGGCAGAATCCCATAGCCATACTTGTAAAACGGTGCTGGCGTTAAAAAATAATTTGCTTTACGACCTGGCCTTGGCTCCGAACATAGAAGTGGAGCTGCCATTGGGAAAGAGGTGGTCTTTGAATGTTGAGTACAAATGCCCTTGGTGGTCTGACAGCGGATGTAATTTCTGCTATCAGCTCCTTTCGGGAGGGACAGAGGCGCGTTACTGGTTGGGAAACCGCCATACGCGCGGAAGATTGTCCGGACACTTCCTGGGAGCATATGCCGAAGGAGGTACCTATGATTTTCAGTTGAAAAAGGAGAAGGGATACCGGGGGAAGTATTACGCAGCTGCAGGAATAACTTATGGATACGTGCGTCCACTGGCTCGGCATCTGGCGATTGAATTCAGTGTGGGCATTGGATACTTGGATACGGAGTACAGGAAATATACTTCTTATGGAAATGACTTGGTTTGGGTCAGTAGTGGAAAGTATCACTTTATCGGGCCGACAAAAGCAAAAATTTCTTTGGTATGGCTTCTAACGTCGGGGAGATGAGTGGTATGAAAGATGCACGGCATATGATTCTCTGGCTGTTCTTCGGACTGTTGCCAATGCTGGGAAGCTGTGACTTCCGCGATATGCTGGATGATTATCCCGTTAGCGGAGTACAGATTAAACTGGATTGGAAAGGGGTGACGGATAAGCTGCCGCAGACCATGCGGATTATCTTCTATCCGAAAGATACTCAGGGGAGAAAGGTTGAAAGTTATCTGCCTGCCGGAGGGGGTGAGGTGAAGGTACCGCCGGGGAAGTATGCGGTGGTGGCCTATAACTTCAATACGGAGAGTATACAGATACGGGGCGACGAGAGTTATGAGACGATTGAGGCTTTTACGGGACACTGTACGGGGCTGGATGTACACGAAAATATGGTTTGGTCGCCCGACCCTTTGTATGTGGTGGCTTTGGACGAGGTGGAAATAGGGCAGAGTGATGTGGCGCTTCCGTTGGACTGGAAGCCGGAAGCGGTAGTGGACCATTATTCCTTTGATATAAAGGTGGAAGGATGGGATAGAATATCGAGCATCATCTGCCATGTGGACGGCTTGAACGGAAGTTACTTTATAGGCAACCGTGCTTGCCATTTGAGCGAGGTACCTATATGTGTGGATACAAAGCGTGAAAACGGGCTTTTATGGGGGTATTTCTCCAGTTTTGTATTACTGAAAGATACCAAGACCCGTGCGGATAGTCCTATGTTGCTGACACTGAAGATTGTGAAACGAGATAAAACGGTTCAAGAGGTGAAGGTAGACATCACGGAAGTGATTGAAACAGCTCCTCCCTCGGGAGGAGGCGAAGAAGAACCTGATGTGGGCGTTCCTGGGTCGGAAATCCATATCGAAGTTCCCGTACCGGAGGACAAGGTTGTGGTGGATGATTTGGAACCGGGAACCGATGAAGGAGATGGAGGGATTGGTGGCGATGTGGACGATTGGGATGATGAGACGGATGTGGAGCTACCAGTGAATTGATAGCAAACAGACAAATAAATATATTAACTTTAATAACAGACAATTATGAAGAAGGTTTTATTTTTGGCTTTGGCTGCAGCAGCAGTAATGAGTTGCTCGGAAAGTGAGGAGATAGAGAATGCCGGACAAAAGGCAGAGATTAAATTGGGAACAGTAGTGGGTAACACTACGAGAGCCACAGTGACTGATTTGCCGGAATTGCAGAAGGTAGGGTTCACTGTGTATGCTTATAATACGGGAGCGACAGCAATGGCCTCCGTTGCGACTTTTGATGCGATGAAGGAATTCATGACAGATGTTAAAGTAACCTATAGTGCTCCCAACTGGAGTTTGACTGGGGGAACATATTATTGGCCAATGACGGATAACTTGCAGTTCTTTGCTTACGGGAATCCGGGTACCGGAGCCTTGACGTACAATCAACCGGCTGCTGGTGCTATATATCCTTCCATTACTTATACGGTAGCAGATGTAGCTGCCCAAACGGACTTGGTAGCCGCGAAAGTGACGGATGCAACCAAGGCATCAAATGCCAGTGGGGTATCTTTGAAATTCGGCCATATACTGACCCAAATAAATTTCACTGTCAAGGCAGCCGACGCTTTGACTTATAAACTGAAAACACTTACAATATCCGGCGTGCACAATAAGGGAACTTATGGTTTTGATGATTCAACATGGAAGTCACAAGAAGGAACAGCCACTTATGCGCATACGATTGCCGGCAGTGCATTGGAAGTGAATACAACGGGTGTGGAAATGAATGCAGCCTGGATGTTGATGCCCCAGACGTTGGATACGAATGCCAAAATCAATGTTGTCTATGACATCTATGAGAAAGACGTTCTTCTTGATACTGTAACTTCCGCCATTGACTTGAATGATACACAAGCCTGGGGTGAAGGCAAAAAGATACGTTATACGCTGACGCTGGCCAATAAGGCGGCAAAAGTAACCTTTGTACCTGAAGTTGGTCCATGGAGTACGGCTGATGATACGAACGTGGAAAAATAAAACGGCACTGTCCGCAATAAAAAACTGAATTACTTCTATTTTATTCATTCCCCGAAACTTCTTTATGAAAGTTTTCGGGGAATGTTTCTTTTATGAGTATTATTTATCTATTTTTGTCACTGCAACAAACAAACAAATCTACTTGCCGATGCCCAACTCTTCTGCTTGCAGAGGTAAAAAACAATGCGCTCAATGTCCCAAGGCTGTGGACAATGCAATAATATATGCTTCCCACCCCAGAGGATTCCATCTGCCGGCGCGAAAGTGTGAGGAAAATATTATAATTTTCCTGCTGAAAGGAGAAGTGCTTGTCAACAGTAAGGAGTATGCGGGAACTGTGTTGCATGCAGGTGAGTTCATCCTTCAAGCTATTGGTTCCAAGTACGAAATACTTGCCATGACGGATGTGGAATGCGTTTGTTACCGGTTCAGTAAGCCTGAATTCTTCTGTGAGGACCGGTATAACCATATTATGAAAGAGGTTACCCCTCCATTGATATTCTATCCTTTGACCATTACTCCCGAGTTGCAGCTCTTTCTGGAAAGTTCCAAGGCCTATTTGTCCGAGGAGAAGATTTGCCGGGAAATACTTTGTTTCAAACGGAAAGAACTTGCTTTCATTCTTGGAAATTACTACTCCGACTATGAGCTTTCCATGCTGATACATCCTCTTGCCCAGTATACTAATTCCTTCCACTACTTTGTCTTGCAGAATCATGCCAAAGTCAAGACGGTAGAGGAACTTGCCCAGTTGGGAGGATATACAGTAGCTACTTTCCGGCGTATATTCAATTCTGTTTTTCATCAACCGGTGTACGAGTGGATGATGGAACGGAGGAAGGAAAGCGTGGTTTATGAACTTCGTTATACGGATGCTTCTATATCAGAGATTTGCTATAAATATGGCTTTGAATCGCTGCCTCATTTTTCCAATTTCTGCAAAAAGAATTTCGGGGCTTCTCCCCGTAGCTTGCGTGCCGGCAATTTATCTGAAGTAAACGGCATGTCATAAAAAAACTCCTCCGGCGGTTTCCCGGCAGAGGAGTCTCTTGTGATATTAATCAAATATAGTGAAAGCTGAGTGATAAATCTGAGCTTGCTCAAAAGGTTTATCCGAAGCGCATCCTATATTATTTGCAGAAAGACCGGATTAGTCTTTCAGTTTCGCAATGATAAAGTCGCGGTTCAGGCGAGCAATGTTGCTGATGGAAACATTCTTCGGGCATTCAGCTTCGCACGCACGAGTGTTTGTACAGTTACCGAAACCGAGTTCGTCCATCTTGCTCAACATAGCCTTGGCACGGCGCAATGCTTCCGGTTTGCCTTGGGGCAACAGGTTCAGCTGGCTCACCTTGGCAGAAACGAACAGCATAGCAGAACCGTTCTTACAAGCAGCCACACAAGCACCACAACCGATACAGCTGGCAGCATCCATAGCCTCGTCAGCGATGGGCTTCGGAATCAGGATAGCGTTGGCATCCTGGGGAGCACCGGTACGTACGCTGACGTAGCCGCCTGCCTGCATAATCTTGTCGTAGGCCGTACGGTCGACCATCAAGTCCTTGATAACCGGGAAACCGGCAGAGCGCCACGGTTCAACAGTGATGGTATCGCCGTCGTTGAAACGACGCATATAAATCTGGCAAGTCGTAGCGCCGGTTGCAGGACCGTGGGGATGTCCGTTGATGTAGAGCGAACACATACCGCAGATACCTTCGCGGCAGTCGTGGTCGAATACAACCGGTTCTTTACCTTCAGAAATCAGCTGTTCGTTCAAGATATCCAGCATTTCGAGGAATGAAGTATCGCCCGGGATATCTTTCATTTGGTATGTTTCAAAAGCGCCTTTTGCTTTCGGACCCTTCTGGCGCCATACCTTGAGCGTAAATGATATATTTTTATCCATTTTCTTTAATTCTTTAAATGTTCAACTTCCCGATTAGCTCTTGTAGTTACGAGTCTGTACCTTGATTGCTTCGTAAACCAGCGGCTCTTTCAGCAATACCGGTTCCTTTTCGTCAGAACCCTGATATTCCCAGCAAGCCACGTAGAAGTAGTTTTCATCGTCACGCTTGGCTTCGCCTTCTTCAGTCTGATATTCTTCACGGAAGTGACCGCCGCAGCTTTCGTTACGGTTCAGTGCATCGTAAGCAACCAGCTCGCCCATAGTGATGAAGTCGTACAGACGGATAGCCTTGTCGAGTTCTACATTCATACCTTCCTTGTCGCCCGGGATGAACAGTTCTTTCTCGAACTCCTTGCGGACTTCTTTCAGCTTCTTCAGACCTTCCTTCAAGCCTTCGGCCGTACGTCCCATACCTACATATTCCCACATAATGTGGCCCAGTTCCTTGTGGATAGAGTCTACAGACTTCTTACCCTTGATGTTCATCATCCAGTCAATCTTCTCCTGAACGGCCTTTTCTGCAGCTGCAAATTCGGGCAGGTCGGTAGAGAAACGGGGAACTGTAATCTGGTCGGCCAGATAGTTCTGGATAGTGTAAGGCAATACGAAGTAACCATCGGCCAGACCTTGCATCAGGGCGGAAGCACCGAGGCGGTTTGCACCGTGGTCGGAGAAGTTACATTCACCGATGGCGAACAGTCCCTTGATGGAGGTCATCAGTTCGTAGTCAACCCAGATACCACCCATGGTATAGTGGATAGCCGGATAAATCATCATCGGGTTTTCGTATGGGCTGACATCAGTGATTTCTTCATACATATCGAAGAGGTTGCCGTAACGTTGTGCAACGACATCTTTACCCAGACGGTTGATAGCTTCGGAGAAGTCAAGGAATACGGCAAGACCGGTGTTGTTCACGCCGAAGCCCTTGTCGCAGCGTTCTTTGGCAGCGCGGCTGGCAACGTCACGCGGAACGAGGTTACCGAATGCCGGATAACGGCGTTCCAGGTAGTAGTCGCGGTCTTCCTCGGGAATATCTTTTCCTTGCAGTGTACCTTCCTGCAGTTTCTTGGCATCTTCCAGCTTCTTCGGAACCCAGATACGACCATCGTTACGCAGAGATTCGGACATCAAAGTCAGCTTAGACTGCTTGTCGCCGTGAACCGGGATACAAGTGGGGTGAATCTGTACGTAAGCAGGGTTGGCAAACCAGGCACCTTTACGGTAGCAAGCCATTGCTGCAGAGCAGTTACATGCCATTGCATTGGTAGAAAGGAAGTAGGCATTGCCGTAACCACCGGTAGCGATTACCACAGCGTGGGCGGCAAAACGTTCCAATTTACCGGTAACGAGGTTCTTTGCAATGATACCGCGGGCACGTCCGTCAATGAGGACAACGTCTTCCATTTCGTAGCGGGTATACAGTTTCACAGTGCCTACGTTCACCTGGCGGCTCAATGCAGAGTATGCACCCAGCAACAGCTGCTGTCCGGTCTGACCCTTGGCATAGAAAGTACGGGATACCTGAGCACCACCGAAAGAACGGTTGTCCAGTGTACCGCCGTATTCGCGGGCGAAAGGAACACCTTGTGCAACGCATTGGTCGATAATATTGTTGGATACTTCAGCCAGACGGTAAACGTTAGCTTCGCGGGCACGGTAGTCGCCACCCTTTACTGTATCGTAGAACAGACGGTATACAGAGTCACCGTCGTTTTGGTAATTCTTAGCAGCATTGATACCACCTTGTGCAGCGATGGAGTGTGCACGGCGCGGAGAGTCCTGGATGCAGAAGTTGAATACTCTGAAACCCATTTCGCCCAGAGAGGCGGCAGCACTGGCACCGGCAAGTCCGGTTCCTACTACGATGATGTCCAGACGACGCTTGTTGGCAGGGTTCACTAATTTTTGGTGAGCTTTATAATTGGTCCATTTCTCAGCCACCGGTCCTTCCGGTATTTTAGAATCTATCTTAGTCATAATGCAATTTACAATTTAGTCATTTACAATTTGAATTTAGCAAGCGCCGCACAATGATTTTGCAAAGAATACGACAACTACCAGAGCGAAGCAGAGGACAACGATAGTAGAATAGATGTTGGAGATACATTTCCAACGGTTAATCCATACTTTGTTGTTCCAGCCCAAAGACTGCATGGAGCTCCAGAAACCGTGAGTGAGGTGGAACCACAATGCGCCCAGCCAAACGAGGTAAAGCACTACGAATACCGGATTGCTGAAGGTGTTTTGAATGTGATAGACACCGTTGGCTGCATATGCCAGCGTGAGGGTGTCGGCATGCATGCCCATGTTGTGCATCAACTCGGGAAGCTGCATTTTAGCCCAGAAGTTTACCAGGTGCAGGCCCAAACCCACGATTACGATGATACCCAGTACGAGCATGTTCTGAGAAGCCCATTCCACAGTCTTGGGCTTTTCCGTAACGGCATAACGTTCGCTACCACGTGCCTTACGGTTCTGCATAGTCAGCCAGAAAGCGTAGATGATGTGGATGATGAATAAGGCAGCCAGACCTACCGTAGCCACCAATGCGTACCAGTTTGCTCCCAGGAACTCACAAACCATGTTGTAGCCATTAGCCGAGACTAATGCAACCAGGTTCATCGCCATGTGAAATGTCAGAAACAGGACAAGGGCGATACCGGTAACGCTCATCACCACTTTCCTTCCTACAGATGAATTACTTAACCACATAAATGATTGAATTTAAGTTATTTAATAGTTTGAAAATTTGTTCTATCAGGATACTTCTGTAAATGTTTCGCAAAAATAGGAGAAATCCAGCGATAAAGCAAGCGATTAAAGAAATAATTCCGTAATCCGGCAGAATGCGAAGTTTACGGACAAGTAAAAGGTTTACTCGTCCTCCTGGTCTTTGCCTTGCTCTTTGCAGATAATGGAAATCTTTTCTCCGTTTGCTGAACGTTTTCTCAGGGCGCGGGGCGTGTCTCCGAAAGAGTCTTTGCAGAAGTGGGCAAAGTGGGATAGGGAATCAAAGCCATAGCGGGCGCTGATGACTGAAATGCGTTGTTTGGTGTATTGCAGGTCGTTCAGAATTCCTTCACGTTTCTTGTCCAGAATCCATTCATAGACCGGGACCCCATACATATTTTTAAACAGACGGCGGAATGTGGTGGTGGTATATCCACCGAGGTGGGCAAACTCTTCCACATTCTTCACCTTGTCGTAGTTCTGCATGACGAAATATTGGAAGCTTTCCGTATAAGTGCTGATGGGGTAGAAGAATGTACTGATTTGGTGTAGCGGATAGTAGCATGTCAATATGTATACCAATTCCTGGCATTTCATTTCAATGTATTTGCTGCACGCATAGGGTTGCTCGTTGAGGTAGCAGGCAAGGCTTTTCAGGAGCCCTTCGAGCATGGAAATCGCGGTAAGCGGGGTATAAGTCAAGGGGGCTTCCGAGCGTTTCAGTATCTCCTTGTAGCGCTCTTCGCAAATCAGAGGAAGCTCGGTGAACCAATAGACAATATATTCCACTTCGGTCAAAGCCAGGAGTTCTACTTTGGAGCCGATGGCTTGCAAGATGAGCTGGCGGCTTTGGAGAGTGGTGCCCGGATATTCGTCACTGTTTACAAGTAATTCACCTTTCAGCATAAATATCATGCAGTTCTGTGTGCACTTTTCAGCAGAGAAATGTTGTCCCTTGGGGTAGTGGCGGTAAACCAATACTCCTTCTGATTTTTGGGGACATACCATACAATCAATCTGTCGGTTGCAGCAAGTTTCCAGTCTCATGAAATGATTAGCGAATTATTATAAATGTGGCAACAAAGATAGAATTTTTTTGTGAAAACTCTATCTATTTGTCCTATCTTTGCGTCAAACTAATATAAAGGACTTATGAAAAAGGCTATTTTTTTTGTATATTTTATCTGCCTTGTTGTATCCGGTCTTTCGGCACAGAATTGGGATATTAACACTTTGCATCGGGTTAACAGTTGGGATGGCAAGTTTGTCCGTAACTATAATAAGATAATTTCACGTTCGGAGCCCTATGTTGCTGTCGGTGTTCCGGTGGCGATGGCGGTTGCCGCTTGGATAAAACATGATAAGGGTTTGCTGAAAGATGCGGTCTACGTAGGTACAAGTGTAGCGGGGGCTTTTGTTGTGACTTATGGAATGAAATATCTGGTGGACCGTGAGCGTCCTTATGATAAATATCCCGACAGAGTGCATGCATATAGCCATGAAGGCAGCCCGTCTTTTCCTTCCGGACATACGGCGACGGCTTTTGCCCTTGCCACCTCGCTCAGTGTAAAGTATCCTAAATGGTATGTGATAGCTCCGTCTGCCCTGTGGGCTTGTTCCGTGGGAGTTTCCCGTATGAACGAGGGAGTGCATTATCCGTCAGATGTGTTGGCGGGGGCTGCAATCGGTGCTGGATGTGCTGTGGTCAACATCTACGTCAACAAGTGGCTGAATAAGTGGCTGTTCGGAGAATGATTTTAGGCGCGAATTACGCGGAATACGCGGAGTTAGATAAACTAAATCCGCATAATCCGCGCCTAAGTTTGTTTCAAGTCGGCTATTGGATAATAGTGCTGTAGATGCCTTCGTTCAGCACTTTTAGAGCTTGCTGCACGCTCTGGTTCGTGCTGTTCATCACTTGGAAGTATTCGTTCATGTCCCATAGGTCACGGGCTATCAAGGCTTTAAGTTGTGTCTTGATGAGCGGTAGGGATTGGTTGTACTGTTTCTCGTCAAACTTGATTTTCTCTTTGTCGGCAAGCGTACGTATTTCGGCAAGGAAGTTATCGTCTATCTCGAACTTCTCGTTGAAGGCTTCGAATTTCTTGTATTTGTTCTGCAACTCCTTCCGGTGCTTCTCGATGTAGCCGGTAGTGGCTTTGATAACCACGCCTTTGGCTACGAGGTTGCGGTGATAGTCTGTGTACTGGGTAGTGTCGATGGGGACGAAGAAGTCGGGCATGATACCTCCACCTCCGTAAACGGTACGTCCCATACGCTTGGTCTGTGCTTTCAGGGAGTCGGCAAAATGGATACTGTCCGCATGAATCATTTCTCCATGATTGAAGCGGTCTATCAGTTCCTGGTTATACTTATCCTGACTGTTCTCGCCGGTTAGGCGGCTGTCGAGGTTGGCGGTGCTGTCGTAAGGCTTCTGGATACAACGGCCCGAAGGAGTATAGTAGCGGGCGATAGTGAGGCGAATCATGGAACCGTCCGGCAGGTCGATAGGACGCTGTACTAATCCCTTGCCGAAGGTGCGGCGTCCTACTACCACGCCTCTGTCCCAGTCCTGGATGGCTCCGGTCACGATTTCACTGGCAGAAGCGGAGTACTCGTCCACCAATATGATGAGACGGCCGTTCTTGAAGTTGCCCGTACCTTTGGCAAAGAAATCACTGCGGCGTGCGGCCCTTCCTTCGGTGTAGACGATGAGTTCTTTTTGCTTCAGAAATTCGTTGGCAAGGTCGATGGCGGCATTCAGATACCCTCCTCCATTTCCTTGCAGGTCGAGGATGAGGTCTTTCATTCCTTTCTTTTGCAGGCTTTTCAGGGCTTCTGCAAACTCTTCGGCGGTGGTTGCCCCGAAGCGGTTGATACGGATATAGCCGGTTTTGGGTTGTATCATGTAAGATGCGTCCAGGCTGAGGATGGGAATTTTGTCACGCTTCACGGTGAAGTACAGCTGGTCGTCCACGCCACGGCGCACGATGGTGAGTTTCACTTCCGAGTCTTTCGGTCCGCGCAGGCGGCTCATAATATCTTCCGTGCTCATTTTTACTCCGGCAATGGCGCTGTCATTGACGGCTACGATACGGTCGCCGGCAAGGATGCCCACCTTCTCGGAAGGTCCGTTGCTCACGGGTTGTATCACAAGCAGGGTATCTTCTATCATCTGAAACTGTACGCCGATGCCCTCGAAATTGCCTTGCAACGGCTCGTTCATCTTCTTCACTTCTTCGGCGTTGTTGTAGGTGGAGTGCGGGTCGAGTTGTGCCAGCATCTTGATGATGGCTTCTTCCACCAGCTTGTCTTCATCCACCTTGTCCACATAAAGGTTGGTGATGGCAAACTCTGCCATTTGCAGTTTGCGCAGGGCTTCATTGTTCGGCTTTTGCGCTTGTGCCGTCACCGCGCATATACATATTATAATAGTAAATAGTTTTTTCATCATTTCCATTTTAATCCCTAATCCTTTATCCTTAATCCCTAATCCTTTATCCTTAATCCCTAATCTCCATTCCCTCCGGTATGAACATGCTTATGTCCTTGCCGTATTGCAGCAGTTCGCGCACGGTGGTGGAACTGACGCAGGTAAGTTCCGGCTCGGTGAAGAGCAGGATGGTTTCTATGCCGGTCAGTTTGCGGTTGATGTCGGCAATGGTTTCCTCGTATTCGAAATCCTTCACGGTGCGTATGCCGCGTATTATCAGACTGGCATCTACCTGCCGGGCAAAGTCGATAGTCAGGCAGTCATAGGACTGCACAATGATGCGCGGCTCGTTCCGGTAGTAGTCTCGTATCATTTGTTCGCGCTTTTCCAAGGGGAAATACGTATTCTTATTTTCATTGATGCCGATGCCTATGACGATTTCGTCTATAAAAGTCAGTGCACGGCTCACTACCGAAGAGTGTCCGATAGTAAACGGGTCGAATGTTCCCGGAAAGATAGCTCTTCTCATGATGCCAAATCTTCTTCTATAACCAAGTTGTTGATAATAAAGTTTTGTCGTTCCATGGTATTCTTACCCATGTAGAATTCCAGCAGCTCTTTTACGAGGTCTGTCTTGCGCAGGGACACTTGTTCCAGACGCATATCCTTGCCGATAAAATGCTTGAACTCGTCGGGCGAGATTTCTCCCAGACCTTTGAATCGGGTGATTTCGGGGTTGGGACCCAGTTCTTCAATGGCTTTCACACGTTCCTCCTCTGTATAGCAATAACTTGTCTTCTTTTTGTTGCGCACGCGGAAGAGAGGGGTTTGCAGGATATATACATGCCCTTTCTTTATCAGGTCGGGGAAGAACTGCAGGAAGAAGGTGATGATGAGCAGGCGGATGTGCATGCCGTCCACATCGGCATCGGTAGCTACGATGACTTTGTTGTAGCGCAGTGTCTCTATGCCGTCTTCTATATTCAAGGCTGCTTGAAGCAAGTTGAATTCTTCGTTTTCATAAACTACTTTCTTGGTGAGTCCGTAGGAATTTAGCGGTTTACCACGCAGGCTGAATACTGCTTGGGTATTCACGTCGCGGCTCTTGGTGATGGAACCGCTGGCGGAGTCTCCCTCGGTAATGAAGATGCAGGATTCGGTTTCCTGGTCTTTGCCTTTACCGTCACTCAAGTGGTAGCGGCAGTCGCGCAGCTTGCGGTTGTGCAGGTTGGCTTTCTTAGCGCGTTCGCGTGCCAGCTTGGTGACGCCGGCAATGGCTTTGCGCTCTTTCTCGGAGTCTTGTATCTTTTGCAGCATCACTTCGGCCACAAGCGGGTTCTTGTGGAGGTAGTTGTCCACTTCCGTCTTGATGAAGTCTCCTACGTATTTGTTCACCGTGGGGCCGGCGGGCTTGTGTTCCTGCGGCGCGGCAGGCCACATGTTGTTGCTGCCCAGTTTCGTTTTGGTCTGGCTCTCGAACATGGGTTCCTCCACGTCGATGGCAATGGCGGCTACCAGTCCGTTGCGGATGTCGGCATATTCCTGGTTCTTGTTGTAGAACTCCTTGATGGTACGGGCAATGTGTTCCTTCAAGGCAGTCTGGTGTGTGCCGCCTTGGGTGGTGTGTTGCCCGTTGACAAAGGAGTAGTACTCTTCGCCGTATTGGTTGGTGTGTGTGAAGGCAATCTCGATGTCCTCTCCTTTTAGGTGGATGATGTCGTAAAGGCCTTCGCTGGTCATGTTGTCTTTCAGCAAGTCCTCCAGCCCGTGGCGGGAAACGATGCGCTGGCCGTTGTAAATGAAGGTGAGGCCCGTATTCAGGTAGGTGTAGTTGCGCAACAGGGTTTCTACGAACTGGTTCTGGAAGGAATAGTTCAGGAAGAGTGTGGCGTCCGGTTCGAAGAAGATATAGGTTCCGCTTTCTTCTGTCGAGTCTTCGGTCACATCACTCAACAGCGTTCCTTTCTCGAAGATGGCGGTACGTACTTTGCCGTCGCGGTAACTGCGTACCTCGAAACGGCTACTCAGCGCATTGACCGCCTTGATGCCCACGCCGTTCAGTCCGACACTTTTCTTGAAAGCCTTTGAATCATATTTACCCCCGGTATTCAGTTTGCTGACCGCCTCTACCAGTTTGCCTTGCGGAATGCCTCGTCCATAGTCGCGTACGCTGACACGCAGACTGTCTTCTATAGTCACTTCTATACGCTTTCCGGCACCCATCTTGAACTCGTCGATGCTGTTGTCCATCACTTCTTTCAGCAACACATAGATGCCGTCATCGTTCTGTGAGCCGTCGCCCAGACGGCCTATGTACATACCGGAACGGACACGGATATGCTCCATGTCGTCCAGGTGGCGGATGTTGTCGTCGGTATATTCCACGCTGGAAACGGGGCTCTCTGTGATATTGTTGTCTGCTTCTTCCAGCGGCAGGGTCATATTGTTGTTATCTTCCATAAGTACGTTATTCCTTCATATTGCGCATTGCGACAAAGGTAATGAGAAATTCGGGGGTTCGCAAAAAAATAATGTCTTTTATGGACTTCTGACAAGCTTATATTCTGGATTTAGAACTTATTTTATTCCTTTCACAAAGCATCTTCTCCGTTTATGCTGTTCCGTCTTGAAGTACTCCCACTGCGCTTGCACCTTGCCGTTCAGCTCCAGCTCCGGATTACTCTCGGCATACTCGAAACCAAGTTGCTGATAGACGGGGATAAGGTCGGAGAACAACAATGCATTTACCCCCTTGTTCTGATACTCCGGTTTCACGGCAACCAGCAGCAAATCGAGCATCTTGGGATATTTCTTCAAGAAGATGGTCTTGGCCAGGTGATACCAACCCATAGGAAGCAGGCGCCCGTGGGCTTTTTGCAACGCTTCGGCGAGTGACGGCATGGAAATGCCTACGGCAAGCAGCTGGTCATCGGCATCGGTAATCAATGTCACCATGCGTAGGTCGAGGATGGGCAGGTACATCTTGACGTATTGGTCAATCTGCCGTTGGCTCAGTGCAGAATAGCCATAGAGTGGCTGATAGGCTTCGTTCATCAGTTCGAAGATGGCCTGACCGTAGTCTTGGGCAATCTTCTTGGCAGATGTGTATTTCTTTACCTTGAGGTTATACTTGCGCTGGATGAGGTCGGAGATGCGCTTGTGCTTGTCGGGTATGGCGTCGGGAATGTAGATTTTGTACTCCACCCAATCGGCATCCTTCTCAAAGCCCATGCGTTCCAGATGTTGCGGATAGTAGGGATAGTTATAAATGGTGGCCATGGTGCTGAGCTGGTCGAATCCTTCGATGAGCATACCTTCGGCATCGAAATCTGTGAATCCCAGCGGGCCTTGTATATGTGTCATTCCCCGTTCTTTTCCCCATTCTTCCACGGTGCGAATCAGGGCATCGGAGACTTCCGCATCATCGATGAAGTCTATCCAGCCGAAGCGGACTTCCTTTTTGTTCCAGGTTTGGTTTGCCTTGTGGTTGATGATGGCAGCTACACGTCCTACGATTTTACCTTCCCGATAAGCCAGGAAATAGTCGGCTTCACAAAATTCGAATGCAGCGTTTTTCTTCTTGTTGAAGGTGTTGAGCATGTCATCGAAAAGGTCGGGGACGGAATAAGGGTTGTTTTTGTATAGCAGGTAGTTGAAACGGATAAAGCGCTCCAGTTCCCGTCTTGTGGTTACTTTCTTGATTGTAATTGCCATAGTTGTTCAATATTGAGACCACAAAGGTAATGCAAACTGAGAGCAGAACAAAATAAGCTTGCTTATTTTTTATGCCGAGGTACAGCTTGCCTTATTTAAAAATACGTGATAATCTTTAAAATACCGCGTAGGGTGTTTGTAAATTTGCTGTTAGAGGTTGTATATCAGTACCGCTGTGTAGGCAATGTAGCAGAGAATCAGAATGCTTCCTTCCACCCGGGTGATGATGCGTTTCCCGAAAAAGATACCGAACAGCCAAAGCAGGATGCTGGACCCTACGAGTACCCACAAATCGAAATTGGTGATGCCCGTCAGACGCAGTGGAGTGATGGAGGCCGAACAACCCAGTACGAAGAATATATTGAAGAGATTACTTCCGATGACGTTTCCGATGGCTATTTCGGGGTTTTTCTTCAAGGCGGCTACGATGGAGGTGGCGAGTTCGGGTAATGAAGTGCCGCCTGCTACGAGCGTGAGACCGATGATGGATTCGCTGACACCCAATCCGCGGGCTATGCCGCTGGCACCGTCTACAAAGAAATTACCTCCGATGATGAGGCCGGCAAGTCCGCCGAGAATGTATAGGGCGGATTTCCACGCGGGTAACAGCCTGATTTCGTCTTCTTCCTGTAAGTGCTCCTTTTCCGGTTCCTTCATACTTCCATCCCTTTTTGCAATGGCAAAAGTATAACTCAGAAAAATGGTAAAGAAGCATAGCAGCAATAGGCCGTCGGTGATGCTGAGTATGTTCTCCCCACTGCTGTCCAGTAAGACGTCGTTGGCACAAATCAGCAGGGCGAAGGATGAAAGGATGCAAAGGGGTATTTCGCGTTTCAGTGTGTTACGGGTAATGGCTATCGGGGCAAAAAGGGCCGTACAACCCACAATCATCAGGGTATTGAACGTATTGCTTCCCACCACATTGCCGATGGCAATGTCTGCACTGCCTTTTAGGGCAGAGGATATGCTGACGGTGAGTTCCGGTGCGGAAGTACCGAAGGCGACAATGGTAAGCCCGATGACGATGGACGGTATATGGAAACGTTTGGCAACGGATGCGGCACCGTCTGTCAAGCCATTGGCACCCAGAAGAATGAGGAGCAGTCCTCCGACAAGAAACAATATATCCATAGGTATGTCAATTTTGAGTACAAAGATAATGCAAACCGGATACAGAACTTTCATGTTTGCATGAAAAAGTTATGTTGATTAGGATAGGAAGTTAAAAACATTCCGTATGTTTGAAGCATTTATTGGGTATATTTGCATAATTAAAGAATCAAATCAAGAAGTTTATATATGAAGGTTATCCGTGCTTTCTGTCTTTGTTGGCTGTTGATGCTGGCAGACGGAGTGTCAGCTCAGTTGGTAGATAAAGTGCTCAGTGTTTTAGGTGAGGATAGTGTGGGGAGTGTCACAGTGGCAAGGACTGACTCCGATTCGATTCAGTTGTCGCTTGTCCGGCAGGAGTTGGAAACAGCCCGGCTGAATGAGGCGAACCTGCGGATGGAAATGGAGCAGATGAAGTTGGCGGGCTATGCGGCCGATTCGGTGAAGCTGGCATTGCAGAAACAACGCATTGATTCGTTGCGGACGGTGACACCGGGTATTCCGGTGGTGGTGGAGAAGGACACTTTGTTCTATCTGTATGCCAAGCGTGGAGGGCATACGCCCCAACAGCGAGCCAAAGATGTAAGCAACGTCATCGAAGCATTGGGCACGCGTTTCAATCTGCGTCCGGACTCTGTTTATTTAGAGAGTACGGATATTGTTACAGACTTGATGTATGGCGAAAAGGTCATCATTTCCTTTACCGATCAGGATGCTTTGTGGGAAAACTGTACCCGCGACCAGCTGGCCGCCAGCAAGAGGCATGTCGTGGTGGACAAACTGAAAGCCATGCAGAAGGAGCATAGCTTGTGGCAGTTGGGTAAGCGTATCTTGTACTTTATCCTGGTGCTTGTGGGACAGTTCTTCTTGTTCAAGTTTACCAACTGGCTGTTCAGAAAACTCAAACTACGCATTCAGAAGCTGAAGGATACCAAGCTGAAACCGATCTCTATTCAGGATTATGAATTGCTGGATACGCAGAAGCAGGTCAACCTGCTGGTGTTTGTTGCCAACCTGGTGCGTTATGTAGTCATGCTGTTGCAGTTGCTGCTGACGGTTCCGTTATTATTCTCCATTTTCCCTCAGACCAAGAGCTTGGCTTATACATTATTCTCCTACATCTGGAATCCTATAAAGGTCATCTTGAATGGAATAGCCGACTATATACCCAATCTGTTCACTATCTTTGTGATATGCTATGCGGTGAAGTATCTGGTCAGACTGGTGCGTTATCTTGCCAATGAGGTGCAGGCTGAACGGCTGAAGATAAACGGCTTCTATCCGGATTGGGCCATTCCTACCTATCATATTGTGCGCTTCTTGCTTTATGCGTTTATGATTGCCATGATTTACCCTTATCTGCCGGGTTCCAAGTCGGGAGTCTTCCAGGGAATCTCCGTGTTTGTCGGCTTGATTGTTTCGCTCGGTTCCAGTACGGTTATCGGCAATATCATTGCAGGACTGGTCATAACCTACATGCGGCCTTTCAAGCTGGGTGACCGCATCAAGCTGAACGATACTACGGGCAACATCATTGAGAAAACACCGCTCGTCACCCGCATCCGTACTCCGAAGAATGAGGTGGTGACCATTCCGAACTCTTTCATCATGTCTTCCCATACGGTCAATTACAGCCAGTCTGCCCGTGAGTATGGATTGATTATCCATTCGGAGGTCAGTATTGGCTACGATGTTCCGTGGCGGAAGACACATCAGCTGTTGATAGAGGCTGCATTGAATACTCCTGGAGTGATAGATGATCCCCGTCCGTTTGTATTGGAGACTTCCCTTCAGGATTATTATCCGGTTTATCAAGTGAATGCCTATATCAGGGATGCCAACAGCCTTAGCCAGATTTACTCTGATTTGCATCAGAATATCCAGGATGCCTTCAACGAAGCAGGCATCGAAATCATGTCTCCTCACTACATAGCTACGCGTGACGGCAGTGAGACGACCATACCCAAGGATGACTTACGGGAGAAAAAGCAGTAAGGGAGCCGGTTATCGTGCCAGTAAAATCTCTGCAAACGGTACGTAGAACATAAACATCCTCCATTCCTTTGTCTGGAAATCATAAGTTTCGATGAAGTCGCCTTCACGATAGCCTGCAAACTGCACGTAGAGTTTCCTTGTCTGCCCGTCCTTGGAGTAGTACATGGCAGCGGAGCGTACGGCGTTGGGGTAGGTGGCGAAAGGCTCTTTCAAGTTTCCGGCAGTAGTATCCCATAAGCAGAATTGCGTATCTCCACCATTGGCACGGGAAACGATATAGCCTCCTTTGCATTGCAGGCTGTTTGGGTTTTCGGGGGATGGTTCCATAATCCGGAAAGGTATCAAGGCTTCGGCTTTGATGGGGTCGTAGCAGTGCATCTTTTCTTTGGCGATGTCTATCACGACGGGCGAGAAGGTGTCGTCGCCGTTGTTGGCCGAGAGCAGCATGTGGACGTCGGCTATCACGCCCGGATAGCGTGAGAGGGATTCGGGCTTCAGTCCATCCGGTAATGGTATTTCGGGAGTATGTATCGGTGGCATATTCAACCGGGTATATACCGGATAAGAGATGCTACAGTAGGTGAGGAGCTTATCTCCGGCCATTTCCAGGGAAACAGTGTTGTTGAAGTCCGAGCAGATGGTAATTGCGTTACGTTCTACCGGGTTACACCAATAGTGCATGCAGAGGTCGTATCCGTCGATGAAACTACTGCCGTCTTTCTCCCGTATCCCGCAGAGGATGTTGGTGCCGGGGATGTTGGCGGCAAGGTGGAAATCTTCGTCGTCATGGAACTGGATTACTTCCGATATTTCTTGTGTTACCAGGTCGATACGGGTGATGCCGCGGGGAACGGTCGGTGTGTAAATGGCGTGGGAGTTGGTGATACCGTAGAGATATGGTTCTTCGGGGGATTGTCCGTCGGCTACCGAAATCTGGCCGAGAGGCTGAAGCTGTCCTGCCCGTTCCAGGAACATTTCTACCCGTGAGGCGGGCCAGTGTCCGGGGGCAAGGAAAGTAATGCTGTTGGTGGTTTGCTCCGTGGTAACGGCGCGTGTGTAGCGTGAATACCCTTCGGGAAAGAGAGGATTGTCGGCTATCGGCCAGTAGATGTCCAATATGATTTGGTCGCCGCTCTGCAAGCCGTCGGCTTTGACGGTCACGGCATCACCGGGATTGAAGGTCTTTCCGGCATCGGATATGGTGATATTGGTCACAAAAGCGGGTTGTTTCTCTTTGTCGTCATCACTGCAAGCGGCAAGTAGCAGGCTGATTAGTAGCAGGAAGTGTATCTTCTTCATCATAGTTATGTATTGACAAATGCAAATATAGGGCTTTTTCTTGTATTCCTGCGGATAGGCTTTGTTTTTGTCGTATGAGATGGAAAAATCCTCCTACGAAACATGGTCTTTTGCTTCGTGGGAGGAAAGTGGTTGTTCGGCAGGGCTTCGGGGGAATGCGCCTGCTTGCGTGCCGGCTTGGATTATTTGCTGCGCGTCACCGTGTGCAATACATTCCCTTTCTTGTCAATCATGCGCAGTTCCAGTGTCTTTTTGCTGGCCGATACAATGGAGAAACCCGGTTCGGGGCTGCAGAATACGGTCCCTTCGATGGGCTTCACCTTGCGGGCGAGCGAACCGGCAGAATTGGTGATATAGTCGATGTCGCTGCCTGCCACGCGTACGTGCTGGAAGTTGTGGATGTGCCCGCAGATGTACATATCCACCTTGTGCTTGCGCAGGATGGGATCGAGACGTGCCTGCATATCCGCGCGTTCGCTCTCGTCCTTCGGGGTTTCGGCATAGATGGGATGGTGTCCGGCAACGATAACCCAGTCCTCTTTGGCGGCAGTCAGTACGGAATCTATCCAGGAAAGTTGTTGCTGGTAATCCTGCTTGCAGGCATCGGGATAGGTCTCGCTTTCGTTGCGGTATTTGTCAATCATCGGGGCGGTGTCTACCCAAAGGATGCGGATGGTAGCGCCGTTGTCCTCGAACGTCTTGGTATAATAACGGGCGGGCATGGTCCAGCGGCGGCTGATATTACTGTAGTCGAGCACAGCCTGCGTATTACCGCGGTATTCGTGGTTGCCCAGCAGGGGAAACCAGTCTATCATCAGCTCCGGGTGGCTGTAAATAAGTTCGTAGTTGGTCATCCAAAGCGGATCGTTCACGCTACGTACGCCTTCAAAGTGGTGTACATCGCCGGTGGCAAGAACGAATTCGGGGCCTACTTCTTCTGCCATTTGTCCCATCAGTTCGGCGATGGGCTTTTGGTCGTAGTAGCCGTTACGGCCGAGGTCGTTGGCTACGTAGAAGTTGAACTTCTTGTCGAAGATGGAGTAATCGGTGATTTGGGCAATGGCTGCGTTGCCGAGTAGGGCAATAAACAGTAAAAGGAATATTTTCTTCATTGTCATTATTAAATTGTTGAGTAGTTAATGTTGATAACTTGTTGAGATAGAATTCGCTGTTTAAAAATTAATCTTCACTCCCGCATTCACTTTCACGCCGTAGTATTCTGCCTGCATGGTACGGTCTTTTGTGCCCTGGTAGTAGCGTAGCGGCTGGTTCAGCAGGTTGTTGGCTTCGGCGTAGAAGGTAGTCTTGAACTTCTTTCCGAAGGTATAGCTGGCGTTTACGTCCATATAGTTCACCTTGTCGTAGTAGCGGTCGTAGAAGGTGCTTTCTCCCATTTCGTCGATGAAATCGGAAGCGAAGTTATAGCTCAGGCGCAGATTCAGACCGCCTTTCTCAAAGTATAGGGAAGCATTTGCGGTATGCTCCGGAGAGCCTGGCATGCTCAAGTCTTTCTCATTCTCGCGACCTTCGAAGTTGAAGTCTTCCACACGGGAGTGGGTGTAGGTGTACGTTCCGTAGAAACCTACACATTTCAGAGCGGGAGCAATGAAGCTGAAGTCGCGCTGGTAGGATAACTCTACCCCTACCAGGTTGGCGTTGCCCGCATTCTTGGGTTGGGTGAAGCGGGTGTAGGTGTTACCCTGGTATTCGTAGTTGGTGCTCACCTGGTCTACGATGAAGTCGTCTATCTTCTTGTAGAAGATGCCGGCGCTTATCAGACCGATGCTGCGGAAGTAGTAGTCGGCACTCAAGTCGAAGTTGTAGGAGACGGTAGGTTTCAGCTCCGGGTTTCCGATGGTGATTTCGTTGTCGGAACGCTTGATGTTCACACTGGGCACGAGGGCCGAGTATTTGGGGCGTGACAAGGTTTGGGTAAACGAACCGCGCACTTTGAAGTCATCGTTTACATTCCACTTTACGAGCAGCGACGGCAGGAAGTTGATGTAGCTGTTGCGCTGACGGTCGGTCTTGCTGGTGAGGTCTTCGTCGGCATCGTAGGTGCGTCCCGTATAGGCAAGGTTGGTGTTCTCTATGCGAAGTCCGGTCATCAGTTCCACGTCTTTTGTCAGTTTTTGGTCGAAGCGGAGGTAGCCGGAAGTCACGGTTTCGCGGGCGTTGAAGTTTCCGGCAAGTTCTTCCTGCACCTGCTCTTTCTCAAAGAGGGAAGCGTTGTTCAAGTCTAAAGAGCCGGTGTATTCCTTGCTGGCGTAGATACCTGCCTGATATTTGTTGTTGGGCATGAAGTTCTTGTTGGTCTGGTCCACTGTATTTGCCAGGCTGTTCGTCATGAAGGCATCCTCGTCCAGAGGAGAGTATTCGTAGAAGTCCACTTCTTTATCCTTGGTCTTGCGCACTACCTTTGCGCCGAACTTCAGCTTGTTGCCGTTCTTGAAGGGAAGTTTGAAGTTGGCGGAGAACTTCAGGTCCTGCTCCTTGATGTCTTCCTGCTGTTCCGTCAGCTCTTTCAGGCTGAATTCATCGTTCAATGTCATGGTAGAGCCTGTTTTGGGGCTGGCAAAGGGTTGGCGTTCGTCGCTCAGGTCCATGTCGAACTTCTGTTTCTTCAGTTGGAAGTCGATGTAGCGTTCGTTGGGACGTTCTTCGCTGGCTTTGGCATAGCTGGCATGCCAGTCCATGGAGAGGGCGCCGAAGAGGTGTTCGCCGCTGAGGGCAAAGTCCATGGTGCGCTGGCGTTCCAGGCGGGCGTTACGGTTGTCCGGCGTACCGGCTTTGGTCTGTATGCGTACGGTGGCGTTGCCGTCGGGGTCAAGGTCTTTCAGCGTGGTACGGTAGCGGTTCTCCCAGTCGTTGCGGTTGTTGAAGATGCCTTTGAAGGTCAGTTTGTGGTTGGCATTGATGTCCCAGTCCAGTGCGGCGGAGTAGCTTTGGCGTTCGCGGGTGACGTAGTATTGGCGGATTTGGTAGTCGTTGACGTACGTCTTGCCGTTGTCATCCTGCTCCCATACAAATTCGGTGTCGTAGGAACCAGAAGGTGAGTTCTGATAGGAGGCCGATACAATCAAGCCGAGTTTGTCGTTGAAGAAGCGGTCGCCGTAGGTGAAGCCAAGGTTCAGTTGCGCCTTTTCGCTCACCCAGTTGTAGCCGGTTCCGGCGGTGGCGGCAATGGTACGCTTGTAGGGGGAGTTCTTGGTGACGAGGTTGATGCTGCCGCCGATGGCGTCGCCGTCCATATCGGCGGTTACTACCTTGTTCACTTCGATGGTCTGAATCATGTCTGCCGGAATGAGGTCGAGCTGTACGTTGCGCGTATCGCCTTCGGCAGAGGGAACGCGGTTGCCGTTGATGGTGACGGAGCTGAGGTCGGCACTCGTGCCCCGCACTTGCCCGAAGCGTGCCTCGCCTTGGTCGTACTGCACGTTGATGCCGGAGATGCGTTTAAGGGCGTCACCGATGTTGGAGTCGGGGAACTTGCCTACCTGGTCGGCAGAGACTACATTCGTAATCCCCATGTTGTTTTTCTGTGAGTTGATGGCACGGCGCTGTCCCTGGAAGGCGCCGCCTACCACCACTTCCTGCAACTCCACGCCTTCGTTCAGTACGACGTCTTTTTCCAGTGTACGGCCTGCGGGGATGGTGATTTTCAGTTCTACGGGAGAGTAGCCCACGTAGCTCACCTTTACTGTATAGGTTCCCGGGTCAAGGTTAGAGAAAGTGTAGAAGCCGTTGACGTCGCTCGTCACGCCAGTGTGTAGTTTCTCGATGTAGATGGATGCGCCCGGGAGAGTTTGTTTAGTGGCGTCGATGATGCGTCCACGTACAGTTCCTTGTTTCGTGACATTTGCTTTTTCGTCGGCAATGGCCGTATTGACGGTGGCGGTGAATAGGAGTAAGAATAAGAATGCTCTCAAAATCTGTTTCATACTTGTTATTATCTGTTAATAATCTGCCGCAAAAGTAGAGGGTTGCCGTTACGTGGAGATTGCGGAGCGTTGAAGAACAGATAACGATTCAGTTACAATGAGGTTACATAAATTCTTGGAGGTAGTACCCTTTCGGCGGTATCTCCCTTTGCCGTCATCTGGCAGATTGACGCTAAAGATGCACGAGATGTGCATCTCGGACTGTATGAGATGTACATCTCGAGCAACATGAGATGTACATCTCGTGCAGGGGAAGGTATAGGGGTTGGTGTCTTATCCCGTAGCCTGGCAGCGGATAAGTACCTTCTTCTCGTCTGCCAGAGTAGTGGCAAAGAGATAAGTGCCTCCCCCTTCGGCCAATTTCAGTCGTTTGCGCAGTTCGGCCACGGTGGCGGGGAAGTTGCGCACGGTGAGGTTCGCCTTTTTCTCGGCAGCCAGCATCTCTTTCACTTCTTTCTTGCCGAAGCCGCAGGAGGAGGTAATCTGGAACTTGCGGCCGGGGAAGTCCGGCAGGAAGTGGCCCGAGGTGTAGAGGTGGCTGTTGGGATGCAGTTTTTCCACCTTATACAATGAGGAGAGGCTGCGGAATGCACCGGCTTTCAGCACGGAGGCATTCGGTTCGTAGAGGTATGATTTCAGTTGAGGGGTGTAGGGGCATGCACGCTCCTTCTCCTGCCGGCGGGTGAAGACGAGGGCTTGGGGAGCCGGTACACCGGTGAAGTTGACGCAATGGATGGGGATGTTGTCTGCCGGCACTCCTTCGCCTTGTCCCAGCAAGAGCAGCAGTTCCTTGCATTCGTTGCCCACGGAGACGATGTGTGCCTCTCGTACATGCTTCAAATCGTTCAGGGCAAGGGTGAGGTCGAGCATGGGGGAGAGTTTTACCAGTACGTGTCTTGCCTTGCGCAGCAGCAGTTCTTCGAGGGCGGCTATATCGGGTTCGCAGTCGCCGATGGCTACGGTCTTTCCGCCGTGTCCGTCGCGGCGGGCAGGGTCTATAAATATACAGTCCACGGGTTCCATCTCTTGCAGATGGCGGACGCTGTCTGCGTGGCAGACGGAGATGTGGTTCAGGCCGAGGACAGGGAAGTTGTGCGCGGCTATCTGGCAGAGGGTTTCCTGGCGCTCGACGTAAGTGGCATGCCCGAAGCGGGAGGAGAGATAGGCGCAGTCGATGCCGAAACCTCCGGTGAGGTCGGTAAAGGTGCCGGCTGATGTGGGGGTACTGTTCTGCGCGGGATGTTCTTGTTCTGTATGTAGCAGGTTAGTTATAATCTCCGCTTTATACTGTGCCGTTGCTTGGGAGGAGCATTGTTCCAGAGAAAGGTGGGCGGGGTAGAGTATATGCTCGTTCTCGGCCCATGCGGGTATCTTCTCTTTGGCAATTTGCCAGCCGGAAATCTGTGTGATGGCGGCGGGCATGTCTACCGAAGGGTAGCGGCGTGCCTGCAAGGCAAGGCTGCGCACGTCGTCGCGGCGATGCTCGCGGATGAAGCGGAGGGTGTCTTGGGATAAAGGCATGGCTTGGCTTATTTATTCTGATGCAAAGTTATCTCAAAAAGGACAAAGTGGGGCATAAATTCGCAGCTTTCTGTCTGATTATTTTTCAGACACAGATGACGCTGATAATACAGATTAAGAATATTAAAAATCCGCGTCATCCGCGTCATCCGCGTCATCTGCGTCATCCGCGTCAAAGCGATAGCAAATTTAAGTTTCCGGACAAGCTGGGGGTGAGAGTTAAGGGATGACCCGGTATCGCTCCTTTGCCGTCTGCCTGCTGACGCGGTTGAAGTGCCACCATTCGCTGGGTAGCGGGTGGAATCCGGCTTCTTTCATTACCTGCCGGAGCAGCAGCCGGTTTTCACGTTCTTGTTCTGTCAGCTTGCCTTGTGCCACGAGCACGGCTTCTTCTGTGATGTGGGCTTCCCTGCCCAGATGGTCTACCGGGGTGCCCATGGGCAGAGGAGTTCCTTTATCGTCGAGTATGCTGATGTCCACCGCCAATCCGTAGTTGTGCAGGCCGCCGCCGCGTGAGGGGTTGGAGACATAGATGTATTTGGAGGTTCCTTTCACTACGTTCCACATCTTCTGCTGTACGGACAAGGGGCGCGCTGCGTCGTAGACGATGAGGCTGTAGCCGGGGTACTGTTCTTTCAGTAGGCGTTGTGCCCGCTTCAGGCTTTTCATGGCATCGGGGTGCAGGTAGGCTTCTTTCAGGTCTTCGTACAATAGGGTTCCGGTGAAGTTGTCGGCACGGGTGTACATCAAGTCGATGGCGATGCTGCTGTCCGCTTCGGCGATGTTGACGAAACCGAGGGAGTCCAGGTAGCGGGCTGTCCGGCTTTTAACCGGAGCCGGAGGGACGGGTGCCGCTATGGTGTCGGCGTACGGGATGGTGGTCTCCGTATCTGGGTCTTGTGCCTGCTTTGGCGCTTGTTTTCTGCTACAACCGCATAGTGAGCAGCCAAGCAGCAGATATAACAAGTAAAAGAAATATCGTTCCATCTTACAAGGCATTCTTGGCGGTAAGGATTGATTTCATCAAGGCTATGTCCGAACTGACTTCTCCCTGCATCAAGTATTTGTTTTTCCGTTGGCAGGTGGCTTCGTAAATCTCCTTTGCTTTTGCTGTGTCCTTGTCCCGGTAGAGTGCCAGGGCGCAGAGCAGCCGCTGTTTGGAAGACGTCACATCCTTATATTGCCGGATGTAGGTATCCAGCTCATCGGTATATAATTCTTCTGCCCGTGCGGTCCTCTTTGTCACCAATGCGGTGAAGAGCAGCTCGCAAGCGTTTTCCTTTATCAAAAGTCCGATGACTTCGTGCCGGTGGCTCATTATTTTCTCAAATGCATTGTAGGCGGCTTCCCATTCTTCGCAGTCGAGCAGGCGCGAGGCGCTCATCAAGGCTATGGTGACCTGCAGGGCATCTTTGTAGTTGATGTCTTCCGTTTGGCTGAACCATTCGGCAGGCATGTCCTTAGGACGCATGCCCTCTTGCACCAGTGCGTTGATGCGCAGCTGGGTGACCAGTGCCTGCTTGCTCTTGCTGTCCTTGAGAAGCAGGCGCATGTTGTCGGCATCATTGCCGATGCCGCCCATCTTCATGGGGATGCCGTTCATCCCTGCAAGGAGAATGCCAATCAAAGAGAGCATCAGAAGGAAGAATTTCAGCAGGTAAGGCAGCCCGTCTACGGTCAGCAGGGGGAGGAAGGCAAGGATGGCGGTCAGCAGGTTGGCAAGCACTCCACCCAGGTTGTACAAGGTGGTTGGGATATCTTCAAGAGGCCTTTCGGGTGGGGTAAGCAGGCATTGGCCTCCCGTTCCGGCAAGGCTGAAACGCTTGATGCATAATTTCCCGTCTTTCCGTATGAAGGTAAGGTTGAAGATGCGGAAGGAGACGAAGCGGTAGCCGGTTGCCAGTCCGCAGACAAGATGCCCGCCTTCGTGCAGAAGCACTTGCAGGAAGATGGAGAACAGCAGAATCAGTATGGCTAACAAGGAAACTCCTACTGTCTCCAGCATGCCGGTTTCGGCAAACTTGCTGTGTAAACCGTCGAACGAGTCTCCCAAAACCAGGACTCTTACACCTATTATTCCTACAAAGCCGATGCATGCCCCGACCATGAATCCTCCGGCCAATTTAAATACTTTCTTCATCCTGATATCTTGATAAATGTGTTTGCCGGCAAAGGTAAAGGATTTTATCTGAAATGCAACAGCTTGCCCCATGTATCATAAAAAGAAAGAGATTGTGATTACCACAACCTCTTTCCGTCACCTAAACCCACTACGCAGGCTACAGATAGGGAATTATAGTAATATAGATACCCGTAATGATGGCCGAAGTGATTACTCCTGAAATATTAGCCCCCAAGGCATCTCCCAAGATGAAGGAATTGGGGTTGTCCTTGCTTACTATCTTCTGGGCAACCTTCGCCGTAGTAGGCACGCAGCTCACGGCTGCAATTCCGATGACCGGATTGTAATTGCCCCGCTTGATGAAGTACATGATGTATCCTCCAATGATTCCGCCGATACCGGAGAGCAACAGTGCGCCCATGCCCAATACCAACAATTTAAGAATTTTAGGGTCGAGCAGCAGATGTGCGTCGCAAAGTACGCCCAACAACAGGCCGAGCATGAAAGTAGAACCATACAACAGCGGACCGCTTACAAAATCGTAGATATGCTTCATCCCCGATTCGCGTACTGCCACTCCGAGGAACAAGGAGAAGAACAGCGGTGAGGCAACCGGGAACAGAAAACACAGTACAGCACACAATATAGCCGAGAAAGCCAGTTTTACTTTGGCATCATAGTTTTTGGGCGGCTTCTTGCTCGTCATCTTGATGGCGCGCAGGCGTTTCGGCACCAGCAGCTTCACCAGATAGGGGTAACCGCCATATGTCAGTCCCAGATAGAGATAGGCCACTACTGTGATGGGTACAAACAGATGTTTGGCCAGGGCCAAGGAAGTGAAAAGCACCATCGGTCCGTCCGCACCTCCTACCATGGCTACGGAAGCGCTTTCTTTCAAGGACAGTCCCAATGCAGATGCGATGGGTACAGTCAGGAAAGTTCCCAATTCGGCACATAGGGCAAGGAATATGCTGGCAAACGGTTTCTGTAGCAGGAAGCCCACATCGAGCAGGGTACCGATACCCATAAATACGAAGCATGCAATCAATCCGTTGCTGAAGGTCAGGGTGTAGACCGGTTGCAGGAAGTCTATCTGCATGGTGTTCATCAAGTCGTCCGTATCCGAAAGCATCGGGTCCAGAAAGAGATTCCCCAATGTACCGTCGGGCATGAAAAGGGTGCCGCAATTAATGGCGACCATACCCAGTCCCATGGGAATCATGACCATAGGCTCCAGTACGCCTTTCCATCCCAGGTATATGAGCAGCAGGCCCAGGGCTATTAAAAATACACGGGCAGAGGAGAGCAGCCAGCCGCTTTCCATCATTGTTCCGAATCCTTGGAACAAGGTTGCAAAATCTATATTCTCCATGATTAGTCTTTGTTTTTGGTGTCGTTGTTCTTTTTAGTCTTGTTCTTGTTGTCACGGTGGCTGATGGCATCTTCCAGATACATCATATGGGTATCTTCTGGGTAGAAGTAGTCTACCAGGTTTCTTTTGGAGACACCGTGGCTTACTCCGTGGTAATAGCCCCGAGGCTTTTCGTTTTCACGGTCCACACCCCGGCTGTAGTCTTCGCGCGTGTCGTTGCCGAAGATGTTTCCGTGCATGGAGGGGGTGTGTAGCATCAGTTCCATCTTCTGGCGGAACTTCTTTATACGGCGCAGGCGGAGTAACTCCTGCTGGTGGGAACTGTAGAAATCGAGTGAATCGGCTGCGCTGGCTATCAGTTTGATGATGAATGCCACAAAGAAACCGATTGCAAAAGTGAGCCCCATCATCTCAAGGGTGGGGAGGAATAAATCGGACATAGTTATGATATTAATGTGATGAAATGGATAATAAAAAAGCGAAAGATGTACATGCAGTACACCTCCGGTAATGGTTTGCAATAAGTCCGATAAAGTCTAAATCAGGATATGCAGCAGTGCATAGATGTAGTATCCGCAGGAATAGCGGAGGGCACTGGGATTGAATGAAAGGTTGGCGCTCTCTCCGGCAGACAGATGGCTGGAAAGCAGATGCTCCAGTTGCCCGGCTGGTTTCAGAATTCTCATCTTCAGGAATTTCGGAGAGGCGTGGTTATGTGTGTATAGGCTGTTCGGACACAACGCTTCGTTGGTCCAGCAGTCGGTATTTTCGTCATTGAATAGTGAACGGTGGGTGGCTGTGTACGATGCGCACTGTGTGTAGGCGGTAAAGGAGCATTCGGAGGCCGGACTTCCGACAACTATTCCCGCCGGACTCATGGTAGTATTCCGTGAGTCCGGCTGTTCCTCCTGGGAGATGGCAGTCAAACCCAGACAGAGGAAGGTAAACATAAGTATGTAATACAGATGTTTCATCATAGTAAGGTAAAGGAACAAATAACTTTGGACAAAGTTATATATTCCGCTGTATTTTAAGATTAATTGTCTTTTTCCTCTGCAGGAAGTATTCTGAAGGACTGGTTGCGGCATTTATATGCCCAACCGTTCCTTCAGTAACCGGTATCTGGAGAGGCTTACCCGTAGCTTGACGCCACTTTTTAACGTCACTTGGTAGGTCTCTTTTCCATACTGTTCTACTCGTGATATCTGGGTTACGTTGACAATGCTCGAGCGGTGGATGCGGACAAAGTTATCTGCTGGCAAATGTGTCTCGAAGTTTTTCATGGTCTGTTCCTTGATGTACTCTCCGTCTGATGTCACCAGGGTTGCGTAGTCCCCACAAGCCTGGATGTATAATAGGTCTTCCACTTTGATGATGTGAATCCGGGAGCCGTCTTTTACCGTGATCCGGTCAATACTTTCTTCTTGTGGCAGGGGAGCGGCCTTTTCTGCCTCGGGGCGGTGAAATTTTCTGTTTGTAATGAAGTGCCTGCCACAATCTGCAGATGATACCACAAAAGGATAGCTGTCCAGGCAGGAATACCGAACAAGAGGCGGAAAGGAATGCTTGTTTGGCAGGTGTGCCTTGCCAGCGTTTGTCTTCACATCCGCCGCAAAAGCAACTGCATTCTATGCGTACTTGCCAGTCGGCGGGTATGTGCAGTTCCACTCCTCCCCAACTGCAGTCCAGGTCTATGTAGGTTTCTCCGGGTGCTATGTTCCTCTTGCTCTCCCATTCTCTTGTTCATCATCCGTTGTACCATCTTGGCACGGCGATGCACTGTCCTTTGGTGTGTCCAGTTTCTCCTATGGTGATGTCTGAGAAGGAAGATGCCGATGAGGATAAGGGCCAAGGGCTACAGCATGGCTTGGAAATTGCCGGGGAATAGCAATAAGCCTGAAAGGATAAAGAGCGAGGCGATCAGCACTTTGCCGGAGCCTGCATAGGATGGGAATCGGTGAATCCGGAGTTATCTGTTCCTCCACCAATACCAGATGAAGCGTAGCCCGGTGCCGAGAAGCGCGAGAGAAAGTCCGGTATAGAACACTGCGATGAAGGAGTCGGGCAGAAGGTGGCAGGTACGTATTACAATTCCCATTGCAATCATGCCTATCATGACAATCCATCCTTTTACGTCGAAAAAGGAAAAGGGGCAGTGCTTACCTTTCTTCTGTGAGATACGGAGAGTATGTTTCTTGTACAGCCTATGGAAAATAATGCCGGAGAACAGAAGGAATACCAGGCTGGCTTCGCAGACTTTGAATAGCCAATAATGTCCGTCATCTATCCAGCAGGTCAGGCCTATACGCAGAATATTGACTCCTGCCAATGACCATATGGTTCCGGCAGTTATGAGCAGTGTATTTGGAGATACTCCGTATTTCATGATGAAGGTTGTTTTATTACACAAATACCGGGCTTGTATGGCGGAGTCCAAAAATTAAAAGAGGCTCTATTCTATTAAGAATGAGCCTCTTGTTTGTGGACCAGCCTGGGCTTGAACCAGGGACCTCCAGATTATGAGTCTTTTTGTATGGTATTTCATGGAATTACATATTATATAAATATACTGATTGTCAGTACTTAATGCATTTTGTGGTTTGCAGGAAAATACGTATGTTTGCAGTAGTTTCCGTGCGAAAAGGTCACCTGAAGGTCACCAAAGAAAGCGGAATATCACTTGTAAATAAACATATTATGGAGAAGAAAGAAACGAATAAGGTCACTAAAACGGCAAAAATGGAAGCCAAAACCACTTCAAGGGGAGAAAAGTGCCTCGCCAAATTCACGGCTGCAAATGGCAACGTATATGGGTCGTTGACTCTTGACATACGAAAAGCAGGAGATTACTCGCAACCGCTTCCTGTGGCTGTGCGTGTGTGCCATGCTGGACAGAAGGTCTTTCTTCGTTTGGGCAAAACATACACTATGGAAGAATGGTTGACCTTGTGCGAATACGAGAAAAGTGGCCGTCGTGTTCAACTGACAGAGAGAAACGACATGAAAAATCTAATGGACAGGGTGGAACTTATCGCCAATCAACTTATCGCAGAAAACAACTTCTCTCTTCGCAAGCTGCAAGACAGATTTCAGGGTAAAAAAGATGATGACAGCACCATTATTACAGTGTGGGATTCATACATTCAATCTAAGACCAATGAGGGCAAGGCTGGTTCAGCCCGTTGTAGCAAAGATGTTCGTAACCGCTTTGTGAAAGACTTGGGGACGGATGTATCATTTGCTGACATTAACAGGGAGTTCGTCTTGAAGTGGGTGAAGATTATGAGGAAAAATGGACTGAGTACCACGACCATTGCCATCGCACTTCGTAGTTTCAGAACAATCATCAATATGTGTATCTCAAATGGTTTGATGAAAGGTGATACCAAGGAAATGTTCAAGGACACAGGTTACAATAAATCCCAAAGCCGCAAGCATGAGTTTCTTGATGTGGCTACCATGCGTAAACTTTATGACTTCTGGAAAGCAGGTGAGGCAAAAGACAAGGATGGGAACGAGTTGTTTCTTGGGCGAGAAAAGCATGCTATATTTCGCGACCTTGGATTATTCCTCTTTATGTATTTAGGCGATGGGCAAAATCTTGCTGATACTCTCCGTCTGACTTATGATGAACTATACTATGCCACTCATGGCAAACAGTTACGTTTTCTTCGTCATAAGACCCGGGAACGAAACGAGAGTGCCAGTGAGGTAATATTTCCTGTTACACCTGAGATACAAGAGATACTCAACCGATATGGTAATGCTCCAGAACTTGGGCGAAGGGTATTTCCCATAATGAGCGAACTTATTACCCCTGAACAGGAGATATGGGTTATCCAACGTTATAACAGATATATACGTGAGCACATGGCAAAAGTCGCTAAACTCATAGGATTGGAACAAACACCATCACCAACATGGGCAAGACATAGCTTTGCTACCAATCTCAATAATTCAGGTGTCGTACCTTATAAATATATAAGTGACAGCATGGGGCATAGTGGTGGCAGTGACATCACTTCCAACTACATAGGCGCCTATCCTCTTGCGAAGATGTTGGAGTACAATTATTATTTGCTTAATGAGAAGCCTAAAGAAACTGCCCCAGTTGTAGATAAGAAAGCTTTGTTGGAGATGCTGAAGGGCTTAAGCGAAGAGGAGAGGATGGAACTGATAGCTAATCTATCTGACTAATTATAGCTGTTTACCGCAAGAGCACCAAGTGAAATACCACAAAAACACGGAACAAAACACAGCAAAAATACCGAATTAAATACCGCAAAAAAGTGGATTTAATTACCACAAAAAACACGAATTAGCAATACAATTCGCAGGAAATGTGTATCTTTGCCATTGAAAAATATATTATATGAATTATTATAAAAGAACAGCCGATGCCCTGCTGCAAGATTTACTGGATGCATTTGGGGCAGTATTGATAGAAGGTCCCAAATGGTGCGGTAAAACCACTACGGCATCTCAACTTGCCAATAGCATCTTGAGAATGCAAGACCCAAGTATGCGTGAGGAGTATTTAGCCACAGCTAAAACTAAGCCGTCCATTCTGTTAAAAGGAGATACACCTCGTCTTATTGATGAGTGGCAAGATGCTCCAATGTTGTGGGATGCGGTACGAACAACTGTTGATGACCGCCAAATTCCCGGACAATTTATACTCACTGGTTCCAATGCTGTTGACAAATCTCAAATACATCATTCCGGAGCTGGTCGTATTGCCCGGCTGCGTATGTTGCCTATGAGCTTGTGGGAGTCGCAAGAATCTACGGGCGAAGTTTCATTGAAAGAACTTTTCAACAATCCTGATTATGATATTGACGGTAAAATGTCTAAGATGACAGTCGAAGACCTAATCTTTGCCGCATCCCGAGGTGGATGGCCGGCTTCTTTGTTGGCTCGTACTCCAAAAGCTCAATTACTTGTGGCAAAGAACTATGTTCAAACCATTTGTTCTGACGACGTTTCCGGTATTGATGGAAAGAAAAGAGATGCCAAACTGACCAGCATGATACTTCGGGCTTATGCCAGGAATGTTTCGACATTGGTCAAGAAAAAATCTCTTTTAGATGATGTAACCTCGTCTGGCGAAGTAAGTTGTCACGTAGATACATTTGATGATTATGTTTCGGCTTTAGAAAAACTATTTGTTATCCAGAACATAAGTGCATGGTGTCCTGCTATAAGAAGCAAGACCGCTATCAGAAGCAGTGTAAAACGATGCTTCTGTGACCCTTCTATACCGATTGCCCTTTTGGGACTATCTCCCGAATCATTAAGTATGCAGCTTAGGACGTTTGGATTTATCTTTGAGCAGATGTGTATTCGTGACCTAAAGGCGTACACCATTGATTTGAACAGTCATGTATCTTACTACCATGACCGATACGACTTGGAAGCGGACATAGTGCTGCATTTGGAAGATGGACGTTATGCTCTCATTGAGTGCAAACTTGGTAGTAGCGAAATTGATGAAGGAGCTAAACACTTACTCGAACTCAAAAGGCTTATACAGGAGCACAACAAAACGGAGAAGCAGGTGCCTATTCGGGAGCCGGACTTGCTTATTGTGATGACGGGTGGAACAATGGCATACTCTCGTCCCGATGGAGTTAAAGTGATTCCTTTGGCATGTCTCAAAGATTAACCATTTAGCGAAACTGTTTATATGGACGATGATATGAAGGAACTTCACCATGATAACTATCCCAGTCAATCGGAAATGCAGGAATGGCTTGAAGCGAATCGAGAAATCTATACAGACTTTAAGAGTAAGATTCAATCAATCTTAAAGAACCTGTTGTGCGATAACTACAGTAAACAGATAGATGATGAGGCAAACAAGCTACAAAGTATAATCCTGGAGATAATGACCACAGAAGAAGGGGCTGCTACCGATGAGATGATTGACAAATTCTCCAATACCATAGAAGATGGGAATGTGTCTGCCTGCTGCTTGTATTGCTATTTGGAACTGGACAATGGGCTTAAGGAAATAGAATATGCCATAAGCAAATTTGAGCAATCAGAGGATGCAAAATACATTAAAGAAGGCATTCATGCTTATTGGGAGGACGAGAAACGTGAAACTCAAGAAGCAGTTAACAAGGATTTGAATTTGCTCAGCTTGCGTCGCTGGCACTATGAACACCCCGGAGACTATCAAGAATTTACAAATCTTTTTGCCAAAGCATACGAAGGTGACATGACTTTCATTCTTAAAGGCATGTCTTACTTGGCAGAGATGCTGTCTCTCAATGGAATTAAGGGCATTACAGAATTACTTGAAAGTCTTTGTCCTGGGACTGAAAGCTACAATAAAGCTCAATTTGGAAGCAATTACCAACAAGTCCATGAGAAACTGACAGCCTTGTTTGCTTCTACATTTAATCAAGAGGCTACGAAACAAAAACTCCTGCATAACAATCCTTTCATGTGTAGTGCGTTCTACTGGATGATATTTGACGATGGTTTTGTGAAGATGGGAGATTTACTCTCCAAAACAATGATGGGAGAAAACTCGTCTGTCTGGCAGAAAGGTTTTGGTGGGCAATTTATACGCTCTTTAATGCTTACCAGTTTTGACAAAGCGGCTTATACCAAAGGGGCATGGAAAGCTATGGGTAAAAATGGTGCGGCAAAAGAGGTGGTCAGTTCCACCTTACAGGCATCTATAGGACGCCGTGGACGCAAGCAAGTCTGTGTTCTGCTTGAGGAAATGCTTATACAACCTTATGCGGAACTTCTTACCAATGGGATAGAGACAATACTCACCGAATGGATGGAAACGAATGCTACAGACTCCGTTCTTGCCTATATTTTTGCTGCGTTGACTAATGGTGGTTTGCTTAATGACTCTTATAATTACCGAACTTTTCATACTGCCATTTTGGAGAAATTCCCATCCCTTGGATTCAAATTGGGTTTTGATTGGGCAGAAGCCCTTTATTGTGCCATTATCAATGAACATGGCGACTATGGCTATAATTTGAGCTTATCAGAAAAAACTATTCAAACAGGAAGGGAACAAGCGAAGTTGATGGGGATAAGACTGCGTACTTTGCTTTCTCCCAATGTATATTAATTCTATCATAAACGCTTGGCTAGTTAAAAAGAAACGCTATCCCGTTAAAAGCACCTCGGCAGAAATCGACGCGATTTTTACCGAGGTGCTTTCTTTGTGTTCTATAATAATTTCGCGGCATAATCATTTAAACAACATATTATGCAAGGAAATTTTATCATGTTACAGAAGGATGACCTCAAGCAGGTTGTTTCTGAATTAGTAGAAGAACTGATTGGGAAAAAGTCTCAAACTGACTTGACACCAGAAGAGAGTGACGAATACTATACGCGCGACCAAGTATGCGAACGGCTCCACATCACCTACACCACTTTGTGGCGTATGCAGAAAGAGGGTACAATCATCGTTCACAAGTTAGGTGGACGCAACCTTTACTCAAAAAGGGAGATTACTTCACTTGTGAAATCGAAAGTGCAGGGTTCTGGCTGTAGTGAATTGAATGTATAATCCCAAGAGGAACAATATGGAAGAATTATATATTCGGGTAGGTACTACAATATATAAGGTAGTGCAGCAACCTTTGGTTGATGGTACAACTATCACTCGCCGGATTCAATGGAGCTTTGGCACTATCCGGCAGGACTATGGGAAGAACAACATTCCTCCCATCACAAAGTATAATGGCTTTTGTACGGTGCCGAGTCATATTAACTATCAAAAAGAGGTTGCAGGTTTCTATAACCTTTACGAGCCGATAACCCATATTCCTGTGGAGGGCGATTTCAAGCATATCCGCTCGCTGGTGGAACACATTTTTGGTGAGCAGTATGAGTTGGGAATGGACTATCTTCAACTGCTATACCTAAAGCCCACGCAGAAGCTGCCGATACTTCTGTTGGTTTCGGAAGAACGGAATACAGGCAAGAGTACATTCCTGAACTTCTTGAAAGCATTGTTTCAGGATAATGTTACTTTCAATACGAATGAGGACTTTCGTAGTCAGTTCAATGCCGATTGGGCAGGCAAACTGATGATAGTTGTGGATGAAGTGCTGCTCAACCGCCGTGAGGATAGCGAACGGTTGAAGAATCTTAGCACAGCCCATTCCTATAAAATGGAATCCAAAGGGAAAGACCGTTATGAAGTGCAGTTCTTCGCTAAGTTCGTGCTGTGTTCTAATAACGAGAATTTCCCCGTTTACATTGAGCCGGAGGAAACACGTTATTGGGTGAGAAAGGTTCGCAGATTGGAAAAGGATGATACTTCGTTTCTACAGAAATTGAAAAACGAAATCCCAGCATTTTTGCACTATCTGTTGCATCGTGACTTGACAACCAAAGAAGAAAGTCGAATGTGGTTTTCGCCGTCACTCATACGCACGGAAGCATTGGAGAAAATCATCCGCTGCAACCGGAGCCGCATAGAACTTGACATGGCTGAACTACTGCTCGACATCATGGACTGCATGCTGGTGGATGTGGTGGATTTCTGCATCAACGACCTATTGGCGTTGTTCAACTATTCAATGGTAAGGGTGGAACGCCATCAGGCAAGGAATGTCCTGCAACAGTGTTGGAAACTGGAGCCTGCGCCCAATGCGTTGTCTTATTCCACTTACCAAATATCCGTGTTGCCGGGACAGAAGTATTCCTTATCACCCAAGAAAGTCGGTCGCTTTTACACCGTCACCCGAGAAATTCTGAAAGGCTACCGTTGAGTTTGTTGAATTTGATGAAATATAGGGAGAAACGTATGAACAAGGCTTATATGATTCAACAATAGTCTCAACAGTTTTCAACAGAATTGCTGGCCAAAAAAGAAAAGTAGAATCCTAAACCGTTGGATGCGATTTTTATTTTCCCTTTTGTCGGTACTCTCTCAACAAAGTCAACAAAATCAACGAGAAATAAACAATCACAAGACTTCTAAAATAACAGTCACATGAAGAAAGAAGATTTGATACCAATTATCGCACAGCACAATCCGCTGTTGGCAAATGCGGTCGACAAAATGACAGACTACATTCAAGACAAATGGGCAGCACCGTATCCCTCAAAGGAACAGACGGAAGCGGTCAATGCCTACCTCCGTTCCGTCCATGCGGACGGTGACGGCACGATGAACGAGAACAACATCGCCCACCGCAGGATTGCCACGCAGAAGATAACCATCAATGCCATCCGGGTGCTTGACCATGAACAGCTTGACCGTTTGCAGGATGTGCTGAACCATATCGCAGCGGACAGGGAATACCACATGCCGGAACACGGGTATGGCATGGGCAGGTAGCTGACCGGTGTAACACCTATAAACATCATAGACTATGTGCAAGAACGAACAGACCATACATTACTGCACCATCCTTTCCGCCGGGCAGTGGGATTTCCTTTTGGACGGCAAAGCCGCCATCGACAGGCAGAAGTGCCTGCACAGGCTGATGACCGCCGCCGTGCGGACAAAGGCCGTCCTCCATATCAAGGGCGTTGAGATTGCCTTGGAGGTGGGACAGGCGGCAGCTTCCGATGTGGAACTGGCGGAATACATGGGCTGCAACCGAAAGACCATCGGAAAGCTCATCGACAGTTTCAACAGGCTCGGTATGCTGACCACCCGAACCAACAACCGTACTTCCGTACACACCCTGCATTTCCTGACGGGATGGTATGTGGATGGTGTCCTGTTGACCAATCCCCATTATGTCAAGCCAGCGGCAGTTTCCAAAGGGCAGACAGACGGAGTGCGGACACCATATTCTAATGATACGCCGTCGGAAAACAAGCCGTGTACCGTGCCGGACGGTTGCCAATGCCCAAGACAGGAAGCGGACAGCATGGCAGACGTAGCAGTCGCCCTTTCTTCTTCCCTTTGTTCCTCTGTGGTTTTTGACAGTTCGGATGACAGAGCGGATGCGAAGGACAAAGCCGACAATCCTCATATCGCAGACAACGGCAACGGACAGCATGGGGATGACCCCGTAGAAAGCCCGAAAGAGGCGCAGAACGGCACGATTGGCGGAGCGGATGATACCGACACAGACAGGGTGGATGACGGGCGCACAGCGCAGGATTTCAGCGGTACTCCGTTGGCGTGGCGTGACTGACTGGGCTTGCCCAGATATAGCCCACTATAACTTCTCCGCTGCGCTCCGAAGTTGTGGGCTCTCCCGAGGGGCTTATGGCTCTGCCCTAAGAACCCGGCAAGGACTTTCAGCCCTGTGCAACCCGACCAAAGAGTGACCCCCTCTTTGGAAACTCCGCTTAGTGGCTTCCACCCCTAAGAACCCGGAGCAGGAAGTGACCCTCTCCCTGCCCCCACCGATTAAGGCTCTGCCCTAATAACCCGAAGTGAAACTCAAAATACAGAAAGCCTATGGCACAGAAGACATCCATCAACATCAAGCCGTGCAACATCGGCAGCAGCGAAGCGCACAACAGGCGGACAGCGGAATACATCACCAATATCCGCAAGGAGAAGTTCTACATCCGTACCGACATCATGGCAGGAAACGAGGCATGGGTATCACCTGATTTCGGTGAAGCCACGCTCACCGACCGCTACAATCAGATAGCCGCTATGGTCAAGGAAAAGACAGGACGGGCGATGCAGACCAAAGACCGGGAAAGGGTGAACAAGAAGACTGGTAAGGTGACCATAGTCCGTGGCAGCACTCCGCTCAAGGAGGGCGTGGTCGTCATCAAGGACGACACCACGATGGAGCAACTGCGGCACTTCTGCGAGGTGTGTAAGCAGAGTTGGGGAATCACAGCCCTGCAAGTGTTCATCCACCGTGACGAGGGACATTACGGAACACCCGGCGACAATGCCACATGGAAGCCCAACCTCCACGCCCACATCGTATGGGACTGGATGAACCACGACACGGGCAAATCCTGCAAACTGGACGAGAAAGCCATGAGCGAGATGCAGACCGTTTTGGCTGAGTGTCTGGAAATGGAAAGGGGCACCTCAAAGGAGGTGACGGGAAAGGAACATCTGGAGCGCACGGACTTCATCATCGCCAAGCAGAAACAGGAAGCGGAACAGGCGAAAGCCGCAAGGCAAGCCGCCATCGCCGCCAAGGAGAAAGCCGAAGCGGAACTTATGTTTGTGGAGGGCGAGAGCAAGGCGAAAGAACAATACAGCCTTTCCCTCGACAGCGAGATTGCCGAAAAGGAGAAGCAACTCAAGGACGAGCGCAAGGCGAAAGTGGACAGCATACTGGACAGTGTCGGCAGTCTTGTGGGGGTCGGTAAATCCGCAGCGGTCGAAAAGGAAAATGCCAAGCTGAAAGCCGAGAACGAGCGCATGAAGAAAGCCTTTGCCGAAGCCGTAAAGGACAAGGTGGAGGAACGGACAAAGGCATTGGTCGCAGAAAAGCAGAAAGCCGAAACGGAACGTGACAGGGCTTTGGTGCAGAGCCGTTCACTTGCCATTGATAGGGACAAGGCGGTACGGCAGCTTCAGGAGCAGAAAGACAACGAGCGACAGCGCATCAGCCAAGCGGTAAACCAAGCCACGGCAGAGAAAGACAAGACCATCCGCCTGTTGCAGAGTACGCTGAAAGCGAGCAGGCATGTCCTAAGCCTGTTTGCGGATATGCTCTACAAGGCAAGTGAGGTTTTCCGGCGAGCCATTGATGCGATTATCCATTTCGGTACGGAACAGCACAAGTCCATCTTTGCACCCTCCGAAGCCGCCGACATCAAGAGCGTGATGCAGGAGTACGGGGAAACGACCGAACAGCAGAATGCGGTCGGCGCATGGCTCTGTGATTATGCGGAGAGCCGACAGCCGTTTGACGAAATAAAACATCGCCATACACTCAAAGAGGTTGGCGATGTGGCAGAAGGTAAGTATGATTGGAAAATAGAGAGTATACAACAAAGATTACAAAGATGATATTGGATCTAAATATCATCCAAATCGCTTTGAATTTTGGCTTCTACATTTTGAGAATCACGATAGCGAATCAGCACCATACCTTCGTAAACCCCAGAGGATTTTTCAATTGAAAGTTGTATATCTCCACCTGTCACTTCCCATGCACTACCATATACAACTGTTCCTTGATGGACTTCTGCCATTAAAGCAGTATTGGAATCAGAAAGGGCTGGATTTTTTTCTTTTGAGATAGACGGCTTACCATATTTGCGAGTATACAAATCTTTATAGTAGTCATAGGTGTTAACGAGAGTGTTCCATTCTCCGCTCGGTTCAAACAACACAACTACAGCAAAAACATTTTTCCCATCGTCTGTAGCAGTTACACCTACAGTCGCTTCACTGCCAGTAAAATCCCCTGTAAACAAAGAGATATTGTTTTCCTGCCCGATAGAAGTAAATCCTTTGGTTTTTAGTTTTTGACAAAACTCGGTCATGCTTCCTTCAATAGGAATCCCTTTGAATGAAAGGTGTTCTTGTGCCATGATGTTAATGACAGCTAAGAATACGGCTAAAGAGGCTAGAATCTTTTTCATAATTTATGATGGTTGATTTGTTATAGTTACAAATTTACTCATTTTTAGCCATATAGCAAATTATTTTAGCAATAATCGTCAATTCCATCTTCACCATCCCATTCTAAACCTTGGGCTAATGTAAAAGCCTTTCGTGCGCCCTGTTCCTCAAAGAATGTTTGTCCCTCGTGAATATATTTATCACCTTCAAATGACACAGTAATCAAAGAGAATTTCTTGATGCCATCATCTGCATGGGTTCTGATTAAAAGGGAGTCCCCTTTCAAGGCGAAATCGTCAATATAATGAGTGGAATATTCATTCTTGGTAACGATAGCCCCTTTTTTAAGCATCTTGGAATATGTTTCCAATGGTTCTTCATCCCAACGAATTGGGCATAGCGGAAATTCTGTCGGTGTACGCCAATACTTTTGCATCGCAGTCGGTGATAGCGATTCAGTCAGAATGTCTTGCTTGTATTCTACGGCAGAGAATTCTGATTGGCTACTGGGTACAGAACTGTATTTAGAAAATGGCTCAATGTGTTCGTGGCGTTTGGTCGGTGCATAAATCCACTCGCCCATAGTACCATTGTTTGTGTTTGTTGGGGCAGATGGTGTTTCCGCCCATAATTTCAAGCGTTCATATGAAGCCTTTGCTTCCTCGGCGGAAACAGTCCGCATCCATGCAAAGTTTGGGTTGTCATTGGCAAATTCCTGTATGATTGAAGGGTCGTTTATGAATGCTTCAATACTCCCACATAGAAACTCTATTCTCTTTCTTGTAATAGGATTTAGCAAAACATTTTCCAACTTTGTTAACCACCTTAGATTTTGAGGGCGATTGTTTCGTCTATTGGTGTCTATATGGTCAACAACATGTTGGGGTGTAGGTGGCTCCCCTAAGAAAGCATAGGCAACAATGCGATGTACTCTTTCGCCGCCAATAATCATATATCCAGTTTGTTCATTAGCTTTTCCGAATGTCCAAATATCATCTTCTTTCCTCACTCTTTTACCTATGCGAGAATGGCGCAATACCGCCCCATTGTCACGGACAGAGTAGGTTTCACCTTTGTAGATGCAATCCTTAACCTCCTTATAATCATCCAATAAATTTCTCATTATTACCTCCGTCCAAATCTGTCATAGGTTTCAAAAGCTAACAGCAAAACTTTTCTCCATTCGTCTTGTGTCTTGTAATCCAGCTTTACATTTACACAGACTGACCCATAGACGACATTAGTGCAGACTTCGACTTCACAGTTATTCGTGCTGTCGTGGACTACTCCAATAGGAAGCGCAAGGTTGTTGCCGATTCGCTCTTGGAGAGTGTCTCCGATGGTGAAAGTTATGAAATAGTCGGGCAATCCAAAATCTGGTGTAGCACAATCTTCATAGCCAGAATCGTCCAATTTACAGAAGATAATTGTAGACGGTTTTCCCAATTCTCGCAATATATTCGGTACGACCTCAAAGAATTGTGATACTGCCTTTTGCTTTTTTACATCAGCCCCACTCATTTCTTCTTCATTTATCAATTCAAGGTCATCGGCAAGCTCTTTGAAAAAGTTCTGCCTTAAAACCTTTGATATTTGTTTAAGCTGTACGATGTCAATTTTGCTGCGCTTGAATATGTCATACACATTGTTCCTTTGGCAGCAAATCAATCGTGCAAACTCTGTGATTGGAATTTGCTGTTTCCTCACCTCCTTTTCGATGAGTTTGCCAATGGTTAATTTTTCGCTTTCCATATTGCATAATATTTATGGATACAAAGTTACAGAACAAAATATACGCAAAGAAAAAATAGGTGTATCATGTTATTGTGCATAATGTATTAATTTCAAGAATACTCAATAATTCCCCGACAAGTTATTGCGGTCTCATCTTATCCCTTACACGAATAATCGCAATGATTTATTTAAAGGCCAGATTTAGCCACTCTTTCTATTTAAAAATCTATAAAAACTCTCTGTAATTTCATGGAATTGCAAAAGGCCATTATTACAGAGTTTCGCCTCAAAAAGGTCACCTGAAGGTCACTGTATATAAGAATCAAGCACTTACAAATATTTGTAAGTGCTTGATTCTTAGTGTGGACCAGCCAGGGCTTGAACCTGGGACCTCCAGATTATGAGAACGATAAAATGATATTCTGCGATAGTTAACGATTTTAATCTTTATTGAATATCAGATAGTTATGTAGATTGTCACTCTCGGTGAAACTCACTAAATCCCCCTAACTGAAATAGTTTGTTTACGCATTGTTTACGCAAAAACGAGGGGAAATATAGAGAAGTATATATTGTTATTACCTCATTTGAATGGGCGATATAGAATCCCATGCTTTCCACATATTCTGCTATAAACAAAGAGCATGATTGACGTTATCGCCAATTATTTATAAAAAAGATGCTCTTTTTTGATATGTCTCTTCGTGATTCTCAAGGCTTATTTGTACTTTTACATCGAAAAGGATGTCTTTTATGGAAAAAGAAAGGATTAACAGGCTGAAGATTGTGCTTGCCGAAGAGCAAAAAAGCAGTAAGTGGCTGGCAGAGCAATTAGGAAAAGACAGGGCTACTGTCTCCAAATGGGTGACGAATACCATGCAGCCTGACGCAAGAAACCTCCTGCGTATAGCAGAGGCTTTGAACATTGATGCAGGTAGGCTGCTCAACCAAAAACATTTGAACAATGAAAGAAATAGATATTATCCAACAGATTAAACTTGGCGAGGTCAGTAAGGTGCAGTTCAAAGAGCGGATTCTTGACAACTATGATATTGGTTGCGAATTGGTGGCGTTCAGCAATGCACGTGGTGGTACACTGGTTGTTGGCGTGAAGGACAAAACTGGTAGTGTCAATCCTTTGTCGTATCAAGAAGTACAGGAAACCACTAATATACTTGGAAATATCGCATCAGAGAATGTTGTTCCTGCCATCCTTGTTGATGTAGAAACTATTTCTGTGGATGGCGGAAGCCTTGTTGTGGCTCATATTAAAGAAGGGGTGAATAAGCCTTACCATGACAATCGGGGGATTGTGTGGGTGAAGAACGGTGCCGACAAGCGCAAGGTGTTCGATAATGCCGAGCTTGCCGAGATGATGACCGACTGCGGCAGTTTCTCGCCTGATGAAGCAGGTGTTCGGGATGCTACGATTAAGGACTTGGACGAGAATACCATCAAAACCTTTTTAAGCAACAAGTTTGAAAAAGTATTGGTGAGAAAAGGTTTGGTGGGTGATGCATTCCGTGAAATCTCTTTAGATACAGTCTGTTCTGCTATCGCCAGTGGGCACGATGGGGAGAAGTTGCTGCGTAACCTACGTTTCATCCGACCCGATGGAAAAATCACAGTGGCCGCAATGTTATTGTTTGGGAAGTACACTCAGCGTTGGCTTCCAGTAATGACGGCAAAGTGTATCTGTTTTGTGGGTAATAGTCTTGGCGGTACACAATTTCGTGATAAAGTGAATGATGCCGACATTGAAGGCAATCTGTTTCATCAGTTCGAGACTATTATGGATTTCTTCACCCGGAACTTGCGTCATATACAAGTTGGGGATGAATTCAATTCGAAGGGAGTGTTGGAGATACCCTACACCAGTCTTGTTGAGTTCACCGTAAATGCTTTGGTACATCGCTCGCTGAATGCGAAAGCCCCTATCCGCATCTTCATCTTTGATGATAGAGTGGAGATACACAGCCCGGGAACTCTCCCTAATGGGCTTTCCGTAGATGATATTGTTGTGGGAACTTCTATGCCACGCAATATGTTCCTTTTTACAAATGCCATTCACTTGCTTCCCTACACAGGAGCGGGTAGTGGTATGCTTCGTGCCTTGTCTGAGGATGTGAATGTCTCGTTCACCAATAATGACAGGACAAATGAGTTCGTGATTACTATAAATAGGCCAGTAGGTAACCAAGTTAACGAGAAAAGTAACCAAGCCAGCAATAAAAGTAACCAAGTTAATGGCAACTTAGACACTAAACTTGGAGACTCTGACACCAACTTAGATACTAACTCTGACACTTTTAATGCAGACTCTGATACTAAACTTAGACACTCTGACACTAGCTTAGATACCAACTCTGACACTTTTAATGTAGACTCTGACACTAAGCGTCCTAAAATAACAAATAAACAAAGGGATATAGTAAACTTCTGTAGTGTGCCACGTAGCAGCAAGGAAATTCTTGAAAGGGCAGGTGTGACATACCATAGCAAGAATATCCAAACATATATCATGGCTCTTGTCGAGGCTGGTTATCTTGAGATGACCAATCCCGAGCATCCCAATGCAAGCAATCAAAAATATAGGAGAAGTAAAAAATGAACTCACATATATTCACTAACAAGAACGGCAACACACTGATGTGCGAATTTGAAGGAGTCCTCAGTAACAATCCTTCAATAAAGAATCTTGATGCGGTGGTAGGATTCCTCCGTGCATCAGGCTATTTCTCTTTGCGGCCTTTTTTAGACAATATCAACAAGGCTCGTGTGTTAATTGGTATAAACGTAGATAAGTACATAGCAGAAGCTGCTCGTCAAGGGAGAATATTCTTTGGGGCAGAAGAAGAGGTTAAAGCCGACTGCTTGCAGCAAATACGTAGAGACATCGAACAATCCGGATACAAAAGGGAAATAGAAGACGGTATCTTTCAGATGGTAACGGACTTGGTAGACGGGAAACTGGAACTGCGTGCGCATCCATCAAAGAAGATTCATGCCAAGATATACGTATTATATCCTGATGATTTCAATCAGTACACACAAGGAATTGCCATAACTGGCTCCAGTAATCTATCCGGTAACGGACTGGGCATCACAGAGGATAAACAATACGAATTCAATGTAAAAATGTCACAGTATGAAGATGTAAAGTTTGCGAAAGATGAATTTGAAGAGCTTTGGAAAGAAGCTGAAGGATGCGAGATAACTGCTGAAGATCTCAAAATCAATATAGAGCGTACTTATCTCAAAGGTGATATATCTCCTTATGACTTATACATAAAGATGCTCATTGAGTATTTTTCTGACCGTGTGATGGATGCGGACGATGAGAATCCACTTAATGTTCCAGAGAACTACACTAAATACGATTATCAAATGGATGCCGTAGTGGAGGGGTATCAGAAGCTTCTGCGCTATGATGGTTTCTTTCTTGCCGATGTTGTGGGCTTGGGTAAAACTGTTATCGCTACAATGATTGCCAAGAAGTTTTTGCAGGAGAATGGGCGCGACAACACCAAAATACTTGTGGTATATCCCCCGGCTGTGGAGCAGAACTGGAAAACCACTTTCAAAGATTTTGGCATTGACAAATATACCAAATTTATTACAAATGGCAGTTTGAACAAGGTTCTTGATGAGGATAACTATGACTATTGGAACGCTGACGAATACGATCTTGTCCTTGTGGACGAAGCGCACAAGTTCCGCTCTCACACTACAAACGCTTTCGAGCAGTTACAGGAAATCTGCAAGATGCCACGCATCAACCAAGGGCATATCAAGGGCTACAAAAAAAAGGTGATGCTCATTTCGGCAACCCCAATGAATAACTCACCAGCCGATATTTATAATGAAATCCTCCTTTTTCAAGACCCACGCCATTGTACCATAGATGGAGTAGCTAATCTTACGGCCTTTTTCAGTCCGCTCATCAAGGAGTTTAAGCGATTTCGTAATGAGCCTGAGTTTGATTTGACCAAATTCAAAAAACTGGCTGAGCAAGTGCGCGACCGCATCATAAAGCCTCTATCAGTTCGTCGTACACGTACCGACATCGAAAATGTACCACGCTACAACAAAGATGTGAATGGTTTTCCCAAAGTGGAACGCCCAATAGAAAGTCGCTATGAACTGAATGAGCATTTGGCAGACTTGTTTGAGAAAGCTATGCTCACGCTTACTAAAGACCTGAGTTATGCATGTTATCAAGCTATTGCTTATCTGAAACCTGAAGCCGCAAATGGCTTATATGACAATGCAGAAACCATTAGCCGCTCCTTGGCCGGAATCCGCAAGAATGGACTAGTGAAACGTCTAGAAAGCAGTTTCCATGCGTTCCAAGTTTCCATTGAGAACTTCAAGATTGCAAATCAGAATATGATTGACATGTTCAATAACGATAAGGTGTTCATTGCTCCAGATCTTGATATTAACAATTTGTTGGCAGCAGGATGGAGCGAGGAAGAAATAGAAGAGAAACTGAATGCCAAGGCACAGGACAACCCGAAGAATGCAAAGTTTACAGCAAATGATTTCCGTCCGGAGTTTATTGAGATGCTTCGAGCTGACCAAAAGATTCTTGAACAAATGTATATTGACTGGTCGGTTGTGACAGATGCGGATGATTCCAAATTTGCCAAATTTAATGAACTGCTGAAACACGAGTTATTCAGGGTAGAACGTAATCCAGAACAAAAACTTGTTGTGTTCTCAGAATCTATAAATACAGTAGAGTATCTTGCAAAACGTATAAACCGCAAAGACGTATTGGTTATCTCTGCTAAAAATCGTAGTAATCTCTTCAAAACCATTCGAGAGAACTTTGATGCCAACTTCAAGAACAAGCTCAACGACTACAATATCATACTTACCACAGACGTACTGGCAGAAGGCATCAACTTACACCGATCAAATGTAATCGTCAACTATGATACACCATGGAACTCTACACGGTTGATGCAGCGTATTGGACGTGTAAACCGTATTGGATCTGTATCGAAACACATTTATAACTATGTCTTCTATCCATCACGTCAGGGCAACAGAGAAATCAATCTTAATCAGATTGCCCTGAGCAAAATCCAGACATTTCACTCTACATTTGGAGAAGACAATCAGATTTATTCGCAGAACGAAGTGATAGACCGTAACCTGAGCAAGCTCTTTGACGAGGCGATGAAAGAGCAAAAGAAAGACCTTAACCAAGAGTTGCCTTATTATGAAGAGCTACGCACATTGTATAAGACCAATCGCCGTGAGTATAACCGAATAGCAAAGCTGTCACTTCGTAGCCGTACTGGTCGTGCGTCGCGGGCTGTTGATGGTGTTACGCTGTCTGGTGATACTCTCGTTTTTTTGAAAACCAACTTCCGTAAGGTGTTCTTCCTCGTATCAGAGAATGTGAAAGAACTTTCTGTGCTTGACGCATTGAAATACTTCAAGGCTACGCCTGAAGAGCTGGCTGTGGAACGCATAGAGCAACACCACAACCATGTTGAAAAAGCATTGCGCAAGTTCCACACTATACAAGAGGAAGAAATCAAAAATCAAGAATTTGGTCAAGATGATCCTTCAAGTCGTGGCGCACAGGTTAGTACCGCACTTAACCTGCTCTCTAATTTCATGCGTGAGATTGATGACAGCGAACTGTATCTGAAAGTCGCTCAACTGAAAACACTTGCAGAACGCGGAGTTATCACTTACATCTCCAAGCGTTTACAACGAATTCAGAAAGACCTACGCCGTGTTAGTGGCAAAGCACGCATGACACACGATGAGGCCTTGAACGAGATTATACAGATGGCAAATAAATATGCCCCATACTACATGGCAGAGGCAGAAATGCTGAAACAAATAGAATCGGAAGCCGAAATCATATTATCTGAATCATTTAAAGAAGCATAAATTATGAACTACAAGGAAGTAATTGAAGCAAAATACAGCCGTGAGGCATGGCAAGGATTGCTTTACGATATTTTTCACAACAAAGTGAAATTCTGGCGCACACCTACACCTATCCATGTGAGTAGCCGTTTGGCTAAGGAAGCTCTTAGTTTGGGAAACATTTCTCTATCAGATGGCGAGACAATTGCCGTCTATGAAGTAGAACTCAATGAGAAAGTTGATATAGAAAGGAACCGCCACGGCATCCGTGATATACTTACTACAGACTGGCGCAATATGGGCTATGCTGGTGCATTCGTTTTTGGCTACCGGAAAAACGAAAGTGTACTCCGCTTCTCATATGTAAGTGAGACATGGGGATTCAATAAACAAGGCGAATATGAAAAAGTATCTACTGACACTATGCGCTATACTTATCTGTTAGGTGAGGGACGCGGCTGTCGTACTGCTATAGACCAATTCTCCACGTTGAAGAATAGCAAACAGACGCTTGCCGACATTACTGAGGCATTCTCTGTTGAGGCACTAACTAAACAATTCTATGGAGAACTTTTCGACTGGTATCTTTGGGCTATTGACCCAGTTACAGGTGTCTCTTTCCCGAACAACACTTCCATTGAAGATGATGACCGAGAAGATATAGAAACAAAGATTATCCGCATGATAACTCGTATCATGTTCATTTGGTTTATCAAGCAGAAAAATCTTGTTCCAAATCGTTTGTTTGATCCTGAGTATATTCATACGATACTGAAAGATTTTGATGAAGAAAGCACTACCAATGGTAATTACTACAATGCTATTCTTCAAAATCTCTTCTTTGCAACGCTCAACCGTGCAATTGAGGATGAGGAGGGCAATAAACGCAAGTTTGCCACCGCATCTAAACGAGACATCAAAACACTCTATCGCTACGAAGAATTGTTCACTATTTCTGAGCAGCAAGTGATTGACATGTTCGCAGAAGTGCCGTTCCTAAACGGTGGTCTCTTTGAGTGCCTTGATAAGACAAAGACCATTGATGGTGTGGAACAAGCATACAACTATGATGGTTTTAGCCGTAACGACCGCACATTTGCAGATGGTCGCTATCGCTATCGTGCCATTGTTCCTAATACTTTGTTCTTTGATGAGAAACGAGGCCTCTTCTCTATTCTTAACAAGTACAACTTCACCATTGAGGAGAACACGCCCGAGGAACAACAAGTTGCACTTGACCCTGAACTATTGGGTAAAGTATTTGAAAATCTGCTCGGTGCATACAATCCTGAGACAAAGGAAACCGCTCGCAATCAAAGTGGCTCTTTCTATACACCTCGTGAGATTGTAAAGTACATGGTCGATGAAAGTCTGATTGCATATTTGGGCGAATCAGACTTCAACCGCTCACTGTTTGCTCCTAACTTCAAATACGAAGTAGCTCATGTGGAAGAGTATAAATCAATTGCTGAAAAGTTGAAAGCTGTCAAAGTGCTTGACCCAGCTTGTGGCTCAGGTGCATTTCCAATGGGATTGCTCAACCGTATGGCAGAGGTACTTCAGCGCATCGAGCTTAATACAAACGTGTATGAACAGAAACTGGCTATTATTGAGAACTGTCTCTACGGTAGTGATATTCAGAGTATAGCTGCACAGATTACCAAGTTGCGCTTCTTTATTTCACTTATCGTAGATTGTGAGCGTGATGCCTCCAAACCAAACTTTGGAATACCTACATTGCCAAACCTTGAAACCAAGTTTGTCGCCGCCAACTCTCTCATTGCTAAGAAAAAGCAAGATAGACAACGTAATCTTTTTGAAAATCCGGAGATCGAACCTACTAAGGAAGAGCTTGCAAAGGTGCGCCATGAGCACTTCATGGCAAAATCAGCTTCCGCCAAGCGTCGACTGCGTGAGAAAGACCAGGAACTACGCGAGAAGTTGGCAAAGCTCTTGGCAGATGACAATAATTTTGCACCAGAAGATGCAATACAACTTGCCGCATGGAATCCTTACGACCAGAATGCAGTGAGCAAGTTCTTTGACCCAGAATGGATGTTTGGAGTCACAGATGGTTTTGATATAGTAATAGGTAATCCACCATACTTAAGAATTCAAGAACTGCGAAAATTTAATAATGATTTAGCAGATTATTTATCTGATAATTATAAATCTGCAGTGGGTTCTTTCGATTTATATGTAACATTTGTAGAACGCGGACTACAACTTGTAAAGCCTAAGGGAGTTATGTACTATATTATGCCAGTAAAATGGACAAATTCTTCTTTTGGAAAAGGTTTGAGAAGTATTTTATGTGAAAAATCTTTTATTTCTTCTATCATAAACTTCGAAGCTTATCAGGTATTTGAAGCATCTACTTATACGGGAATACATTGCTTTAAGCAATCTAAGTCTTTGGCGTATTTGGAGCTTGATAGGGATATGAAGAATAATCAAGAATTACAAAATTATCTAAGTTCTATTACTTATAATGATTTTGTAAATATAAACATAAATACTTCAGAGGCATGGGTATTAACCAACAAAAAGGTAAATACTGTGCTTGAAAAGCTTAACAAATGTCCATATCGTTTGAGTGATGTATTTGATAAAATTTTTCAAGGAATCGCAACGAGTAAAGATGATGTTTATTTTCTGTACGATTGTCGAGTAATCAACCCATTTGAAATAGAAGGCTATTCAAAATATTTAAAGAAGAATGTTGTGATAGAGAATGGCCTAGTAAAACCTTTATTGAAGGGTGAAGATGTGCATAGATATGAGCCTCTTTCTTCTGACAGATTTGTTATTTTTCCTTATGATTTATCTAATGACAAAGCCAAACTTTTTTCAGAACAACAAATTGCGACTTTATTTCCTAAAGGGTATCTTTATCTAAAAGAGTGCGAAGACGAACTGCGTGGCAGAGAAAAAGGGAGGTTAAAAAATGACATACTTTGGTACAGATATATATATCCCAAAAATTTAACATTATTCGCAAAGGAAAAACTTGTTGCTCCAGAGATTTCTTATGGTGGTAATTTTTCGTATGATTTAAATGGTCAATATTATAGTACAACCACCATTTACGGATATATTAAGAAAGAGGACATCAGTATAAGTTATGAGACATTATTAGCGATAATGAATTCTCGTTTATGTTGGTGGTTCCTAAAAAACACAGGTACAGTTCTTGCAAATGGTTACTATAGATATAAACCTGCATATTTAAAACCCATGCCAATTCCCAATGTATCCATAGAAACAGATTCAGCTATTAGGACAATGATTAAGAATTTATTGGTGTTAAAAGATGAAAAGGAGAAAAAAATAGTAGCAGATAAAATTGAACAAGAAGTCTTTAGTCTGTACGGATTAAACAAAGATGAAATATCAATAGTAATATTATGATGTAAGTCACGTAGCCTATTATATTCAATAAGCTACGTGACTTTAATTATCGGGTTGCATATAAATTAACTGTTTTTACATCTTCACTTGACAAGCCATATAATTGGTAAATGATTTTGTCTATATCTTTGATATAACTAGCAATTTCGTCCTTTGTAAGTTCATATTTACAATGTAAAATATCATCAACTATATTTTCTACCATGGAGACTTGTCTCATGTCAATGGCTTCATAATTTGGAACAGGAAATGGAGAAACATAGTTTGTCTTAAATGTATAATATCCACCTCTTAAAACATATCCTGTATTCTGTATAAAAAACCAAAAAAGATTTGAGTTTAGGAGTCCAAGGAGAAATTTGTAACTATATAAGCAATTCGCCTTTTTAATATAACCATATATTTTAGTTGTACTATAATATTGACCGTTTGAATCAAACATAAAATTCCCTCCAAAAGATATTTCTGGAGCTAGCAATTTGGGTATTCCTCCATAGTTTATACCTTGCCCTCTACCAAACATAAACCATTTGTCATTATTAAACCTCCATTACAATATTACAATTTCCATTTAAATATGAATATAGTAAATTTCTACTAATGCCAAGTTGTTTTGCAATGTCTGTTTTGCACATACCTTCTTTTAGCATGTTATTGATTATTGATTCTTTTCCGCTAAGTTTATATTTTTTATTTTTGCTTCCTTTTGGACGACCAAGAACAACACCCTCTGCTTTCTTTCTTGCCAACGCTTCTTTTGTACGTTGGCTTATGAGATTACGTTCTATCTCTGCTGACAGACCAAACGCAAATGCTAACACTTTGCTCTGAATATCATCGCCTAAACGGTAGTTGTCCTTGATAGTCCATACGCGGCACTCCTTTGTCATACAGATATTAAGTATCTCCATTATCATAAAGAGGTTGCGTCCCAATCGTGAAAGTTCAGCACAAATGATTAGATCATCTCCCTGTACCTTGTTAAGTAATTTGCCTAACTGACGCTTGTCGTATGCCTTAGTACCACTGATGGTTTCCTCAATCCAACCATCAATCTTAATTTTTTCTCGCTCGCAGAAATTGTTTATTTCAAAGCGTTGGTTCTCTACTGTCTGCTTATCGCTGCTTACTCGAATGTATCCGTAAATCATTGTTGTTATTTATTTAGTTATATAATTTAAAATTGTCTCATTGAATAAAGCGGATATTCAGCTAATGAAGTTAGCCCCTGTTATTATAGTAAAGGTGCGAGATTTCTTCCTGTTAATTTGTGATTTAACTTGCTGGTAATTTGCAGACAAACATAAAAGCCATCAAAAATTTTCCAATAATGGGACGGAAATGCCGCCCCATTTATACTACATTGCACGTGATTTTCATGTAGCACAATATACGACCAGTCCTAATCCCAATGTATAAACGAGCAAGAATATCACCAAGACCTTCATCCAAAAGTCCGAGTACCATACACCCTCATTCCGTCTGAGGATTTTGCGCATATTGGATTCATGCTCGGTGATAAGTTTCGTTTGTTCGACTTGATGATTTTTCAACACTGAAGTCCAACTTTCTATAGAATGGTCTATGAGTTGCCTAAGTTCGGCAAGCTGTTCAGGAGTGATGGTCGCCTTGAAGTTTGTGTTTCGTTCTGCTTTCACGATGGCATTACAGATGCCATTGACAATATTATCGCAACTGCCAGCTGCCGCTTTGAGCGCACCCTCAATGCGGCATTCGGCAGCAATTGCCTTCTCCAAATCCTCATTGAACTTTATCAGCGTTTCCTTTGCCTCTCTTATTTCTATGAGAAGTTTATCAATTTCTTGTTTTTCTGACTCAACTTGTTGGTTCATTTCGACGTTCTCCAACATGTCATTGACATTTATAGGCGAAATACCCCTTGATCTTCCTATGCCCATTTCCTTATATTGATAGTAAGTGAATTATCTGTGAAGTCTTCTCCTGCGCTTGCACATTTGATTTGCCATTCTTGCGCAACGGCGTGCCCATTCAAGTTCATCTTCATCTTTATCTCGTCCCCAGCCTCCTGTGTCAGAACCGCCACCGCCACTTGAAGCAACTATGCTTGTGGCTGCATCCAAATACCCAGCAAAGAGTAATAGAGCCGTGTGTTGTATCTCTTCAATCTTAGCCAACGGCTGAGCTTCCTCCAAAGAACACTCCTGTCTGATGATATTGTCAGTGGCTTCGGATATATCCACATGGTAGCTGTGATATTCGTCTGTTGCTATATCATAGTGCTTTAAAACAGGCTGTGGAGCCATCTTGGGTTGTATAACAAAATCAGTGTTGGCTGTCCGTGTTTGTTGGGGAATAGAATTTGTCGACTCAGACTTCCGTTCCTGAAGATGCAGTTTTGCCCAAGTAGTCTCTATTTTTGAAGGGGTCAGATTTCTCCCGATACCCAACACAGATGATTTATAATTTGAGTTACCCCGTTTGACTGAATAACCATAAACTTTTCCTTTATCATTTTCTTGTATGTGTACTTTGTAACCCCGTTTTGTCAGTTCCATTTCATATTGTCGCCAACTGAACTTATCCATTGCACGAAGTATCTCCATACAACAATTTGTAATCTCCTGCCTGTGCCGTATTCCGATTTCTTCGGACTGCACCCATCCTCGTTTTTCGTTGATGATATTCGCAGCTATGACTGCCCTTTCGCCAATCTTATGACTATCATTGATTTTCCCGTCCATGTCTACACGGTTGGCATCAATGTGCAGGTGGAGAATGCCACTTTTGGAATCACGATGCAGGGCGACTATGTATTGCGAGCCTTTGAGGTTGACCTGCTTTGAAGAAGTCCGTTTGGTCTTGCCGGAGAGATCAATGGCATCAAACACGCGGATGAACTCATCTGCCAAACGTACCCAATCGTCCATAGACCACCCACGGCTTTCTTCTTCGGCTGGGGATAGTTCAATTCTTATCACGTTTCTGCCAAGAGGTCTGCCCTTGTTGATTTTCTCGGCAAACATCTTCTGCACGAGCATCATCCGACCGTACATTGCTTCTGGTGAGATATCATCAGGCAACAGATTGGCTTTGACTATATCCGCTCTGTCTTTATTGACGGAATACCTTATGGCATTTGCGCCATGCGGTATGGTACTGGCTTTTGCTATCATAATGGGTAAGGAAATTTATTCGGTAAGATAATTCTCTATCTGGCTCCAGCGGTTGATTAGTTGCGTAGCAGCTCTCATCCATTGTTCCACAAACCGGGTATCGCTGAAATACATTGCACGTTTATCCGCTTGAATGGACTTTACTGCTGCCGCAATACGGATAAGGTCGCCCCTTGCATCCGTCAGGCTGCATAAGGCTTCTACCTCACGCTCAGACAGCCGTTGCCGTGGGTGCTGCCCTAAAGTAGTGCGGCGCACATAGTTGCTCATGGACAAACCGCAGGTCTTGGCAAGTTCTGCCGCCTTTGCATATTCCTGTTCCGTAACTCTGGCTTCAAGCCGCAGGGTGCGTCTGATAACTTTCTTGTCGTTTTCATCATCAACTTCGTTGTCGGTATTCTTTTTCTTCTTCATGTTTTGTTATGTTATGGGTGAGACATCAATCTAAAAAGGGACAGCACGGTGGGAGCTTGCGACTGCCGGAATACGCCTATGTAGTACGGATGAGCGTTGCGAATTTGTGCGACATAGGAACTTCTTGCAAGACCACACACAAAAACATCGGCATCACCGCCATATCCAATATGACTAAATCTGACTATCTGCCGAAATATCCTCATTAAATTCTTCCCCTGCCGTAGGCTGTGGAGGAGCCGAATTGGTAGGAACAGAAGAAAATGGAGATAGCAGTTCGCCTTCATCTGATATAACAGGCATTTTGCCTACGAAGGAAAAACTGCATCAGAAACGTAGGTTTCATTCATTACTTCTGTCTGCCTACATTCATTCGAGTTAGGTAGGTTTTCCTCCATACGGCTATCCGAATCCTCCTGCGGAGTCATTGATAAAACGGGCACCATATCATCGGATAATGCGTAAGCATCCTCTCCTTCCTCTTGCCGGTCTTTTATTCGGACATAGAAAGGATTGTCTATACGATTGCCATTTTCCATCCATGCCGATATACATTTCAGGGTGTGAACGCTTGTTCGGTTGCTCTGCGTGGATGCGACAATTCCCAACTGGTTCATCTTGTCAAGTACGCGGGATATGGTCTTTTTGTCATAGCCTAACTTGCAGGACAAATCCACTTCCGAAAGGATGGCTTGCCCCACTTGTAAGGTTGTGGAAAATCCTTTTATGGCATAATCGTTTTCTTCCAACACAGCCGCTTCAATAAGTCGGTGCAATATCTTCATGCGGTCAATACCGTATTTGCTTCCTGCCAGATATGCAAGCTGTTCTGACGAAAGCACTATACAATAATTCAAGTCTGTTTTCATCGTCTGTCTATTTTGAAGATGTTTTACAATTGGTGCAGCCAAAAGAGAAAGTCAGCGGTGCATACCGCAACCTTTTTCCGGCATATAATACTCCTTGTCGTATGCTATGTGGTCAAGCACGTTTTGCAGCCTGTCCAGCTGTTGGCTATCCAATACACGGATGGCAGCAATGGTAATGTTTTGTGAAGCGATACGGCGGTGTTCACAGTTCCGTTCCGACATACTTCCGTTCCCGTCGGCATGAACACTTCGCAGGTAATCGTTTACCGCCTTAGTCTGTTCTTTACTTGGAAAGGTGGAAGGGTAACGGTCTTGAACATACGTAACCATGTGGCTGACCGCATTTGCCAGCAAAGGGTCACATTCTTGTAGCTGTTTGATAAGTTCTTTTTTCTTCATATTGTTGGTTTATATTGTCCCGTGTCCCAAGCGTTTTTTATAACTTTCTATTTTGCTTACTTCCTGTTTTTATTCTTTTTTGAGGGCAAAAGGGACAAGGGGACATTAGTTTTTTCTTTTCCCTTATTTTGAAATTAGAATGGTAATTCCTGTTCACTTGGCAATGTCGCACATGACTCTTCACTTAGAGCGTCCACCCTCACCCATGGGTATTTTGTCCGTCCCGTCTTATCGCAGTAGGCTGGATGTAGCCCCTTGACCTTCTCCTGTTCACTTCGCTTCCAGTTCGGAATCATGGACATCAGGCGGTTGATGTATTGCGAAGTGTATTTGGACGAATTTCTTCTGACCAAATCATTGGGCAGTTCCTCTATAATTTGCCGGGCACAAACCATGTTGAGTGAGGTCATTGTGGAATTTGGCTCTGAGTATGCTCCTTTCTGATAAGCCAGTCGTGTCGGAATCATCCAGCTTGCATATTGAATGGGAACCTCACGTTCCAGATACATTTCTATGTCCTCCATGATTGGGTCAACAAGAATGTTGGAATGTTGCATCTGCACCTCGTTGGCCTCATTCTCCATGTCCGGTGACAAGTAGAGTTTCATTCCTTGTCGATAATATGCGTATGCCTCTGCCCAAAGTTGAGGAACGGAACACTGCAAATCATCCAACCAATCTGACACATGACCGCTGCCTTTGACAGGGATAATCCACCATCGGCGGTTTCCATTGTCTCCTTGTAGGAAGTTCATTTCATTAGTAGTCGCAGCAAAAACATTATGCCGCATGAACTCCACCACCTTATGCCCATAAGCCGGACGCATATAATCACTGCAACGGCTTAGAAAAGCCTTGGCTGCTTCCGCATCATTCGCACGTTTCAAGCCGTTCAACTCACTGATTTCAATAATCCAGCCATTGGTTATGGTTTCCACTTTCTCCTTGTCACCACTGGCAAAAGAGAATGAATCGTTGAACCATCTCCCACTGATGGCTTTGAAAAAGGTGCTTTTCCCGATACCTTGGGGACCGGGCAAGGTCAGTACGTTGTCAAACTTGCAACCAGGATTGAATACTCTGGTTACAGCCGCCACAAACCAAAGTTTTGTTTGTTCCCTGACAAGTGGGTTGTCCTCTGCTCCGAGATAATCTATAATGGTTGTGCCTATACGAGATTGCCCGTCCCATGCTTCTTGGGTGATAAATTCCTGCACAGGATTGAAACTCCGTTCAGAGGAAGTGGTCTTCAGCATTTCAAACACCTTGTTCTGTGTCAGGCGTATTCTGTATGTTCTTTCCAAGTAGTCTTGTATCTTTCCTGCCGACTCTTCATCAATTTTGTTACCATTGACATTGCGGAACAAAGGGCAGAAACACACATCGTCCTGACAGAAGGTATCGTACCTTATCTGACTAAGATTCTCATCCAGTGTGAAAATAAGCCGGAGATTACTGATGGAACGAACCGGATTTCCGTAACTGTCTGTTGCCAGATTCTTTTTCCAATTCTCTTCCATACCGCTATTCTTTGATATGGATGCCACCTGCTTCCTTTGCCAAAGACAGTGCAAGGTCTGCATCCACTACGATTTTTCGTCCTATCTGTGTGATAGCCTTGTCTATGATACCGCTTTTCTTAATGCGGTTTGCCGTGGGTACACTGCATCCGAACACACGGGCGATTCCTTCTATGCCATAGTAGTTGCCTTTGGATGCCACTTGGGGAGTGGCCGCTTCTGTACTCTCCACACTTTTGGTGATGAGAAAGCAAAGCTCCTCACCCGTCATCATGGCGATGGGCTTTTGGAGTA
>OBKF01000040.1_pt1 | contig 102179 bp, 95 predicted proteins | sample 1481561 | NCBI WGS metagenome assembly OBKF01 (sample SAMN00265068, study PRJEB22529) | human gut metagenome
GTTAGCAAAAACAGATGCCAATGCTACCACTCTTGAAAAACTTTAGGAAGGAAAACAGAAAAATGTTGTATCAAGCCTGAAACATACTTTCCCACCAAAGTCCGACAGACCCAAAAATCCGAATAAAAATGAAACTCAGTTCCTGTTTAAATGTTGTTCAGCATTCTTTTGAAAGTTTTTTTTTTTTTAAATTAAACAACCTCTCATATCGCAAAGCAATTCCTATCTCACATCCCAGCTTCCCCCAATAACACCCGACCATGTTGTTTGCAACCAAAAACAGTTCTTATAACCTGTCTTCCCCATTTATTTTGTACCTTTGTCACACATTGAAAATCAATAAACCGAAATATTATAAAACTATGGCAAAGGAATTAGAATTAAAGTACGGCTGCAACCCCAATCAGAAGCCGTCACGCATCTTCATGCAAGAAGGGGAACTGCCTATCGAAGTATTGAACGGACGTCCCGGATACATCAATTTTCTGGATGCTTTCAACAGCTGGCAACTGGTCAAGGAATTGAAAGAAGCTACCGGACTGCCCGCAGCAGCCTCTTTCAAGCATGTCAGCCCGGCAGGAGCTGCAGTAGGAATCGAGTTGAATGACACCTTGAAGAAAATTTATTTTGTAAACGACCTACCACTTACCTCATTGGCTACCGCATATGCCCGCGCTCGTGGCGCTGACCGCATGTCTTCTTACGGAGACTTTATCGCATTGAGCGATACTTGCGACGAAGCTACCGCACGCCTCATCAACCGTGAAGTTTCAGACGGTGTCATAGCTCCCAATTATACACCGGAAGCGCTAGAAATCCTGAAAAACAAACGCAAGGGGACATACAATGTAATTAAAATAGACCCAGCTTACCGCCCTGTACCTATTGAACACAAAGATGTATTCGGTATTACTTTTGAACAAGGCCGCAACGAAATCAAACTGGACGAAAGCCTGCTGACCCATATTCCAACTAAAAGCCAGCATTTTCCAGACGAAGCAAAACGCGATTTGATTATTGCCCTCATCACCTTAAAATATACACAAAGTAATTCTGTTTGTTATGTAAAAGACGGACAGGTTATCGGCATCGGTGCCGGCCAGCAAAGCCGCATCCACTGTACACGTCTTGCCGGTAATAAAGCGGATATATGGTATTTGCGCCAACATCCTAAAGTAATGAATCTGCCGTGGGTAGAAAAAATCCGCCGTGCAGATCGTGATAATACAATTGATGTCTATATCAGTGACGACCATGAAGATGTTTTGGCTGACGGCATCTGGCAACAATTCTTCACAAAAAAACCGAAAGTACTGACCCGCGAAGAAAAGCGCGCATGGCTGGATACCATGAAGGGGGTATCATTGGGATCGGATGCTTTCTTCCCATTTGGTGACAATATAGAACGTGCGCATAAGAGCGGAGTGGCATACATAGCACAAACCGGAGGTTCTGTACGTGATGACCATGTAATTGACACTTGCGACAAATACGGCATCACCATGGCATTCACTGGTATTCGTTTATTCCATCATTAATTATTCATACTCAGTGCAAATTGCAACACGGATTTACAGATATAAAGCAAGTCATGTTTAGTCTGCAAAATCCGTGTTTACAATCCATATAAAAAATCGTCTTAAAATTTATATCCCGCTGTTACAAACCCGGTAATATTTTTCCCTTGAAGTTCTTTTTGAAGTTTGCACAGCCCTAACCGTCCTTCCACTCCTATCATATAATGCCGGTATTCCACCGACAACCCTATTGCCACTCCATAATCGAAACGGCGCAGATCAAGTCCGCCTTTGCCAAAAGTATCTATTTCAACCACATTTCCAGTATTCCAATCCGGCGTAGAAGATGATGACCAGCGATGCCCTAAAGCCTTGGTTTTACCACCAATCCCCCATGCTCCATAGGGCCCTGCAGCAACAAGTATATGAGTATTCCGATCCATTGCAAACCGGGCTGCCACCATTACAGGCAATTCCAAATAAGATACATTTACCTTCGCCTGAGCCGAAATTCCATCTGTTTCAACAGCCGTATGATTAGTCCCTTTGGAAACAAACGAGACGCCTGTTTGTAAAGACCAGACCTTATCAAAAGGGCATTCCAGACCAATGCCTAATTTATACGCCAGCTTTACTTTAGGAGATCCCATATTATCACCTATAATATTTGCCATGCCGATACCGGCCTTTATACTCCAATCCACCTGATTCTGAGCCGGAGCCACCGTTCTTACCATCACAAACAGTGCAAAAAGAAGTAGTTTTATCACCCTTACCCTATCTATTAGTGCCATATCCAAAAAGTTTGTGTCCTTAATCATAATCTGCAAATATAGCTTTTATTTTATAAACCACGTTTCATCTAAAAAAAATGGCTGCTTCTTTCTAAAAGAGAAACAGCCGTTCTTTATATATTTATAAGATTATATCTGTGGTCAGAATTTATAACCGATAGTGGCCAATGCAGAAAGATTATAAGCACTAGCACCACTAGCTACTTTAGTAAAACTTGTGCCAGTTTCAACACCTACGACTATTTTGCCAAATTCAAAAGCAACTCCTAAACCCAAACCGGCATCAAATCTTTTTAAACCATCATCACCGAAAGTATCAGCTTTCTCGGATACACCATCTATTTTAGTTTTTCCGCCAACTCCGTAAGCCAAATACGGACCACCTTTGAAAAGAAGGTCAAAATTACTGGCTGTATGTATCCGAGCACCAACCATCAAAGGCAGTTCCAGATAAAGCTGGTTGATTGTCACATCAACCACGTCCCAAGCATCAGTTACTCCATTACCTTTCACACCTTTAGAAATAAAATTCAAACCTGTCTGGAAAGACCATACATTAGTATTAGCAAAAGGTACTTCCAAACCTATACCCACTTTATAAGCAAATTTAGCATCTGTACCATCCGTATCATCACCATACCAGTTTGACATACCAATACCCGCATTCACATTCCACTTCAGATTTGATTGTGCAGAAACACCTAGTGTAACCAATGACAATAAAATAAAAAAGGCTAGTTTTTTCATGACTGTTTGTTTTTAGTTAATAATAAATTTCAGTTCCCAATTCGTTTGTACCGTCGTTACATTCACAAATATAAGCTTTATTTTGGAAACCAGTCCTAATGTGTAAAGAAAATAAGCGGAATCTTTCATGGAATGAAAAATTCCGCTCACCAAACTATTATATAGTTATATGATTCCTGATTATCAGATACACTTATATATGATTAGAATATATAATGAAAGCCAAAGTTTAACTCATCCGTATCAAAATCTATACCAACATTTTCACTCTCATATCCATGATTCTCTTTTTTGGAATATCCAAGGAAACCATACTTGGCAACCAGACAAAAATGATCAGACAATTTGATGGCAATACCCGGTTTAATACCAATATTCCACGAATTCAAAGCGTCATTTCCCTTCGTTTTTGAAGTAGAAAAGCCAAATCCGCCATCGGCAAATAACCGGACCACATTACTACTCAAAAAGAAATAACGTGCATAAGGAACAATAGTGAAAGTATTAGTTTTCACATCACCGCTTTTATTATATTCATAACCGACTACTGTACCGACAGACCAATCTTCACTTAGTTCATAACCGACTTCCGGCAGAATCTTGAAAGTAGTATTCCTTACTTCTGTTCCTTCTGTTTCCACTTTATCAGAACCTACTCCAAATGTTCCACCTACATACACCTGCGCATTTGCAGTAATAGCAATCAATGCTACAATAACAGACAATACAATCTTTTTCATCTCTTTTGTCATTTTTAAATTAAACTTTTTACCTATTGATTCACGCTGAAGAGGTTTGCCTTCTTTGTGTTTTGCATTGTAAAGGTACTGTTTATTTTATATTTTGCAACATATTTTACACAAGAACGAATAATTCCAAAACAAAAGAGAGGATAATTAGTTAATTATTAATAAAATACTGAATATTAAATTCAATCTACATTCCTATTTATTCTTATGTCTGTTAGCACGTTTTTTACGAAACTCAGCTTTCATCTTGGCAGCTCCCGACCCATGCAACCCTGTTATATAACTTTTCTTTTTAGCCTTGGTCTTCACTTTATCTTCTTGTTTACCATTAGGAGATTTACCACCTTTGAATACAATTCCTTCAGTGATTGCTTTTTCTATATCCATCGTCTCATTTTTTAGGCGTTAAATTCTGTTTTACTATCACTCTATTGCCGGTTTTGGCACAAACAATTTCCGTTTTGCGCAAAGTACGACCTTTCATATCAAAAATCAGATTCGGATTAAAATGTTGTCCATCTATCCGGAATTCCAAATGAAGGTGTTCGGTAGTGGCACGTCCGGTTCTGCCTGTCAGCCCTACTGCATCACCGGCCTTCACGATATCTCCGGATTTTACCAAGTTCCGGGAATTATGACTATAAATACTTTCCAATCCATTATCATGACGCACAACAACTACATTTCCATAAGCAGCGTATGTTTTTGCCATACGTACTATTCCATCAAACGCACAGCGGATAGTATCATTGGCCTTAGTCTTTATATCCGTTCCACTGTGCCCCCGGCGAGCTCCGTATGCAGAAATCACTTTACCACCGGGAAGAGGAAAACAATATTCATTCTCTTTTATACTATCCAGATGAATGGAGAAACTTTTGCGCTCATTAAAGAGCCCGGGGGTATTGACTCTGATATGGTTCACTTCCATCGCGGTAAAATTACTCTTAGCCGGTCCCCCAGCCCATGCTACCACACTTATGAACAATAAAAATAGTAATTGTGTGCTTTTCATTATCTTATTTTAAAAATAAATTAATTCTTCATCCTTGGACGCTGCAAACTCTTTCAAGAGCTCCAACATATAATCTGCCGCTTCCTGCAAACCTTCCTTGCCACTATATCCATTAATAATGGTCAGCAGATGCGTAGTTCCCGCCTCCAGTTTAGTACGCTCATTATCACTGGTTGGTGTACCGATTCCGCCCATAGCATCTCTGTAAACAGGCATTCCTTCTATATTCAACTCTCCACGTCCTATCCCTTCATAAGGTTCTCCGGATTTACCGATACCCAGCACCAATGTATCTCCTTGTATTTTATCCGCATCAAAGCCGCCGATGGAATATCCGTAACGAATAGATACCAAGTTAATCAGATCTACCAAAGTATCTATCTGATACAAGGGAATTCCACGCAGGATTCTACGGCAAAGCGCTTCCCCCGAAGGACGATAACGGCTAGGGTCTTTTCCACATTTCTTATAAGCCTCCCGAGTGGCATGAATCGTAACCATATCCTTAATGGAATCCGTAGTGTACATTTCACGATAGCGTACAGTGAACTCGTCTATCTTTTTCCACAAAGATTCGCTATAAGCAGTGTTTTTTACCGTAGCACGGATGGCTATACCGGCAAACTGCGGACAGGCTTTCTTTATTTCTTTCGATACTTTTATTTCCATATTCATTTTTATACTGCGTTATTCCAATGAGTGTGTTCCTCAGACACCTAAAAGAATGCCCGATAATATCCTTCCCGACCGAATTCCTTGCCGGCGAGCCGAAAAGAAATCATCGTTATTATGATACGTACAAATGCCGGATACCTCAATATGTTCAGGTTTCACACCGTATGTCAACAGCTGCTGACGGTTGGCTTTCCACAAATCAATATGCCATTTTGCTTCTTTACGGGCTATCTGATTCATATCAAACCCCGCCTCATAAAAAGCTTGATAAACTTCATCCCCTACTTCAAAAGCCTCCAATGAAATACTGGGACCGATGCAAGCAATGAGATCCTTCCCTTGCGAACCGTATTGATCGCTCATGACCGAAACTGTCTTCTCTACAATCCGGGCCACCGTACCACGCCATCCGGCATGAATGGCAGCCACTACCTTCTTTCGAGTATCGTATAACAAAACAGGAACACAGTCGGCCGTAGATACACACAAGCAATAACCGGGAATGTCTGTTACCAATGCATCCACTCCTTCCAATTCAGTATTTACATGAATAGTATCCACAACTTTCACATGGTCACTATGGGTCTGGTGCGGAATCACGAGTTCTACCGATTCCCCGGGCAGCAAGCTACGCAGCAATTCCCGGTTGCGGTTCACATCTTCTGCCTCGTCCCCGCAATATCCGTTACAATTGAACGAGGTGTAGTTCCCCTTACTACAACCTCCGTGACGGGTGGTAGAAAAACAAGAAATGTTGGGATATGCCTTCATCAGCTCATATCCCAACATTTTATTATCTGATGTCAGCCATTTCATTTCTTTTCCTCTTCTTCGTCCCAATCCTCATCTTCATATTCATAATCGAAGTCATCATCGGCATCTTCTTCATATTTATATTCAAAGTCCTCATCCTCACCCATGTCTTTCAACTCTTCCTGCAGTTTGGCAACATCTTTGGCGCGATGAACAATTGTTTCCGTACGGACACCTTCCAACTTATTGCTGTCTTTATTCAATTCTGTCCATAAAATATCCTTCAGCTGCTGTATCCCCAGACCAGTCACCGATGAGATAAAGATATGCGGAACATTATCCGGCAATGTCGGTTCCAACATGGCAATCAGTTCTTCATCCAACATGTCACTTTTGGTAATGGCAAGCACACGTTGTTTATCCAACATTTCCGGGTTGAAGGTAGCCAACTCATTCAGCAGGATTTCATATTCCTTACGGATATCATCTGTATCACCCGGTACCATAAAGAGTAACAAAGAGTTGCGTTCTATATGGCGCAGGAAACGAAGTCCCAGTCCTTTTCCCTCACTGGCCCCTTCAATAATTCCGGGAATATCCGCCATGACAAAGGATTTTCCTTCACGATAGGACACGATGCCCAAATTCGGCTCCAGCGTAGTAAACGGATAATTGGCTATTTTAGGACGTGCCGCCGATACAGTAGACAATAAAGTGGATTTCCCTGCATTAGGAAAACCTACCAAACCTACATCAGCCAACAGTTTTAATTCTAAAATAACCATCAGTTCCTGCATGGGTTCTCCCGGTTGTGCAAAACGTGGCGCCTGGCGGGTTGCTGTACGGAAGTGCCAGTTTCCCAATCCCCCACGTCCTCCCTTCAACAGAGTTATTTCTTGTCCGTGTTCGGTGATATCACAGATATATTCACCTGTTTCAGCATTATAAACCACTGTACCACAAGGTACTTCAATAACTTTGTCTTCACCATCTTTACCAAAGCTTTTATTCTTTGAGCCATTGCCACCGTGTGTGGCAAACACGTGGCGGTCATACTTCAGATGAAGCAATGTCCAATAATTACGGTTTCCCCGCAAAATAACATGACCTCCTCTACCGCCATCACCACCGTCAGGACCACCATTGGGTACATACTTCTCACGACGCATATGCGCAGAGCCTCGCCCGCCCTTACCCGAGCGGCAATATATCTTCACATAATCAACAAAATTCGATTCAGCCATAATTAATAATTTACTAATTTTCCAACTTACTAATGTGCCAATGAAACTGTACTCCATGTATCATTATGCTGACTGACACTTTGGTGGACTGCTACATCAGCACATTAGCACATTATTATAATTTTTCGACAGTAGCAACAATGTCGGCAAAAATAGCATCCATCGTACCCAAGCCGTGAATATGCTGATATTTACCTTCGTTCTTGTACCAGTCAATCAGCGGAGCCGTCTGCGAGTGATAAACAACCAAACGCTTCTTTATTGTTTCTTCGTTATCATCAGCACGTCCCGATTCCTGTCCACGCTTAATCAGGCGGGTCATCAGTTCTTCTTCGGGTACATCCAAATCCAACATAACAGATACTTCCTGTCCACGTTCGGCCAGCATTTTCTTCAACGCTTCTGCCTGGGCGATGGTTCTGGGGAACCCATCAAAAATAACCCCTTTGCTTTCCTTGAAACTATCCAGCGTGCTTGCCAGAATATCAATAATCAATTCATCAGGCAACAACTGGCCCTGATCAATATATCCTTTGGCTGTCTTTCCCAATTCTGTACCCTTCTTAATCTCAGCACGAAGCACATCCCCTGTTGAAATGTGATTAATACCGAACTTCTCTACAATACGTTCACTCTGAGTACCCTTACCAGAACCCGGAGCTCCAAAAATTACAATGTTCAACATCTTGTTTTATCCTTTATTTTTATATTTAGTTGTACAAATTTCATTCCATTACGGTGTAAATATCCCGATAGTTACGTCCCAAACCATCATAATCCAAACCATACCCCACAATAAAATCATTGGGAATACGCATGGCCACATAATGTATATCCAGTTCCACCTCCAATTTATCAGGTTTCAATAACAAGGTAGCAATACGGATTTCTTTCGGTTTTCCAGCTTGTAATGTTTCCAACAAGTGCTTCATTGTCACCCCGGTATCCACTATATCTTCCACAATCACCACTGTACGACCCTCAATATTATCATTCAAACCTACTAACTCTTTTACCTTTCCGGTAGAAGAAGTTCCTGCATAAGAGGCCAGTTTCACGAAAGAAATTTCACTAGGGATGGTAAGGTTACGCATCAAGTCGGCAGCAAACATGAACGCGCCGTTCAATACACTTAAAAACAAGGGATTAGCTCCTTCTAAATCCCGATTAATCTCACTCGCTACCCGTGCCACTTCTTTTAAGATCCGTTCTTCAGGAATGAAAGGAGTGAAACGTTTATCTTTGATTTGAATGGTATCCATAACCGCTATTTTATTAAATTGCTGCAAAAATAACATTTTTATTCTAATAAGCAAAACCCATTCAGGCGTTTTATAACGGCATCTAGTAATCAGCATTTTACATAAAAAGTGAGATTTTAACCATAAAATCTAAGCATTAATTTTAAGAATAAATACTAGAAGTATGGCAGAATCTACACAACTATTTTTGGAATATAAACTAAACTTTAATCTACACAAACCGAAAGCACTAAGACCAACACTGATCTATGCCGTAATATATTTCAGAAAAAAGCAGTATAAAATTAGTACAGGTGTAAAAGTATACCCCAACCAATGGAATCCTAAAAAACAAATAGCAACCATCAGTAACGGACAAAGCAAACTAGATAATTACAATAACGGAATAGTCAATGACAAATTAAAACAAATATTACTTTCATTTGAGCAAAGTAAAGCCTATCTTTGTGAACACATAGAATCTTTATCCGATTTCTATGAGATAATTAAAAAGTACATAAATCCTAATATGATTTCAAAAAGGAAAAAAATAGAAAGCAGTGTACCTGCTACCACACAAATGCAATTGCTCCTTTCCGAAGTGGAAAAGGATAGTACAAGAGATATATACAAAGGAAATATCAATCTATTCAAACAGTTTTTAATTGAAAAAAAGATTCCTGATACATGGAGTAGTATCACAAGTGAGAACCTAGAAGAATATAAAAATTATCTAAATTCCGGAACACGAACTGTGACATCGGTTAATAATTGCCTATCATGTCTTAAAATAATTCTCAAGAAAGCAGACAAGGCCAAAGAGATAGACTTCAACTTTTATACCTCTGGTTGCGACAAGGTTGATAAGATAAAAGATACTCGCACAAGAGAAGAAAAAAAATCCAAACAAATACCATTAACAGAAAAGCAAGTACAGGCTCTATATAATTTAAAACTAAAAGAAAAAGACACAGAAGTACGAGATGTTTTTGTTGTACAGTGTCTACTAGGCCAAAGAATCTCAGATATGCCAAAACTTTTTTCTGGGAATTATAAGGTTATAGACGAAAACACTGTAGAAATCCTCATTCAAAAAACTGGAGAAAAGGCAGTTATCTATCTTTTCCCAATAGCAAAAACGATCTTGGAAAAATATAAAAAAACAGGATTTAAGCACCTAAAAATAATGACCAGTAGTGATGACAAAGACAATGCAGATCGCAGCTACGCAGGCAAAATAAACAGACGTATTAAAATTATATGTAAGAATGCTGGATTTGATGAAAAAATCACCTATACGGAACAACGTGGTAAAAAGAAAACAACAATTAGCAAAGAATTTTACGAGTTGATTCACACGCACATAGCCAGACATACCTTCATTACTCTGATGTGTAAGATGGGCATTGATAAGGAAACGGTAAAACTTGCGACTGGTCATGAGGATACTAAAATGATAGATGAGGTATATCTGCATGAATCTTCCGAGGACAAGGCGCGCAAACTGAGTGGAGCTATCAAGGAAAAAGCAAAAGGAAGCCTGTTTGTCGCTAACAACTCCAAAAAACCAGATTTTACTGAAGAGGAGACTGATGTGTTCAACTATGTGTTCGCCGGTGATCTGTTGCTAGGAATCAATCAAAAATATGAAGCGGTTAAGGTACATGAGGTTTTGGATAAGGATTTGGATCCCGGTTTTTTGGAACTACCTGCAACGAAAGAAGCTGTCGCCATCCTGAAAGATACCAAAAGAATCAGCGAGATAGATATAGAGAAATATAAAGGAAATAAGGAGTTGAAAAAGAAAGTACGCAGTATATGTACCATTATATGGGAAATAGGAAAAGCTGCGAAAGACATACTTCTGATACAGTTCTTTCAGGATAATGTGATAACCCTAGGTCTGAATACGGAATACTATCTACCCAAGACCATGAGTAAAAGACAGATTGAATCACTTTTCAATATGAAATCATATAAAGGTGTAATTATTGCCTAATCAATCTTATACTACAAAATACCTTTCACCCTGCTGCTTAATTTGCAACAGGGTATTTTTTTCTCCTCCTTAAAACATCCGAAACTCTTATATATGAGAAAAAGCTTGGAGCATAATGAGCACCATTGGAATAAGGTGTGTCAGCTCCAAGCATTATAATAAAAAACAATTCCGGGTTAACTCCAACTCCAGAAGATGATTGGATGATTAATTCGATGGACAGCAACGGTATTAGTAGTTTTCACAGCTTTAGTCTTGATTACCCAAAGTATGCAGTCTGTCGGAAAGTCAAGTCAGCGATGAAGAATCCTGATAACGGCTTTTCTTTTTTTTCTTCCCCTTTCTTAATTTCCCCTCAAAGCCTTATATGTGAGAATAATATATAAGAGAATAGAAACGTAATAACAAACAATTAAAAATTAGAGAAATGGGAAATTTAGTAAAAGCATTGAAGATCGCTGCAAATGTAGCGGAGATCATCGTGGCAGGCTCCGTATTGATCGAGCTTGCTGAGAAGTATGGTGGCAGATTGGGAAAGAAAAAATCCGCCACGAGTAAAGTCGCTACAGATACTGTGGCGGCTGAAAACTAACATAACGTCTTGAACAGTGGATTATGATAAAGGTCAGGACGTAATAATAACAATCCTTGAAGTTACTACATCAATACTCAAGGGAATTAAGAAGCTAAGAAGTTTATTTATAAAAGCAAAGAAATAAACCTCTTGGCTTTTTTTCGTTTATCGGATTTTATTAACAACTAAAAAATAACAAAGAGTATGGAAACAATGACTAATGAACTTACTGTCATTCCAAGAACAATCGGAATGATGACAAGAATGATGGATGTGATTGATACCGAGAATATCGAAGATGCTGTAATCGTATCGGAAGAAGAACATCCAAATTTTATTGAGAGTAATACTTCAGGCATTACACTTGAAGAACTTGAGAGAAACTGTATTGTACCTAGTTTCGGAGATAACCAGCTTACAATCAGCCACCAGACATTCATACACCGGATCGAGGAGGCTGCAAGGAGTTATTTTACGGGTGAGAACTTTGGTAACACAGAGATCAGAGTTTCACATAGAATCCTGGGCAGGGTTCCGGGAGCATTAACCAAAAAGAAAGAGGAACTTAAACCTGAGGACGAGACCATCTATTACCAAAGAATGGCCTTCTGTTTTCATATCCGTTCCATGAGCAGAATGATGAATGGAGAGGAAGTACATCTTTGCATAGGTGGAGTACGCAGTTTGAATGAAGAAAATCTATACGCCCGAAAATCCCCTGAGAAATTCAAGATATTCATAGGGTTTAGAGTGAAAGTTTGCTCAAATCTAATGCTGACCAATGATGGCTTGACCGGAAGACTGGAAGTGATGAGTGATGCAGATATATACAGTTCAGCACTACGGTTATTTCAAGACTTTAATCCCGAACAGAATCTCAGGCTACTTGAAAATCTGGGAAGGACGAATATTTCACAGGAACAGTTTTGTCAGATAATTGGCAGGCTCAGATTATATCAAGCTTTACCCGCTTCACAACTTAAAGAATTGCCCAAGGTGATTTTAGGTGATTCCAATGTCAATGCGGCTACGAAAGGCTATATAGAAAACCCTAATTTCGGGTTACGTGGTAGAGAGAATATCACTTGTTGGGATCTGATGCAGCTACTCAATGACGCCGCCAAACAATCCTATATTGATAAGTTTTTGGAGAGAAATCAGAACTGTACTGATTTTGCTGTAGGTATCCAGAGAGCCTTGGATGGTGAGGATACAGAGAATTACAGTTGGTTTTTGAGTTAGACCGGAAAATAAATTAACTCACAAGGGAGAAGGATAAATATGGTCTTTCTCCCTTTTTTGTTTAGTATCAACAATTTAAAATCCTAAAAAACATGATAAGAGTATTTACAAGGGAGTGTTCGGGTAAAGATATTACAGAACAGCCCAAAGATAACAGCAAAACCAATGTACAGCCTGAGATGGAGGTAAAAGCAAACATGGAGGCTGTTGTAGAATTTGATTTATGGTTCGCATCATTATATAACGAACTCAGAGGCAGGTTCGGTCACTTTATAGACGAGGACAATTTTCATAACACCTATCTTTTTGTAAGGGATAAGGTGATGTATTCCGAAGAGAGGATCGGGAACTTCGAGGCCTACTTTTTCAGATGTTACCATTACAAGGAAATGACTGCAATGAAGCAGGAAAGTCGGTATACACACCCCGAGGATGATTTCTTTCTCAGGTTCAGTGATGATGAATTCAGCCCGTCTGTTAAAGAGATTGACCGTCTTGAGAGATTGGTAAGGGATATATTAAGATACCTGAGGGATAAATTTTCAACTCAGGAATACAGGATTTTCATGCTGAGATATTATGGTTCCCCATGCTCCTTCAGAGAGCTTTCGGAGAGTATGGGTATTTCTATGAACATTCTTCTGAAGAAAATGGAGAGGATGATGGAAACGATACGCACCAACAGCGGCTTCAAGCACCGCTGCGACATGCTTTATATTTATGAATGATTAAAAAACGGAGGTTATTATGAATATAATGATATACAACAGGGAGAAAAGTCTGAAAGGTGTTACCAAGGAGGGCCAGAGAAGTATAAGAATTGACAGGCTTGGTAATATGTCGGTCACAACAGCACTGGTCCATGAGATGCAGCTGACGGATGGGGATACTGTAAGCTTAGCCAATGATAAGGATGATCCGAAGAAATGGTATCTGTGTAAGGCTGCTGACGGTTTTCCGGTGAGGATAGACAGGATACCCAGAAGAAACAACAAGCCCAGAAGTGAAAGTGAGGTATGCTATGGGGCGAAATTCAACAGCCGGTGGTTGGGGAGAAAGATTCTGGATTGTGTGGGAGTGGAAGGGCCCGCCACTTTTATGATCTCTCCTAGAACTATAGAATTGGATGGCAATGTATACTACAGAATCATTACAGTAAATCCGATAGTCAGAGAGAACCGCGTCTATACCAGAAAACCTAAAATGGCAGAAGTTGAGTTTTGAGGTACATTGTATAATAAGGTATCAGCGGTTCTCTGAAAAATCGGGAATTCCAGAAACGGGAGGCTTCAAAAAGAGTCTCCCGTTCATTATTTTATGGTCATTTTGGAAAGGTGGTCAAATAATTCTTTTAACTAAGGAAAAACGACCATACCCCATCATGATTCATCATTCATTTAATTCAAAGTATTAATTGACATGAAAAATAACAGAGCAGTAATATACGCCAGAGTAAGTTCCACCACAGACAGACAATCCACGGAGCGTCAGGTATTGGACTTGAAGATACTGGCAAAATCAAAAAATATGAGAATCGAGAATATATACGAGGAGAAGATATCAGGTGCGAAGAAAAACTCAGAAAGAGCGGTTCTTACAGAGTGCCTTGAATATTGTTTTTCCGAAGGTATAGGAACATTACTTATCAGCGAACTCTCAAGATTAGGCAGAAACGTTGATGAGGTGCTTAAGAATGTGATGCTGTGTAAGGAGAGAGGGCTTAACGTCTATTTCCAGAAAGAGAACCTGAGTATCTTTGATTCCACAGGTAAAGAGCATCCGTTCCTTACTATCTTCATCGCTATCCTTGGTACTGTGGCTGCTATGGAAAGAGAGAATATCAGCTACCGTCTACAATCAGGGAAAGCACAGTATATAGCTAAAGGTGGAAAGGTAGGGAGAAAAACCGGATATCGTAAACCAAAGGAGGAGAAAGCTGAGCAATATTCGGGTGTGCTCAAACTTTTAAGCAAGAATTATCCTGTAAAGATGATATCCAAACTTGAGGGAGTAAGCGTCAGCACAATACAGAGATTAAAGAAGGAGTTTTGTTTGTAGGTGTTTATTGATGGAGAGAGGTGTGAAAAGCCTCTCTTCTTATTTTTTTTGTGATTGTGTGATCTGTTGTTGCTTATTGTATAAGAATAAAATGTACCGATCCTCGCAGACAGGTACATAAGACTACTATCGTTTGTCTAATATGGATATCGGAACGCTATCCGATTCAGATAAAACACAAATATCTTGATTATTTTTAGAACAACAAATATAAGCATAACAGATGAATAAAGCAAATATATCCTTACTAAAAGCTACTACATGTTTTCCGTATCTTTGGCTGAATACTCCGTTTTTATCCCATTCCTATATATTAAAAAGGTATAATCGGATTAACCTGAGTTCACACAAATGCAGTCCTGACACTCAAAAAGTACAGTTTTTACAGGAATCTAATTTTTTTTATAGGAAAAATGCACAATATTCCAATTAAAGATGTATATTTGCACCGAAATACCGTATAACCGACAAGGCTACGGAGTAAAGATGAGAGCGGATGGAATATCTATTTTTAAGACGCAGAAACAGAAGCACCACTTCGGAGAGACAGAAACAACTTCTCTCAAAGGCTGTCAGGAAGCAGTGGGAGGAGGATTTCGTGCGTAAGGGAATGGAAGGAAGAAAGATAGACTTCGAGATCTACAGGTCACTTCTCTATCAGATGGAGATAAGGATGGTGTTCTTGGATACCTCACTCTCACTGGATAAGCTGAGTGCTCTTGTCGGAACAAACCAGACCTATATGTCCAATGTGGTGAACAGGTATTTCGGATGTAACTTGAAAGAGTTGATAAACAGCTACAGGGTCGAATACGCCAAGGAGTTGTTGAGAAACGGAAAGTGTCTGATGAAGGATATTCCGAAACGATGTGGATTCGCCTCAAAAAGTGCGTTCTACAGTGCTTTTAAGAAAATGACGGGATATAGACCTGTGGAATATATAAGACGGAACGGTGTGGAGGAAAAGTTTGGAGAAAATAATTAAGTCCTTTTTCATAGCATAAATGAAAACCAATTTTTAGTTTTTTAAATTTATAAATTTAAATTCATTATGAACAAAAAATTTTTAAGTGCAGTCCTGTTCGGAGCCTTGATGGTTTCTTCGACAGGAACGTTTGTATCTTGTAAAGACTACGATGACGATGTCACCGAACTTTGGGATGCAATAAACGGTCAGAAGACTGATTTAACAGACAAAGTAACAGCTGTTGAAGCTTCTATTGCCAGCTTGCAGAGTGCTCAAGCCGCATTAGATGCCAAGATTGCTGAAACGAAGACTGCTGCTGAGAAAGCTGCTTTGGAAGCTCAGAAGGCTGCTATCGCTGCTGCTTCTGCCGAACTGGCAATTGTAAAGGGTGAACTGGAATCTTCTATCGCCAAATTACAGGGAGCTACTGAAGAGGAAATGACTGCTATCAAGGCTGACGTGGAAAAAACAGTTGCTGCTATTGCTGAAGTAGACGGTAAGGTGATCGCCCTTCAGGCTTTCCAATCGACTACCGAAGAAACATTGAAGTCTTTGGCTGAGGCTGACAAGGCTTTGGCGGGTACTTTGGCTACACTGGATGCTGAGGTAAAAGCAAACGCTGTTGAAATCGGTAAGAACAAAGCTGCCATCGAGGCTCAGAAAAAGGCTTTGGAAGACTACATCGCTTCAAATGACGCTGCTGTAGAAGCGAATAAGGGTGAGATTGAAGATATTCTGGTTGCTTTAGGTAAGCAACAGGAAATTTTAGACGGTCTGAAAGCTTTCGATGTAGCTGAAACTCAGCAAGCTATCGAAGATTTGCAGACTGAAACAGGAAAACTGTCTGAAAAAATTTCTACTATTGATAACACGCTGGAAGTGTTGTCTGCCGCTATTTATAAAGGTGTGACTCATGTTTCATTGATGGCAGGCCTTTCTGGTACTGAGGGAGCTTTCAATTGGAGCTTACAGCTTCTTTCTGCCGAAGCTGTAAGAACATGGACTTTCGGTGACAAACTGACCGGTGCTGTTTCTTTTGAAAAAGGCGCTCGTTCTACTTTCACACAAAACTTCCTGATCCGTGTGTCTCCTACAGACGCTGTAATTTCAGCTGAAAACATCAAGCTGATTAATTCACAGGGTGCTGATATGGAAGGAATGGTTTCTGTCAGCGACGTGAAACCTTATACAGGATTGCTGACTCGCGGTATTTCTGCTAACGGTCTTTGGGAAGTTTCTGTTGAAATGAACAAGGAATACGATGCGGAAGCATTCAAAGCAGCTACTCAGGCAAAAGATGAAAATGGAAACTATCCTAAAGATCCTAAATACATTCTTTATGCAGTTAGTCTGAACACTACCTTGGATGCAGAAAAGGGTACTTATTCCAGAAATGTAGTTTCTGAGTATAATCTTACATTTGAACAGGATGGTGCTGAAGCAGTAAGAAGCTTAGGTTTCACTGTAGATAGTAAGGATGTAGCTGAAATTCATAACCGTGCACAGCAGAGTGAAGAGACTCAAACTAAGACTCCGACAGAATATGTATGGAATACAGATGCTGAGGATTTCTCTGAACCTATCTTTGATGACAAGAATGAAAAATGTAATACAGAAGAAGGCGATAACCGTCAAACTAAAGAAATTCTTCCTGTTACATTGAAGAAAGCGTTCACTGTACAGTTGGATGAAGCAACAATGGAAGCAGCTACTGCATTCTACATTGTATTGGATAAAGACCGTGCTGTTTCTTCTGACGATTCAGAAATCGAAGCTTGGAATGCTGCTGAAAAGAATATAAAAGGTATCAATACCGTTTATAACGTAGAAGCAACCAAAGGTAAGGCTGAAATCTTAATCGACAGCAATGTGAAGGATGTATATGGTTTCCGTGTATATGCTGTAAATCATGACGGTTCTTTGGTTGATCCCGATGGTAAAGCATTCTATGTACTGACAGGCGACGCTGCTGAAGAATTGAACGCATACAGCGTAGAAAAGACATGGACAGCAAACGGTAAATCAGAAATTTCTATGGTTCCTGTAGCTGACGGCGTATTCGGTGACTGGTTGAAGAATGTAGCAACTGTAGATTATGTAGCTAGCGAAGTGGATACTGTAGCTTATGGTTCTAACAGCAAGAAGGCATTCACAATCAAGTATGCTGCTGAAAAAGACGGTATACAAAGCGACTTTGCTCAAGGTACACAAGCTGCTAATGTTAAGTTCATCACTATTGCCACAACTTCAGATACTGAAGATTACTGGTATGATGATTCCAAGACTTACACTCGTACACTGGAATTCAAAAACGCTAGAAATCAAGTTTTGAAGACTTTAACAGTAAACTTCAAGAAAGTATTGCCTACATTCCCGTCTACATTCCAGGCGAAGGTTAACCAACTGAATGCAGAAGGTACTTTGAATGCGTTCATGCTTCCGATTGAAAGCGGTGCTAAGGGTGAAAAAGATTTGGAATCTTCATTCAATGGTTTGAAAAACGCAAATGGTGCTTACGATAAAAACTTTGTCTTCACATTTGCAGCTGCTGTTAATAATGGTGGTGAAGTAAAAGATCTGGAAGTTAAATATGACGATACAAACAAGTATAAATTCAATGTTACTGAAAATTTCATTAACAATGAAACTAAACATGCTGTAACCGTTGAGTACAATTTCGGTAAAATTTCTTCTAAACTTGGTGGTACAAAAGACTATACTGTTAAAGGTGGTGAATTTAAGAATATCATCTTCTCTTGTCTGGCTGAAATTAATACTTATGCTTGGGCTACCGCTCCGTCGTTGACTTATGCTCAGGCAGATGGTACGACTCTGTTCTCCAACATCAAAGTAACCAACACACGTGACGGTAAGTACACAACTACTTTGGATCAGTTGATGACTGTTGCTAAAGACAATATGATTGCTGATTTGTCAAATGCTACATTCGAATTGTGGAGTCAGGTTGCGAAAGACGGTGCTATCAAGGAAGGATCCAAGAATGAGTACTTCACTCCGAATTATGCTGCTGACATTAAGTATACAGTAAAAGAAAACGGAAAGGATGTTGAGAAGACTGATGGTAAAGGTATCAAGTTCACTCCGAACTCCGAAGCACAGAATCCTGAAGCTACCGTATACTCAACATTGATTATCAAGGCTAAGGATTACTTTGGTCATGATGCAGTGATTGAAATCAAGAATGTTGAAGTCAAGAAAAGATAAACGGTCTTTTGACTGAAACAGAATGATTAAGGAAAAGTCAGGGAAGAATTCGGGAAAAAGGATGATTCTCTGGCTGCTCCAAACGATGAACGAAAGTTTGTCGTATTCGTAAAGAATAAGTCATTTCTCAAGCGAGAGAAATACTTAGATATAATAAAAACTTTAAATTTATAAATGATAATCCCTGGCTTGTGAAAGTCGGGGATTGTGTTTTCTATTATTTACTATTTAAAAAGTAACATGGAAAAGATGAAATATTATCTATATTCTGTTCTGTTGGCAATTTGTTTATACTCCTGTTCCTCTACGGATGATTACGAACAGGAACCGCAACCACCAATAGAAATACCTGATGCGGACGAGCTTGCTTCCATTGGAGTAGGATTGGTGACATATTATACATTTGATGATGAAACAGGTGATGACAGCTCTCCCAATCATTATGATGCAGCACTGATCAATCGTCCGGACATGATTTCTGACACTCCTTCGAACAAGGGAAAAGCTGTTTATCTGAGACAGGTGGAGAAACAGTATATCAACATACCTTATCAGCTTTTCAAGAACACCACTTATTCTGCAAGCATGTGGATTAAGGATTTTGGAGCGGGTATTCTTCTATCAGCTGTAAATATGGACAAGGCTCTGGACTATCCCTGTTTTGCCACCCGTACATCCAGTGGAAAATTTGAACTTTATTCCAATAACCGTGGAAAACCAAGCCTCTCCTATTCCTTCTCCTATCCGTTCAGCTCACTACAGGACGAAAAATGGCACATGGTTGCTTTCACTCATATTCCCAATGGTGACGGATCAAGTTGCGAGAAGAAATTATATGTGGACGGTAAGCTTGTAGCCAACTGTGAAGGAGTCTATGATATTCCAACCTCAATCAAAGTGCAGATCGGTGGTGACTGTGACGGACATTATACCAGTTCTTCCGCTGATATGAAACTTGACAATATCCGTATCTATGACCGTGTGCTGGAAGCGGAAGAGATAAACACTATTTATAACATAGAAAGAATACAGTAAAACATAAGAAAAGATGGATGAAGAACAAAGAAGAAGATTAAAACGCTATAAGTTGATATTTGCTCATTTTAACAGGATGGAGCAAAGATATCATACATGGATGAACTATTATTCCCTGTTTAATGGTGCTTTACTTGTTGCATATTGTACAATATTGGTGAGTACAGGGAAAATAGTGGAGATGGAAGGGAATATTTCTAATAATGAGTTTACAAATTTGGGTGCAAAGTTATTCTATCTAAATTGTACTTATTGGGATATTCTGACTGTTATAGCCATTTTAGGAGTTATAGCCAGTTATTGTTGGTATTTGTCTATGATTGGACACCGAAGCTGGATAAAAAGTTGGAAAAGAATATTGGATGATGAAAGGATGGATTTTGACAGACTAGTATATGTTCCTTTTCCCAGTAGACGTATTTCCACCCACTTTCATTCAACCTACAGAGTAACAGTATTTTTTATATATACAGTATTACTTGCGTGGATACTTGTTGCAGGATATTCTCTTGAAAACCATAAGATAACCTGGAATTTGTTTATATTTTGTTTTTCTGTTAGCATTATTCTTGTAGTTCTAGAATATTTTTTGCACTTCATTTTCGGATCAGATCTGGGGAATCATAGAAGAAGTACATTAAATTGGGGATGTATTGACAGAATATGTCTGGCACTTCAGTTAAACAAAAAAAATGCAAGAACATGTAAGAAATACAGTAGATGTATTCTTTGGAAGTTAATTATATTAGTAGCAGCTGCAATACTGGCATATAAGTGGATTCCATCCAAGCCATATGACATATCTCATGAATTAAAGTTGGAGCATAAGACTCACTATAAAACCATAGAAATAATTCCATGTGATACAATAGAAAAAAAATAAGCAGGTTAAGTTTGAAATAAAAACAGATTAATAAAAAGACAATAATAAGATTTAAAGGAAGTACTATTAAATATAGAATATGAAGTGCTTCTTAAAATTTCAAGAATAAGCCTTCCCCACAAAGGGAAACTTATATAATAGAAAAACTTAAAAAAAACGAGATCCCCGGCTTGTGAAAATCGGGGATTTTTAAGCCTAAATTACAAGCATATTATGTTACATAAGATTCTGATTATTCTTTTACTATCCTTTTTTCTCCCTGTTTCCATATCAGCCGGAGAGAGTGAACAATTCGCCACCATGGTCCATCGGTTTGTTGGTTCCAATCGTTTTATCCTTCAATATGAATTACGACATGACAGGATTATCGATGTCCGGACTATGGATAATTGCAATCTGAGGATATTATGCTCGTGGATACCTCAGACAAAAAATGATGAATACGGACTTGACGATAAAACTGTCGCTTTAAAATCTGAAATGCCCCATATCTTGGTTGGTTACGGTCAGACTCCTGATAATCCGTTATTTTACTATTATCTACCCGCCAAGAAAACCCCTAAAAAATTAAAGATAAAGACTTTGGAGAAATACAGACTCCCCTTGCCGTTATGTGATTATCATTGGAAAAAATAAAGGAACCTCTCTGCCCTCTGTTTTAAATCTGCTTCTGTTGATGAAGATGATAGCTGGTTTTGATTGCTTTATTCCGGAACAAAAAATCCACCAGCCTGTGAACAAAGCAGACTGATGGATAAATTAATAACAATAACAAAACTTCCATCAAACTTCATAGCCTGACGGATTGGTAAATATAGAAAAATCTGTACTATATTGCAAATATAACACAATCCGGTGAATCTCCGAAATCTCTCATCCACAAAAAAAGAGAAGCACCATACATTATGTACAATACTTCTCTGTGAAAATATGAATTCTTACTGATACACCAGTTTCACCACTATCTTCTTATAATCAGCATCCACCTGTAGATTTCTGATCCGATCCGCACCCAGTTTTTTCGCTGATTTCTGATAACACCTGATGAACTCTGATTTCTCAAAGAAGTAGGTGTAGATCCCGAAAGGAGGCTCGGTCCACATTTCAGGCAATTCAAACCCGTCTAGTCCAAGTCCCGTTATAATAGCAGCATCCACATCCCATACCAGATTGGCTTTCATGATATCGTGGTAATTGCATGGGCGGAAGAAAACCAGCTCATACTCATCCTCAGAGATCTGGCTTATTCTGAACTCCACATAGTGCCCACCTGTTAATCTATCAATATCTTCCTGAACCTGCTGCTGTATTACTGTCAGCGGTGTGTCAGAAACGTTATGAATCCTTCCTGTTATAAATATATTCCTCATCATAGTTCTCAATATTTTATATCCAATACTATCCGATCTCCGTAAACCCTGATATTTATGTTTTCCGTTGACTGTTCCAATACAGACTCCATCAGAACACGATAAAGTCTGATAAAAGCTGTCTTATGGGTATAGCAGCGTCCATTGATTTCTGAGAGGGGATAGAGAAGAAGTTTGTTGCAGTCCATTCCCTCAGGTCTGAATGCTGAAATATGGATACCTAAGACTATCGCCATATCAGTATCAGGAATGATATTGGATTTTCCCGAGTACTTCAAAAGATCATCCCTCCAGAATATAAGCCTGATCCTGTCACTCTCAAGCCTCTTATACTCAACTTTAACATTACAATTCGTCATATCATCAAGTTTAGTCTGTATTCTAGCCTCAATCTCCTCTTTTCCAAGTTCTGTACTGAAACCTGTGTTTGCTGCGATAAAATAATATTCCATGTTGTTAGTCCTCCCTTTTAGTTTTGTTAGATGTGATAATAAGTTTAATGTTATATTCCCTGCCCAGAAAAGAAACCAGACCTTGATACGAATCTACCCTGCGACGATCTTTGGGGATAATTGCCAGAGCTTCCTGAAGGGTAAGATTGATAGAGAGACCGGTTAAAGAAGAAAGCTCATAGCCATAGTATCGTTCCAGGGCTGTAATGTCTTTCTTATACTTTTCAGGGATAGGTTTGTTGCTGTCTTTTGTTACGCTTACACTTGGCTCAGCACTGTTTTCCAAGCGATCAGGAGTGGAAGATCTTCGTTCCGCTCCTAATATTCTGTTTATAAAATCTGTGAACATACTTTTTATTGTTTCAAGTATTAGGTTCTGACTGCTTCATAATGGCGAAAACGCGATTTGGAAAGGTAGAAAACAAATAGAAGAGTGCCGTTGATCATATTCAGATCCCAGACACTCTTCCTGTGGGTATTGTTCCTTCATTAATAAGGCTTTGGGGAGTTCCCGTATACCTTACTATATATAGCATTCCAAACATGAAAAACGCTCCCCATAAACCGCCATTTCCTAATCTGTGTGATAAGGGTCTGTTTCTCCTGTGAATATTCATACGGGGAAAATATGATTCTTGGATATTCAATTTATCAACTTAATTTTTTAGAACAATGAATACTAACAAGAAAGAGGTCAGGAGAAAGTCAGAACTCCTGAACCGGATCAGAACCGACCTTAAGGCTTGGGAGAGGAACCAGCCAGACTTTGACGGGAACTATTTTGATGAGTCAGACGTGATATCCTACTATGAGTTCCTTACCGACAGATACAGGGACGAGTGGATTATCATTGATGATACGGGGGAAGGAGGTGAGGAATGAGAGAACTGTTTGATATCACCCCACATCCAACGGGATCAGGTTTCAGAATGAGGTTGAAGACAGGGGAGATAGATGTTCCCGATGGCTGTGGCGGGTACATTATCAGCTCGGGTATGGGTTCAGGCAAGACGGAGAGCATCAAGAGCCTTATCCGTCAGAAATATGATGAAGGAATTCTCTATTGCGTGGATACAAGGGATGAACTTAAGAAAATGTACAGGTGGATAATTGAGGAGCTTGTACCTGTGACAGACTTGAAAGGTACTGACGTGATGATGGTTTCCAGTGATCCCGAGTTCTCTTATTTTCTGGATCTCTACAAGGATAACCCTGAGATGCTGATGGAGAAGAAAGTCATCCTGATAACCCATGTTCGCTTCTTCACCGACCTGATAAACTACTTCCTTATCTACAGGCCTCAGGGAAAGGTGGATATCTTTGACGGTGATTTCAGAACGTTGATGACAAGAGATGACTTGAGAAGGTATATTGTTTTTGATGAGACTCCTGTCCAAATAACCCCCTTTGTGAAGTTCGACAGGAGTATGCTTGGACTGTTCACAACCGAGGATGACAAGGGTAACATGGTCTGCCGTTCTCCTGAAGGCATACAGCGTTTCTATAACAGGTTCCTCAAAGGTAGCAGGAATGATCTTTTCTCCAACCAGTCTTTCAGGATCAACAGGATAAAGCGTGATGTGGTGCTGGGGCTTGTTCCGAAATATTATGATTCATGGATGCTATCAGATACCGATAGTAAGGAGATCATGTTCTATCCTGTCGATCTCTGTCCCGAAGGTGTTGCAATCTCCACCCATGTTCTGATCTTCGAGGGAGCGGGTAATATTCTTTTCAGAGGCTCCACACGTTTCACCCTTCTTGATACGGAGAACAAGTACAATACCATAACGGAGTTCAGAAGGTTGGACTTTGGACTGCGTAGAAGAAGTCTTGACGAAGGAAAGTTTGACAGGTTTGTTGAGAGGATAGGAAAACTGGCAGACAGACCTTCACTGATCGTCTGCTGGAAGGATGTCAATGATGATGATGAAGGTCCGGGAAGATCAGGATATGCGGAACGTTTCAGGAAATTACTGTCAGCCAAAGGTGTTGATCCGAGGCTGTTCACTATAACCTACTATGGAGCAGCCGATAACAAGAGCACCAATTCATACAGGGATATTGAACAGATCTTCCTCTGTGGTGACTGGAGCCTGCCCAACACCGAATCAGCCAGAATCAGAAGAGCTTATGGAACTTCCACCGACTCACAGAACCAGAAGGACTGGTATTTCTCACAGCTCATAACAAGGATAGGAATCAGGAAGCATATCGAGGGTGAGGTATATACGGTCTGGTACACGGATGACTTTGATGAGAGATTCATAGACAGGATGGATGCCTACTTCAATGAGAACAGGATTACAGGCAAGGCTTCTGTTTCTCACAAAGACTGGGAAAAGAAGCTGGATGCCATGGATATCAGAAGCAACACCAAGGAGGGGATCAGACTGTTGGCCAAGTATGACAAGGATATGCAGAATGCTATTGTCATGGATCAGAAATATATAAAAGAAGTGACGTTTGACTATCTGGAGATGATTGGTCTAAAGAGGTATGCAAGGGAGAGACGTAACTATAAGAAACTGATCGAGCTTTTGGAAAAACTTGGAATCACTCTGGTCATAAAGTAAGGTTTATCCATCCTTTTTCTCCTGATGGGTTAATTGATACAAATATTTCTTTACCCGTGATTTTTCGATGGACGTATTAATACATATAGAGAAGTTAAAAAACACGGGTACTATGTTAATATATATAAATTAATTATAGGGCAAGAAATGAAAGAAGAGACTGACTACGCAGTCTGCCAAAGTGGAGAGAGAAAGAGAAAATAAACAGACAAAATAAATCTTCTCTTCTTCTCACTCTGGTAGGGGACGTAGTACCCCTTCTCTTCAATCTCCCATAAACAATTCCCATAGCTCCCAAATCAGATTCGAGTGGTTCTTCTCTAGAGACGAAGATACTGAGAGGACCGGTTTTCTCCCAAAGAAAATCCGGGTCCGCTCTCTAGGGAAGGTTCACGATACAATAAACAATAACAATTTAAATTCCAAACATTATGATAAACAAAACCATAAGCTACTACTTTAATTCAAACGATTCAAGAAGCAGGATCTATTATAACTTCGACCATATACTTGAACTTATAGCATCCGATCCCAAACTTTCGAAACAGACAGATATAGTGAGGGCGCAGGTGACAGAGAAGGCTTACAAGGAAGAGAAACACAAACTTCCCATGATAGCCCCTTCCGGAATATTCGACTATAGAAACGATGATCCGACCAACCTTCGCCAGTATTCTAATCTCCTTGTACTTGACTTTGATGATTTCGGGTCACATGAGGCTGCACAGGAATTTAAAGAGAAACTGATACAATACGCTGATCCTCTTCATCTTTACGCTGTATGGTTCTCTCCAAGCAACAAGGGAGTAAAAGCTGCTATGATCCATGACAACACCAACCCGGACCATCACTACAATCTTTTCTGGCAGGTGAAGCTGAGGTTATATCCAAGGACTGACGAATTCGATAAGAGTTGTCATAATCTAAGCCGTACATTCTTTCTAAGCCATGATTCTGAAGTCTATATCAACCCTATGAAAGATACGTTGGTTCCCTATCACTTTGAATATGATCCTTCCATTCCTGAACCTGCCAGAAAGAGTTATAATCATGGTGGTTCAAGTGGTTGTTTCATCCATACACCGGAAGAACTGGAGAGGAACACTTGCTTTCAGAGGTTATGGAAGGACCAGACGCTGATTAACTATATTGATAAGAAGTGGAGGAAAGATTATCCGAACAGTTATGAAGATGGTAACAGACACAGATCCATACTTTCCAGGGCAAAATGGTTATGTCTGTATGGTGTCTTATACGATGCTGCCTTGAACTATCTTGTCGGTACATTCGGTAAGCATGGAATTTCTGAGGATGATATCAGGGGAATGGTGATCAACAACTATAATGCGAACCGTGAGAATTTTGGTGTCTCAAGAATGGATCTGTATGGAAAGAGGAGTCAGGGAATTGCATACAGGAATCAGAAGTTGAGAGAGGATACACCGTTTAATCAGATGGGAAGTACTGTTTTTTCTCCACGGTAAATTTGCAGTAGATAAATTAATGGGTAACTTTGTGGATGATAAGATTTTTCATACTATACTGCCGTTTGAGAGATTGGTGGTAGTGTTGTTTTCTGTTTTTCGGAGTTGGATGAAAAAGCCAGCTCCTTTACTGAAAAATCATTACTCTGGAATTATATGCATCATCGCTTGTGATAAGTAATGGTGCATTTTTATTTGTCTTACGTCATTTATAGTAAATAGTAGAAAAACAGATATCCCGACTATCCATCTCAGACAATCGGGAGTAAAAAAATAGTTCTCTAATCAAAAAAAGCGCTCTTAGGGTTTAATGTTTTTCACGAGTCCAAATATATCAAGACTTGATGAAACTTCCAAGAAATAATGAAGAACTTTATTTTTCCACATGATAAACTTGAGTTTCGATAAAAATATGGTTAACTTTGCGGAATCATAATATATTTTTAAAGTTGTATTCAAAGTGTATCATAGCTTGTGACAAGTAATGATGCGGTAGTCTTATTGATTATAGGGTTGAGTGGCGATTCAACCCTATGTATTTTTAGTTTCTTATAATATAAGAGTATCTTAAGTTATTGAAATTTAGGTATATACATCATTGTCTGTGAAAGGTAGTAGTGCATTTGTATTGTTATCCGGGAAAGATTGCCTACCTTTGCTCAGAAAAAGTTTTTTAAACTGTATTTAAATATATCATTACCCGTGACTGGTAGTAGCATTTTGTTTTATATTGGAGTTGGATAGCGATTCAACCCAGATGTTTTTAAATTCTCATAATATAACAACATTCTAAGTTAGCAAAATTTAGGTATATACATCATTGCTTGTGACAAGTAGTGGTGTATTTTTTCAGGGAGAAGAGAAACTATCATACCCTCCTCCCTGTTTTATCCTTCATTTCTCACTCAAACATATTATAATCATTCCCCACGAAATTGTCTGGAAGAGTGTTACGGTCCCGTTTAAGCATCCCCGTTACAGAATTTTTCAGGTAGATCTTCGGTTTTCCCGGTAACTTCTGAAGTTCATCCACAAGATCCTGCACATCAGCTTTCCCATAATCCTTCTTGCCGGATAACAGACCAACCTTGTAGAGGTCACAGAAGCCAAGGGTATCCCTGATTACCTGCAATGAAGTTTTAGGATCAATGACAGGTTCAGCACTCACAAATGTTCTGTAACCTCTCGCGTGAAGCTGTTTCATCGTGCTGATACGCTCCGGGTTAGGTGACGAGTTTCCTTCCTGTCCATCACATCCGGTTAAGGTAAATCCGAAAGCGATGTGTCTCTTGCAGATCTCCTCATCATAACCCTCCACGGCAGAGAGAAGTCTGAAGAACTCATCCACAAAATCAGCACGTTTGGTCAGCAGCTTCACATTAATCCCTTTTTCCATACATATTCCCACAGCTCTCACCGTCAGTCCCATCGTTTCAGGGAGTAAAGGATCGGTGGTGAAGCAGAAGAACAGCCCATGTTTCATCAGCTCGGGAAGATTCCTGAGCACTTCCTTTCCGAACTGATCCACTGCGTCATCCTCATCCCTGAAAGCCTTCTGAAGAGTTGGTGTCGGGGTATAAATCTTGGCGTTCCTTCCCTTTTGCAGATAACAATAGGAACACTGGTTGCTGCATCCGTTATAGAAATTGCAGGCCCATTCACCATATTCCTCAGCTTTTCCATTAGGCTGGTATATGGCTTTTCCATGATATTTGTTATTCTCTGGAATAGGAACATCCTCAGTTACAGCAGCTTTTTCTCTATTCTCTTCGGACCTGTCATCAAACTCCTTCCTGATTTCACAAGCCTTCTTCTCATATTCGGTTCTCAGGCTCTTGTTTTCAATATCCTTGCTGAACTTGTCCCAGTATCCCTTCAACAGCCTGATCTTCTCATCGTTATCTTTCTCACCTGCAACGCTTTCAGCATCGGCTTTGTCTAGAGTGGTGAAGAACAGGATCAGCGCATTGACTACAACTTCCTTCATGCTGTCGCCGCACGCATTATAGATCTCGATGAACATATTGATGGAAGCATTGTTCCTGACCATCTTCGGAATATCACGCCAGCAAACCCTAAAAGCATGAAGGATACGTTTTCCCCTTTCGATGTTTTCCTCCACACCTTTCAGAACCGTGGGAAGACCTTTTTCGGGATCATCCATATACTCCGACAGCATTCTTTTCTTGTAGGTGTCGGAAAGGTTAAGGATTGTGTATGAATATCTCTCACACAGTTTATACTTCCCCTGCCATTCAACCGCAGTAGTCAGGTTGCTTTTCTCATAACCTGTCTGGGCTGCTATGTAACGTGAGCAGTCCTTCGAGTCCCAGTTCCGGTTGTTGGTGTTTCTGATGTAGATCCAGCGGTCTATGGAAAGATTAGTCTCCACGTGTCTGAATCTCAGGGCGTTTCTGTAGTTCTCATCCTCTGAAAGCAATTCTGTGTGTGCCTCCAGCCTGTGAAGTCCGTCTGCAATAAAGATAACCTCTGGAAGTTCCGGTGAGTCCTTGGTGTATTTTTTATCACAGTCATCAGTGTCACTCAGTTCACGTTCAGGATAAGCCTCAAGATATTCAGTTCCCAAGAATATGGAAACAGGTTCTATACAGCCGTCTTTTTTCAGGCTGCCTTTCAGTTCCTTCAGGTGGGTTTTGTTTATCACTCTTCCAAAACTCTTGTCAGCAGCCAGTACAAATCCGGCTGACTTAAGTTCCTCAAGTGATACCGTTCTTCCATCCTCTATTTTCTTCAGGATCATTTCTCTTCCCATGATCCCTTCCTTCTCATTTGCTTTGCTAACCTTCTCTTTCATTCCTTTGTGTTTTTTATAGTCAGGTTCTATCAGGAGGCCGTTTCATCATCTTCGGTTCAGGTCTGTCAATTCCCTCCTTCGGATTGGGGCGCAAAAGTAGAAAATATAAATAGGAAAACAAAGTTTTTGCATGAATATTTTTTATAATATTGGTCTGAATATCAAGAAAGGAACTTATTTCCTTAAAGGAGAACTTTATAATATTGAAGCTGTCTTTAGCCCGATATCAGATGATTCACTCATTTCACAAATTGCAAAAAATAAAACATCAACCGCCAAAAACCAACAACCCTTACTTTATTCCCAAAAGAATATTCATAAATTCTTAGCAAGCACTGCATACAATTAAAAGGAAATCACTATCTTTGCCTGAACTAGAATTATGGTTAAAACTTATAGAACTAGAACCTTTTTACATAAACGACTGGGGATCAACGCTGTTTATAAAAATAACATTTTTATTCCAAGTATCGAAGTATTCACATAACCTCTTTTTGTAAATAGTGTTATCTTTGTACGTTCAAACAAAAGAGATTGTCATGAAAATTATTTCGAGCACCCAACTAAAAGAGCTGGACAAGTACACGATTGCCAAAGAACCGGTTGCCTCCATTGATTTGATGGAACGGGCAGCCGAAGAGCTGACTCGTGCCATTACCCACCGATGGGATACTTCTTTCCATATTGCAGTATTCGCCGGACCGGGAAATAATGGGGGCGATGCGCTTGCCGTAGCCCGTATGTTGTCTAAACAAAACTATCACGTAGAAGTCTTTCTGTTTAACACCAAAGGAAAACTGTCGGAAGAATGTCAGACTAATCTTGAACGGTTAAAAGAATGCGGCTCGGTCTATTTTACCGAAGTAAGCACACAATTTGATCCCCCAGTCTTGACAGAAAAGCATCTGGTAGTAGACGGATTATTCGGTTCCGGACTCAATAAACCACTGAACGGCGGATTTGCTGCTGTAGTGAAATATATTAATGCATCCAAGGCACAGGTAGTAGCCATTGATGTACCTTCAGGATTAATGTGTGAGGACAACACTTATAACATCCGTCAAAACATGATACGTGCGGATGTCACTCTCAGCATTCAGTTACCTAAGCTATCCTTTCTTTTCCCCGAAAACGAAGACATTGTAGGCGAATGGCAACTATTGGACATCCAACTGAAAAAAGACTTTATTGATACAGCACAAAGTCCCTACTATATCACAGAGGAAGAAGAAATTCGCAGCCTCATCAAACCGCGGAAACGATTTGCCCACAAGGGAGCTTTCGGACATGCACTGCTCATCGCAGGATCTTATGGCATGGCAGGAGCATCCATTTTATCTGCCCGTGCCTGCCTGCGTTCGGGAGTGGGATTACTGACTGTCCATGTACCTATCCACAACCATGATTTACTTCAGACCACTGTCCCCGAAGCCATTGTACAGACAGACATACACGACCATTATTTTGCCGAACCCGTAGATACAGACCGTTATCAAGCCATAGCCATCGGTCCGGGATTGGGACAAGAAGAAGATACAGCGTTAGCCATGATGGAACAAATACAAGGTTGTCCGGTACCTTTAGTATTGGATGCGGATGCCATTAATATTTTCGGCACTCACCGCAACTGGCTCAGCCGGATGCCGAAGCGTTGTATTCTCACCCCCCATCTAAAAGAACTGGAACGACTGATTGGTAAATGCATGGATACTTACGAACGGCTGACAAAGACTAAAGAACTGGCTGCCTATCTGCAAAGTTATATCATTATAAAGGGATCATGGAGCACAGTTGTCACCCCCGAAGGAAATTGTTATTTCAATCCCACCGGGAATCCAGGTATGGCAACTGCCGGCAGCGGTGATGTGCTGACCGGTATTCTGGCAGCCTTATTGGCACAAGGATATACTCAAGAAGACGCATGCCGCCTGGGGGTCTACGTACATGGTCTGGCAGGAGACATTGCGGCGGAAGAAAAAGGAGAAATAGGGACCACCTCAAGTGATCTTATTGACGCATTACCCGCAGCATGGAAGAAATTAACAGAAACAAAAGGCAGATTTACAAAAGAATAGCTATATTTGCTTACATATATGATAGAATATAGAAATATGAAAAAAGGATTAATCGCAGCAGGGTTGCTGGTTTCATTGAGCGGCACCGCACAAGATGTCAGTACATATACTCCCGGAACCATGGGAGAAGGAGTGGTTTATTATTTGCCTAAGACCGAAATAGAATTGCAAGTCATCGCAACCAAAGTTGTCTACACTCCCGGAGAATTCTGCCAATACGCCGACCGCTATCTGCGCCTGACAGGCATATCATCCCAACCGGAAGAACATTGGGAAATAAACAGTATCAAGGTAAATTCCATAGGCATTCCTGATCCGGACAATGCATACGCTGTAAAACTGAAAGACAAAAGTGCCGCCTCACAAGTAGAATTGACTCCTGAAGGAATCATAAAGGCTATCAACACCACCTCTCCTATAGAAAAAGCACCTGTAACAAAGGTTGCCGATACGGCCAAAAAACGTATTGACCCACGCAGTTTTATGACCGAAGAGATTCTGATAGCCGGTTCTACCGCTAAAATGGCTGAATTGGTGGCAAAAGAAATCTACAATATACGAGAAAGCAAAAACAGCCTAACCCGCGGACAAGCAGATTATATGCCCAAAGACGGAGCTGCTCTAAAACTCATGCTGGACAATCTGGATGAACAGGAACAAGCCATGATGCAAATGTTTGCCGGCACAACAGACCGCACAGAAAAATCGTTTACCATCCGCATAAAGCCAGAAGCAGGCATGAAAGAAAAAGTCGCTTTCCGTTTCTCAAAGAAACTAGGGATGCTGGATGCCGATAATTTATCCGGTGAACCTTATTATATCTCCATCATCAACCAAGAAACACTGCCACCGGTGGATCCGAAAGGCAAAGAAAAAAAGAAAATGGATGGTGTTATTTATAATATTCCGGGAAAAGCTCAGGTTACCGTATTCACTCCAAACAAACGTTATTTTGACGGAGAACTACCTGTTACACAATTTGGAACAACGGAATGTCTGGTAGATAACCTTTTTAATAAAAAAGTAAACACACGAGTGATCTTTAATCCTAATACCGGAGGAATTGTGAAGATTGATAAAGACTAAAACTTCATCTCACCCCTATATAGCAAAATGAGGGTATCCATGCACTGGATACCCTCATTTTCACTAAAAGACAATCAATTATTTTTTGATATTTGGTTCCTCCAATCCATACCCCTTTTTCTTATTCTCACCTTTCAGCCACAAAGCAAAGAACAACGCAGCCACACCAAAGCCTGCAAATATCCACATGGGAAGTGTATAATCATAAGTCTGCATCCCATCTACTACCGGTCCTTTGCAATACTCATTCAAGACAAAACCAATCAAGGCAGGCACACCCATCAACCCCCAGTTTTGTACCCAGAAGATCAAAGCGTAAGCTGTACCCAACTGCTTTTCCGGAATAATCTTAGGAACAGAGGGCCACATAGCCGATGGCACCAAAGAAAAGCCAATCCCCAATATAATCATAATGATAGTAGCAAACCACCATACATTCAAGATAGGTAACGCAAACATTGTATGAACAAAAATCAACAGCACAGAACCGATGATCATCAGCGTAGCTCCCTTGCCTATCCGATCATACACATTACCGAAAAGCGGAGTAAGGAACAAAGTTCCCAATGGTAACAGACTAGGAATAGTACCTGCCAATTCCGGATCTACATTATATTTCTGCACCATCAGGTCTGTGGCATATTTCAAGAAAGGGAATACGGCAGAATAAAACAACACACACAGCAACGCAATCAGCCAAAATCCTTTATTGGTTACAATCAACCAAATATCTTTCATACGGAAAGGCTCTTCAGGTTCCGCCCCTTCCTCTTCTAAAGAAGCATCCAGTTTCTTGTCATAGAAAGTATAAATAAAAAATGCTATCGTACCAATACAAAGCATAGTAAGGCACAGCAACAATGGAGCAGGGATATTAGGATGGAACACACCCTCATCATCAGTAATTCCAAAGAAAGTAGCGATAGGAACCGTAACAGCCAAAGCCAGCATAGTGCCTAAACGAGCTGTCGCCATCTCCATGCCCATGGCCAAAGCCATTTCTTTTCCTTTGAACCACTTCACAATAATTTTTGAGACCGTGATACCTGCAATCTCTACACCGACACCAAATATAGCATATCCCAACGCAGCCATTCCTACCTGGGTTTTCATTCCAAGCAAAGTGCTTCCCTCAGCAAATGTAGTAGAAATAGCATAATATTTTAATCCACAGCCCAACACCATCAAAAGGCATGCTCCCATCCCAGTAAAACGCACTCCCATCTTATCCAGAATGATACCACCGATAATAAGCATAAAGGCAAAAACATTGAACCAACCGTATGCACTGGTAAAAATACCATAATCCAGACTATCCCACAGCAGCTCCTTTTCAAGCATCGGTTTTAAGGGGGACATTACATCGGTCAAAAAATAACCGCATAGCATGGTGAAGGCCACCAGCGCCAACACACTCCACCGAAGAGCCTTGGAGTCATTGAGCTTTTTTTGAATTTGTTCTTTCATTCTTTTATAAGATTTTTGATTAATAGTTTTTCATGTTCAGCTTACAAAGATACAGTTTTTTAGGTAGAGAAGCCTCTTTCCATAAAAAAGTTCTATCTTTGCGTGACGATTAAATCGTTTTATTGTAGGAAATCGTCATAAAATTACTTTTTATAAACTTAACTTTATTGATCATGAAAAAAAGCAAAACATTTCTTGTTTGCGCCACGTTGAGTGGCAGCGTCTTATTTTCATCATGCATCGGTTCTTTCGGATTATGGAATAGTTTGAAAGACTGGAATCAGGGAGTAAGCAACAAGTTTGTCAACGAACTTATCTTTCTCGCTTTCCATATTGTCCCTGTTTATGAAATTGCTTATCTGGCGGATGTATTGGTTTTAAATTCCATCGAATTCTGGAGCGGCTCTAACCCTACAGCTTCTATCGGTGAAGTAAAAACAGTGCAAGGAGAAAATGGCGAATACTTGGTTAAAACCAACGAAAACGGTTATACCATTACCAAAAAAGGAGAAGACAAATCTGTAGATTTGGTCTACAACAAAGAAAACAATACATGGAACGCTGTTTCTGGCGAACAGAGCTTCGAACTTGTGAAAATGAACGAAGACGGGACAGCTACTTTGAGCCTGCAAAACGGAACCTCCATGACTGTCATTCCTGATGCACAAGGTATTGCTACCGCAAGAATAGCTATAGGAAACTCTTTGTTTTTTGCAGCAAGATAACAAACACAACATCATTTAAACACAAAGAAAAGAAGTTGTCCATGCAAACAACTTCTTTTCTTTCATAAAACAATACTACTATGAAGAAGCAAATCATGCTAGGCGGCCTGCTCCTATTATTAGGCTCCTGTGCCCCCCAAAACAAGGCAAATGCCCCGAATGCAATTGACATTGCCGCAAGTCTGGAACACCTCACAGAATTAAAGATCTCCCAATTGGGAAAACAGATCCGTTATATCCCTTTAGAAACAACAGACTCATCCCTGATTGGCAACTCTTATTCCATCAAACTATCTAAAGGCCGTATCTTTGTCTCTACCAACGGACAATGCCTGTCATTCGACAAACAAACCGGAAAATATCTTGGCAGCATCGGGCACAAAGGGGAAGATCCAAAAGGATACAGCAATGCCAGCTGCTTTATTCACCCCCATACCAACAATCTCTACTTTTATCGCCAACCCGACAAGTTGGTAAAATACGACACAAAAGGTAATTATCTAGGGCAAGTAAACCTGCCACAAAAGATTTCCCCATCCCTTTACTTCACTTTTTCCGACTCCCTTATTCTTGCTCATTATGGAGAAGGAATAGGACAACCGCAAGCAAGTGCGTTACTTTACTTCAACGAACAGGGAGAAATAAAAGACTCATTGCCGGAATTTGCCAATCCAGGTAACCCTATGGGCATGGATCAGATATCCAGCATCAACATATTCAAGCAATTACCCGGCAACGCTAACATAGGAGGATTAATATATATAAATTACCAGAATGGAACAATGACCGTTCTTCCTATAGACCAGCCTTCACTTTGGCTGAGTAACGGCAGCATACGTTTCAGAAAAGCGTTCAATGACACAATCTATGACATCAAAGGACACGAAGCTACTGTCCATACCACCTTCCATACCAGACAATGGCATTTCCCAGCTGAGAAAATGGGACAAAAAGAAGATACAGACAAATACATCGTTATAACCAGTATTCTGGAAACTCCCAACCATCTCTTCTTTATATCTCTACAAGGATTATACGATAAGAAAAAACCGTTCTACGGTATTTACGACAAAGAAAAACATATTACTTATATGAATGATGCCACTGTGGGGCTGACAGATGACCTGACGCATTTCATGCCTTTCTATCCCATCACTTGTACAGAAGAAGGAGAGTATGCCGCTTTATTGGAGATAGGGAAAATAGACGAATGGATGGATAAAAATCCGGGAATTGTCCAAGAAGGAAAGCTAAGCTTTTTACAGGAAATCAATGAAGAATCTAATCCGGTTTGTGTTATAGTAGGACCTTGACAACCATAAAAGAACGCTGCTTTCCTCACGGAGAGCAGCGTTCTCTTTCTTCAACACGTTGAAGATAACAGTATGCTAAATTAGTCACGACCTCCACCCAATGCCTGATAGAGATTGATTACGCCTTGCATTTCAGTAAAACGGTTAGCAACCTGAGTTAACTCCGCATTAAGCAGAGTCTGCTGAGCCGTCAAAACTTCCAGATAAGTTGTATTCCCATGTTGCATCAGCAAAGAGGTACTTTCCAAAGCTTTATTTAATGAATTTATTTGTTTATCATAATAAGCTGATTTATCACGGGCCGTCTGATATTTCACCAAAGCCTCGTTCACTTCACTTCCTGCATTCAACAAAGCCTGTTGAAAACTCAGTTTTGCTTCTTCTTGCTGAGCTTTAGCTATCTTTAGCTGTGCTATGTTCGCACCTTTATTAAAAAGTGGCTGGGTTAACGAAGCTACCGCCGTTGCAATGAACTTGCCCGGATTGACAATCATACTTCCTGCAGAATTAGTCCATCCCGCACTTCCACTTAAAACAATAGAAGGATAAAAGGCGGAACGAGCCTGATTTGTGGCATAGAAAGCTGCTTCCAACGAACGCTCCGCACTGCGTACATCGGGACGGTTGGCAAGCATTTGCACAGGGATGCCTACCGGGAAATGTTCCTTCAACATGTAAGAGCTGTCCCATGTGCCCGTTCTCTTAATAGCATGAGGAGGTTCAGCCAACAACAACGACAAACTGTTTTCTACCTGGTTAATTTGTTCTTTCAGATCAAGAACTGAAGTACATATAGTATAGTATGTAGCTTCCATTTGTGAAACGGCAGCTTCATTTGCCAATCCGGCTTCCATCAGAGCACGGGTCGCATCTACGGTTTCTTTCCAAGACTTTTCAGTCCGGACAGAGATGGCCAGCTGATTGTCCAGCATCAGTAAGGTATAGTAAGTATTAGCTATACCGGCTATCAGCTGTGTCCGGACAGCCTGTTTATAGTCACGGCTCTGTTCCAGCAATGCTTTCGCCTGGCGTTTCGCATTACGGATACGGCCGAAAATATCAATTTCCCAACTTGCCGCGACTGGTAAAGTATAAGTTTGTGCAGCTTTTCCTTTGTCAAAACTACTTGCTGTCCCCTGAGGTGACAGAGCGAAAGAAGGCAGATAAGCCAATTTGGCTGACAGCATAGCAGCTTCCGCCTCCTTCACACGCCATTGTGCTGACTGCAAATCCGTATTGTTCCGCAAGCCTTGCTCTATCAATTCCTGAAGCCGCGGATCAGTAAAAATCTCCTGCCAGCTCAGATTGCCGATATTATCCACGGTATCAGCAACCGCCACCTCTTCCCCATACAAATTATCGGGCACTTCGGTTGCAGGTTTATATTTGGTATATATGCCGCAGCTACTCAGTGTGAGTGCTGCGACAGTCAGAGTGATGATCTGTTTTTTCATTTTTTCTCTTCGTTTTTGCTTTCAATGTGGTGTTGTCTTTCTTCTTTTGCTTCTACACATTCCTCTTGAATCTGCCAATCGGCCGCCGGCTGAAACTGAATAGGACGTACCTTTTCCTGTAAATATTGGAATACGATAAACAAAGAAGGTACAATAAACAGCAACGCCAGCGTACCGATCACCATACCACCCACAGTACCTGTTCCCAGTGAACTGTTTCCATTAGCACCTACTCCACTGGCAACCATCAACGGGAACAGACCGAAAATCATTGTTCCAGCCGTCATCAAGATAGGACGCAAACGGGCTTTGGCGGCAGAAAGTGCGGCGGAAGTCAGACTCATACCTGCCTTACGACGCTCGGCGGCGTACTCGGTCAACAAAATGGCAGTCTTAGCAAGCAAACCAATCAACATAATCAAACCAGTCTGCAAATAAATATTGTTCTCCAGTCCCATCATCTTTGCAAACAGGAAGCTACCCATCAACCCAAACGGAACAGACAACAACACTGCAAACGGAATGAGGAAACTTTCATAAAGTGCACTTAAAATCAGGTAAATCATCAAGAAACAGATAGCAAAGATGATAATGGTAGTACCTCCTTGGTCGGTCTCTTCACGAGTAATACCACCAAAATCGTACCCAAAACCTTTGGGAAGTGCCTGTACGGCAGTTTCCTGAACGGCACGGATAGCATCACCGGTACTATACCCTTCGGCAGGCATTGCATTTACAGCAATAGAGTTGAACATATTAAAACGGCTCAACGATTCTGCCCCATAACTGCGGGTCAATGTCACAAACTGGCTGAGAGGAGCCATCTCGCCATTAGACATACGCACAAAGATATTATTCAATGAGCTTTCATCCACACGATATTTCGGATCTGCCTGAATCATAACCTTATACACTTTAGAAAAACGATTAAAATTTGAGACATACTGCCCACCATAATAGCCAGACAATGTGCTTAGCACAGCATCCGGAGTGATACCGGCACGCTTACATTTGGACGCATCCACTTCTACCGTCCATTGCGGATAACGGATATCAAAAGTAGAGTATGCCATCGCGATCTCGGGACGTTGGTTCAGAGCACCCAGATATTGTTGAGTGGTATTGAAGAAAGTGCCCACATCACCACCTTGTTTATCCTGCATATGGAGTTCCAACGCATTACCCATACCATACCCCGGAATCATACCCGGAGAAATAGCAAATATACTGGCATCCTTGATATCCGCCGTACGACCATACACTTGTCCGATTACAGCCTGAACATCATTTTCCTTTCCTTCACGCTCATCCCAAGGTTTCAGCTTCAGAATCAACATACCAAAAGAATTACCCTGTCCGGCTAGCAGACCATAACCTGCCACACGCTGCACATGCAGCACCTGAGGAATATCCATCATGCGCTTTTCAATACGCATCATTACGTCATTAGTCGTTTTTAATGAACTACCTGCCGCCGTGCTGACATTCACAAATACAACCCCCTGGTCTTCATCAGGCACCAAACTGGTTTTAGTTGTATTCATTAAGAAAGCCAATAGTACTACCGAAGCCACAAGAAGTGTCCATACCATCCATTTGCGTTTAATAAAGAACAATACCCCTTTCTTATATCTTTCAATCATTGCATCGAAAGCAGCATTGAACGCTTTACGGAAACGTGCTGCAAAATTATTTTTTTCTGTCCCATCCTCATTGATATACGGTTTCAAGAACAAAGCACACAGCGCCGGACTCAAAGTCAGTGCATTGACGGCAGAGATACCTACGGCAACCGCCATAGTCAAACCAAACTGAGTATAGAAAGTACCGGAAGTTCCACTCATAAACGAAACCGGAATAAACACAGCCATAAATACCAACGAGGAAGAAATGACCGCATTACTAATCCCCTTCATCGCATCAATACTAGCCATATAAGAAGAACGATACCCCACATCAAAACGCGCCTGCACCGCCTCGACGACAACGATAGCATCATCCACCACCGTACCGATCACCAACACCAAAGCAAACAGGGTAATCAGGTTGATACTGAATCCTGCTATGGACATAAAAGCAAATGTACCAATCAAGGATACAATGATCCCCACCAACGGAATAATAGTAGAACGAATATCCTGCAAGAATACATATACAATTAAGATTACCAAAAAAATGGCCTCAAACAAGGTCTTTATCACCTCATGAATAGATGCATACAAAAAGTCATTGGAGCTCATTACCTGAACCATCTCCACCCCTTTGGGCAGATCTTTCTTTGCTTCTTCCAAAAAGGCATCAATATTATTATTTACTTCTGTTGCATTAGATCCTGCCGTCTGAAAAATCATACAGGAAATACCAGGATGACCATTCATAGCCCCGTGATAGGCATAGCTTTCCTCGCCCATCTCTATATCGGCAATTTCTTTCAGCTTCAACACTTCGCCATTATCCGAAGACCGGATCACAATTTCCCCAAACTCTTCCGGAGTAATCAAACGACCTTTGTACTTCATTGTATATTGATAAGTTTCATCAGAGTTTTCGCCGAATGAGCCGGTAGCCGATTCAATATTCTGTTCAGCCAACACTTGTGTCACATCCGATGGAATCAATTTATACTGGGCCATCACGTCAGGCTTCATCCAGATACGCATACTATAGTCACCACCCATAATCATCATATCACCCACACCCTGGATACGAAGAATTGCAGGTTTCAAATTAATACTGATATAGTTGGACAAGAATTTCTCATCATACGAATCATCCGGACTATATAGTGAGAACATCTGCAAAATACTGGTCTGCCGCTTTGAGGTAGTCACACCCACCTGAGTCACTTCGGCAGGAAGCTGTCCGGTTGCCTTGGATACACGATTTTGCACATTAACAGCCGCCATATCAGGATCTGTCCCTTGTTTAAAATACACAGTAATATCTACAACTCCGGCATTTGAAGCGGTAGAAGTCATATAAGTCATATTTTCCACACCGTTAATCGCTTCCTCCAACGGAGCGATAACACTCTTCTGAAGAGTTTCCGCACTGGCACCGAAATAAGAAGTGCTTACCTGAATGGTAGGCGGAGCTATATCCGGGTATTGCTCGACGGGCAAAGTGAACAACCCGATAATCCCCACTACTACTATCGAAATAGAAATAACAGCCGACAGGATGGGGCGTTCTATAAAGGTTCTTAAATTCATTTTCTTCTTAGTTTTGTTTTACTTTAACCGGAGTACCTTCACGCAGCAAGCCTACGCCTTCTGCAACAATGATATCTCCCTCTTTCAATCCATCGTTCACGATATATTCCTGTCCTCCATTTACACGGGTCACACTAACAGGAGCTGATTGTGCCTTGCCGTCCACGACTTTATATACATATGTAATATCCTGAATTTCAAAAGTTGTAGCCTGAGGAATAACCAAACTTCCTTTCATCGTAACCGGAAGGATCACATTTCCCGATGTTCCGCTATACAGCAACCCATTCTTATTCGGGAATACGGCACGCAGACTCGCGGTACCCGTATTACGGTCTACCACCCCACTGATGGTTTCAATACGCCCCTTTTCGCCATACATAGACTTGTCATTCAATTGCAGTTCCACTTCCGGCATATTTTTCAACGCTTCTGCTTTGGAACCATATTGACGGGTCAGAGCCAACAATTGATTTTCAGTCATCGAAAAATAAACATACATATCCGAATTATCAGAAACCGTAGTCAACGGTTGTGGCAAACTGGCACTAACCAATGCACCTACCCGATAAGGCAATGTACCAATCACTCCATCCGCAGGACTTTTCACTTCTGTATACGAAAGATTATTGCGAGCACTCACCTCCTGCGCTTTCGCCTGGGCCAACTGGGCCTTGGCAGTAAGCCATGAATTTTCTGCCGTCTTCAAATCAAATTCAGAAACTACTTTCTTTGCAAACAATTCTTTCTTGCTATCGTATGTCAACTGTGCTGTTGCCAATCCGGCTTTCGCCGATTCCACATTAGCCACAGCAGTTTCCAATGCCGCCTTATAAGGTACTTGATCAATAATAAATAAGATTTGTCCTTTACGTACTGCCTGTCCTTCCTCCACACAAAGTTGTGTTAGGAAACCGGAAACTTGCGGATAAATATCAATATCCTGACGTCCGCGGATCGTAGCCGAATAAGTAGTAGACAAAACTTTATCCGACGGCGATACTTTCAATACCGCATATTCCGCCTCCATTTGTGCAACAGGCGCCTGTTTACACGACGCTGTCAAAGCAGCACAACCAACTAATACTATTAGTCGCATCCATTTTCTGTTCAATGTCATCATATTCCAATCTTTTAATTTCGGACGCAAAGGTAGATGGAATTTCTCAAGCCGACACATTCAATTATTAGTCACCATTGTTCAAATTCAGAACATATTTCCTATTATAACAAAAATAATAGTTAATTTTGCATCAAAACAAGAATAAACATGGAAATATTGAGTTTACCAGAGAATGAACCGTTTATCACCGGAATAGAAGAAAGTATAGATGAAAGTATAGATATATGCTCCAATCAGATTATGAAGTTAGCAGACGCATCTATTTTTCATTGCCGTAGCGGAAAAGCCCACATAGAAATTGATTTGCAGGCGTACGAAGTGACGGAGAACACCCAACTTCTGCTTCTCCCCGGCAGTATCTTCAATTGTACCTGCGCCAGCCATGATTTTACCGTTTCCTATATTGTTTTTTCCGACACCCTTTTCAGGGAGATCACCTCACGTCTGGATCCCTCCTTCTTTCACTTTCTAAAAGAGCATCCATGCATTGTCATCCCTGAAGAACGTGTAAAACCATTCATCGGGCTCAGCTTGGTCATGAAAGATCTTTATGAAGACAGGGATAATAGTTTCCGCATTCAGATCTTCAAAAATTTCATTCAAAACTTCATTCTGGACTTCTATGACAAGACCCAACACCTGTTCCTGCAAAAAAAGACCGAAGGAATAAATCGTCAGGAAGAGATATTCAAACGTTTCATCCAATTGATTCATAAACATTGTACCACCCAACGTGAAGTATCTTTTTATGCAGCCGAACTGTTCATCACTCCCTGTTACCTTTCCACAATCGTACAAAACGTATCCGGCAACACAGCCAAAAGCATTATTGACCGACATGTAATTCTTGAGATTAAAGCATTATTACAATCCACGTCCCTAAGTATTCAAGAGATCTCCAACCGATTATCTTTCCCTGACCAATCTTTTTTTGGCCGCTATTTCAAGAAACATACAGGCAAATCCCCTCTTCAATACCGAAACCAGTCTTAAAACAAAAAAAGCTGCTTTCTTTATTGAAAGCAGCTTTTTCCTGTTTATATAGGGTGAATTAATTATTCAGCCAATTTATTGTCTGAACCCAGCACGTTAATAATTTTGTGCTTGTACAGTTTTTCCATATTGTCACGAGCCGGACCTAAGTACTTACGAGGGTCAAATTCAGCTGGTTTTTCAGCAAATACTTTGCGAACAGCAGCAGTCATAGCCAGACGAGAGTCTGAGTCAATGTTGATTTTGCAAACAGCAGACTTGGCAGCCTTTCGCAATTCTTCTTCAGGGATACCGATAGCAGCCTTCAATGCACCACCATACTTGTTGATTGTCTCAACTTCTTCCTGAGGAACTGATGAAGAACCATGAAGAACGATGGGGAATCCCGGAAGTTTTTCCATTACAGCATCCAATACTTCGAATGCCAAAGGAGGAGGAACCATACGACCTGTAGCAGGATCAATGTGACACTGTTCCGGAGTAAATTTGTATGCACCGTGAGAAGTACCGATAGAGATAGCCAATGAGTCGCAACCTGTACGAGTTGCAAAATCAATTACTTCTTCAGGGTCAGTATAAGTATGATGATCAGAAGAAACTTCATCTTCCACACCGGCCAATACACCCAATTCACCTTCTACAGTTACATCAAACTGATGAGCGTAGTCAACCACCTTCTTTGTCAAAGCTACGTTTTCTTCATAAGGCAGATGAGAACCGTCGATCATTACAGAAGAGAAACCTGAGTCGATACAGCTCTTGCAAGTTTCGAAAGTATCTCCGTGGTCCAGATGAAGAACGATTTCAGGTTTTGCACAACCTAATTCTTTTGCATATTCTACAGCACCCTGAGCCATGTAACGCAACAAAGTAGCGTTAGCATACTGACGAGCACCTTTTGAAACCTGCAAAATAACCGGAGATTTTGTTTCTACTGCAGCTTTGATGATAGCCTGCATCTGTTCCATATTGTTGAAGTTGAATGCAGGAATTGCATATCCACCTTTGATAGCCTTAGCAAACATATCTCTAGTGTTTACCAGACCTAAATCTTTGTAATTAACCATTGTTCTAATATTTATAATTGTTAGTGAATTAAATTCCACTGCAAAAGTAATCATAAATGCGCTAACTATGGCAAGTTCACACCAAAAATATCTCATAAAAAATGATTTTATTAACTATTTTCTTCGCTTGAACGCATAAACTAATTACATTGTAATGTCTACCTTACAATACTATAAAAGAAGAAAATAAGGGGTTTAGAAGAAAAAATAGCCCGAAGTTTTTTCTATTTCAAAGAAAAGCCGTATCTTTGCGGTCCAAAATGGACCATTACACCCAATTTGTTTACCAAATAAGTAAAATAATAACAATAAAAGAATATACTGAAATGAAAAAAGGTCTTCATCCTGAAAACTATCGTCCGGTTGTATTTAAAGATATGTCAAACGGCGATGTATTTTTGTCACGTTCAACTTGTAGCACAAAAGAAACCATCGAATTCGAAGGTGAAACTTATCCGTTGGTAAAACTGGAAATTTCTAATACATCACACCCGTTCTACACTGGTAAATCTAAATTGGTGGATACAGCAGGTCGTGTTGATAAGTTCATGAGCCGCTACGGTAACCGTATGAAAAAGTAAATTGTAACTTACACATAAGTTTCAATATAAAAAGGCTGCAAACTCATTGAGTTGCAGCCTTTTTATATTGAAACACATTGCACTCCCTTTAGGGGAATGCACTAAACTTTCCTTCTTTCCATTCATATATCACCGGCTCTTTCTTGATATACACTGCCAATTTTTCTCTTTCTGTCTTTGCCAGATATTCCGGAGTAGTATAAGTAAAAGAGATGATTGACTTGTCCTCAGACAAAGTAGCTTTCACCAGTTCCATATCTGCTTTCTCTCTAATCGCAACATAAGCCTCATCAGTCAGCGTATCTACCGGCAGATAAAAAGCCTCGACAGAAGGAAGCCGGATAAAATCACTTTCCGCCAGTTGCTCCCACCGTGTACTATAAAAACGAATTTCACTATCACAAACCGGACCACAAACTGTATTGATCACACAAATCACCTTTACGGAATCATTCAAGGGCAACAGTTTCATTTCCATAGAACTACTTCCCGTGGTCTGCAGAAACAAATAATCGTCAGTCAACTTTTTCAGCTCGGACACCTTTCCAAAACGGTTCTTGACCTCCGCCTTCATATTACTTGCCAGAAAATCCACACAATCCTCGCGATTTACCTTTGTCAATAAAGGAGCTATCGAATCAGGCATAGCGATAAAGAGAGTTTTCATATCCTGAGCGTGCAACGAAAACACGCACAACAACATACCTATTATAAATAAAGTCTTTTTCATCACATTTTTAAATTAAAATCCCCCAAAGATACATATTTTGTCAGCTTATTCCCAACCGCATTATATTTTTTTCTATTTTTGTCGGACTAATAACCAACTAAACAGAAAATGCTATGTATTTACACAAAGAGTTAGAAACTCTGACACGGCCGGAAATAGAGAAATTGCAATTGGAACGCTTGCAAAAGACTGTCCGTCATTGCATGAATTCCCCTTTCTATAAACAACGATTTGCCGAGAGTCATCTGAGCCCGGAAGATATCCGTTCACTGGATGATTTACAAAAAATTCCGTTTACTACCAAACAAGATTTACGTGATACCTATCCCTTCGGACTGGCATCCGTACCTTTGGAAAAAACCGTCCGCCTTCACTCATCCAGTGGAACCACCGGAAACCCCACTGTCATTCTCCATACTCAGAAAGACCTTGACGAATGGGCCAATGCAGTCGCCCGTTGTCTTTATATGGTAGGATTGCGTCCAGGTGATGTTTTCCAAAACTCTTCCGGTTATGGCATGTTCACTGGCGGACTAGGTTTTCAATATGGTGCCGAAAGGCTGGGAATGTTAACCGTACCTGCCGCTGCCGGAAACACCAAGCGCCAGTTAAAGTTTATCTCAGATTTCGGAACCACTGCCCTGCATGCCATTCCCAGCTATGCAGCCCGTATGTATGAGGTAATGCAGGAAATGGGGATTGACCCTCGCCGTGATACCAAACTGAAGACATTGATTATCGGAGCAGAACCTCACTCTGAAGAACAACGCCGCCGCATCGAAGATATGTTAGGCGTAAAAGCTTACAATTCTTTCGGCATGTCCGAAATGTGCGGTCCCGGTGTGGCTTTTGAATGTCAGGAACAGAACGGCCTGCATATATGGGAAGATTATTATATCGTAGAAATAATCAACCCCGACACTTTGGAACCCGTACCCGAAGGGGAAGTGGGTGAGCTGGTGTTGACCACGATCAATCGTGAAGCGATGCCTTTACTGAGATACCGCACCCGTGACCTTACCCGTATTCTGCCGGGCGAATGTCCTTGTGGCCGTCATCACAAACGTCTGGACAGAATGAAAGGACGCAGTGACGATATGATTATCCTGAAAGGGGTCAATATCTTCCCCATTCAGATTGAAACAATTTTGTTACAATTCAAAGAATTGGGCAGTGATTATCTGATTACACTTGAAACTGCCGAATCAAATGATGAGATGACCGTAGAAGTGGAATTAAGCCAACTGTTCACTGACGATTACGGGCGTCTGCAATCATTGACCCGTGAAATCACTCGCCAATTGAAAGATGAAATATTAGTTACCCCACGTGTGAAACTGGTACCCAAAGGAACACTCCCTAAACCAGAAGGCAAAGCTGTCCGCGTGAAAGACTTACGTAAAACCTTTTAAAAAATAAGTTTATGACTATACAACAATTATCCGTCTTCATTGAAAATAAATCGGGGACTCTACAAAGGGTATTGAACTTATTAAAAGAAGCAGGCATACAACTGATTGCCTCCACTATTGCCGATACAGTGGAATATGGCATTTACCGTATCATCTGCTCGGAACCCAAACGCGCATACGAAACACTGAAAGAGGCCGGAATATCTGTGGCGCTCTCTGATGTGTTCGCCATCACACTGGATAATCAGCCGGGACGGGCAGCGGACGCTATCACCATTTTCAGTGAAGCCAAAATAGGAATCACTTATCTGTATTCCTTCTTGTTAGGGAACAAAGGCATATTGATTTTCCGCACAGATAATCCCGACAGAGCAAGAGAAGTGATTATTCTTAATAATCTCTCTTTCGTAGCTGAGAAAGATTTATCAACGCTGATTTAAAATATACATCCCCCGTAGAGCGTAAGCATTACTCCCTACGGGGGATATAGTTCTTATCCTCTGCGTTTCAAGAAGTCCGTAGGACTTTCCCCGAAATAATCCTTGTAACACTTTGTAAAATAAGAAGGAGAAGTAAAACCTACCTCATACGTTATTTCGGATATGGTTTTCTCTGAAGAGGCCAGCAAGGAAGCAGCTTTCTTTAATCTGGCAATACGTACTAATTCATTGGGAGAATAATTGGTAAGCGCCTTAATCTTACGATAAAGCTGCACTCTGCTTAATCCCATCTTACTGCCTAAATCTTCCACACTTAATTCAGAATCCGCCAAGTTTTCTTCTATCAGTTCCCTGAAACGGTCAACAAAGCCTTTATCCACGTCGCTTACCGGTTCTTTAGATAAAGTAGTCTTATCCCCGAAGAATTGTTTCAACCGCTTATGGTTATCCATCAGATTACGAAGACGTACCAGCAACAGTTTGGAATTAAAGGGTTTGGAGATATAAGAATCCGCCCCACACTCAAATCCCTGTATCCGCTGTTCATCCAACGAACAAGCGGTGAGCAACATCACCGGAATATGGGAAGTCTGCAATTCTGTTTTCAACTTTCTGCAACACTCCAATCCATCCATCACCGGCATCATCACATCACAGATTATGGCATCGGGCACATATTTCATGGCTTTCTTTAATCCGGCACGCCCGTCGGGAGCCTCTATCACTGTATATTCTTCTTTTAGTAATGACTTCACATAGTCACGCACATCCGCGTTATCATCTATTATCAAGATACATTCTTTATTCTCATCCGGAATCTGCTCTTCTGTTTCCATATCCTCCAGCTCCTCCACCACCGTCTGTTGTGTAATGCGCGGTTCCTGCACGAGGTCTGCAGACGGCTCTTCCACTACTGTCATAGGGATATCCACTGTAAATACAGTTCCTTTTCCTTCCACACTATCCACCGTTATCTCTCCACCGTGCAGTTCGACAAAAGCCTTTGCCAAGGCAAGGCCGATACCCGAACCCGCATGGTTTACATCAATCTGATAAAAGCGGTCGAAGATATGCCGGATATGTTGGACAGAGATTCCCGAACCAGTGTCAGCAACTACCAGACGGGCATATCTCCCACCTTCCTCCTTCGTCAAAGTAGAAAGTGTAACCGTAATGGTTCCATTCTCCGGTGTGAACTTAAACGCATTGGACAATAAGTTGAAATAGACACGTTCCATTTTCTCGGCATCCACTGCCATCAGATAATCTGCCCGGTCATCATTCACCTCCAATACAAAATGGATATGCTTTTTCAAAGCCAAAGTTTGGAATGAATGACTCCATTCCTGCAACTGCACCCGTAGATTCATATTGGCTCTTACCAATTCCAATTTATCATTTTCATACTTACGAAAATCAAGAATCTGGTTGACAAGCCTCAGCAGGATATGTACATTCTTATGCACCACCTTTAATAAGGATTGTTGTCTGGGAGTCAATGTCTTATCTTCCAATAGTTGCTCCACCGGATCGGCAACCAAAGTGAGTGGAGTACGGAAATCATGAGAGACATTCGTAAAGAAAACCAGTTTGGCATGGGTCGCCTCTTCCAATTGTTTGGAAAGGCTAATCAGCTGGTCACGTTGTTCCTCCAATTTTTTCTTTTGACGGGACAGTTCCATATTCATCCGGTTCTTTGTCCAATAGGCACGGACAATAATCGCCAATAAGGCAGCAAACAATAACAGAATAATCAGACAGGCATACAGAAACATGGTTTGGGCAGAGTATCTGGACAGATATTCGTTCACCTGATTATTCAGCCGTTCTATCTTTCCATCCTGTTCGGTAATGTGGTCTGTCTGCAATTGCATCACCCGGGCATTCGTTTTATCAACCAAAGCTGTTGATAACTTAGTATCTCTCTCATACGGGCGTTTCTCCAAAATATCCATCGCCACCTGTACTACCTTGTCACCTCCGGTCGGATAAATAAATGTAGCATCCAGCACCCCGTTTATGATCTGTTCCACTCCATATTCCTTACCGGGCAGCGCATCAATGCCGACAAACAACATTTCCTTTTCCAACTGTTGCTGACGGGCGGACAAATAGGCCCCGATAGCCATGCGGTCATTCTGGGCAAACACCAAATCTATATTCTTATTAGTTTGAAACACGGAGTCCATTTTCTCACCTGCCACACTTTGCAGCCAGGCTCCATCTACGCTGGCAGTTATTTCAATTCCGGGCTCTTCTTTCAGCACATCCGTCAACCCCTTATGGCGTTCCATAGCAGGCGTGGAGCCTTCAAGCCCTGTTATCTCCAAGACTTTCCCTTTTCCATGCAGGCGGTTGAGAATGTATTGCCCCACATCTTTTCCAATCTCATAATTATCGGCTCCCACAAAAGCCGTGTACTTGTCCGACAGAATCTTACGGTCAATCACCACCACAGGTATTCCCTGCCGATAGGCTTTCTCCACAACGGGAGTAATGGCTGCCGCTTCGTTTGGAGCGACAATAAGCAGGTCCACTTTCTTATCAATAAAATATTTGATATCCGCTATCTGGTTCCGGTTATTGTCTTTTGCCGTACGTATCTCCACCTCTACCCCATCATAGAATAAAGCTTCACGAACTATTTCATTATTCATTTTGTGCCGCCACTCATCATCACTGCATTGCGAAACACCGATGCGATAACGCGTATGCTTCTGAGTGCACGACATCAGAATTCCGGCGAGGCATAAAATGGACAATAAAAGATAGTTTTTCATGTTCCTCAAAATATTTATGGATACACAAAGATAAAAGGTAACCGCTAATGAAACAAACATCTGCTGGAAAAAGAGCACCACACACGTTGGAAAAATCATCGAGGACTCCATTCCTGTTTCTTCGAAAAGTTTCTTCAGACATTTAAAATGGATTTCAGGCATCTATAATATGCCTGAAAATCCTATAGCTTCTTTCATAACGCCCCTTAGCAGGTTTACCCGTTATCAACCAACTGTTCCCTCAAACGGGCAGGCAATTCGGGCATAGCCCCATTTTGTGTACATACATAAGCAGAAACCTCAACCGCCAGTTTATGCGCTTCGGCAACCGATTTTCCTTTCAACACGGCTGCCACAAACGTTGCCGTGAAAGAATCACCAGCTCCCACCGTATCAGCTACTTCCACCTTCGGAGTCTCTACAAATGAAATCTCACCCGGAGTAAAGACATAGCTGCCATTAACACCACAAGTAAGTATCAGCATCTTCAAATTATATTTAGCCAGCAGAATCCAACATTTATCCTGCAAATCAATACCGGGATAACCGAACATGCGGCTCACTGTGACCAGTTCTTCATCATTAATCTTCAGAATATTGCATTTTTTCATGGAGTTGCAAAGAATCTCCTTCGTATAGAATCCCTGACGCAAATTCACATCAAAGATTTTGCACTGTCCCTCGCCGTCGGGCATGGTATCCAAGAAACGGTTGATAGTCTCCCGTGAAACGACACTGCGCTGTGCCAATGAACCGAAACATACCGAACGGGTATTACGGGCCAGTTCCTCCAAAGCGGGAGTGAAAGGAATATTATCCCAGGCAACCCCTTCCTTTATATCATACATAGGTACCCCATTAGGATCCAGTTCCACTTGCACAGTTCCGGTGGGATAAGGAATTTTTTCTATCAAATAATTCAATTTCTTGCTATCAAAGTTCTCAAGTATCTCATTACCCAATTTATCATCACCAATCGCACTGACCACACGGCTGTCGAAACCGAATTGTGATACATGATAAGCGAAGTTTGCCGGAGCACCACCAATTTTCTTTCCTTCGGGCAGCACATCCCATAGTGCCTCACCCATTCCTACAATAATGTTATTCATGGTCATTTCTTTATTTTTAAGGTATATAATAACAAGTAAATCACTCCTACAGTCATTACGGCAACAGCGCCGCTTTGTCCCATCGCGTCACTGGCAACTCCCATAGCCAACGGAAATACCGTGCCGCCGAACAAGCCCATAATCATCAGTCCGGAAACTTCATTTTTCTTATCGGGCATCGCAAACAACGCTTGCGAGAAGATAATGGAAAACACATTGGAGTTACCGAAACCAATCATGGCAATACAAATATAAATAATTGTTTCCGTATGGAAAATAAAAAGTCCCGCCATTGCCAGTAACATAAACACTACACTGAGTGCAAAGAAGGACTTCGCAGAAACCTTTTGCAAAATAAATGCTCCGAGAAAACATCCTACCGTACGGAAAATAAAGTAAAGGCTTGTCGCAAAACCGGCCTCAGCCAATGTCATATCCAAACGCTCCATCAATATTTTGGGAGCAGTCGTATTGGTACCTACGTCAATGCCCACATGACACATGATGCCAATGAAGGATAGCAAAATAAACGGTTTACCCAACAGAGCGAAACAGGCTTTGAAACCGGATGCCTTATCGGGCTTCTCCTCCTCGATAGGTGTGGAACCCAGCAAGGCAATAGCCAAAACAGCTATAACCATATAGACAGGAAACAGCACCCTCCATCCCAATCCGAAAGAAGGAATGGTCTGAGTAGCTCCCCACATGGCAATATAAGGGGCCAGAAAAGAAGCTATAGCTTTTACAAACTGTCCGAAAGTCAATGTACTTGCCAGCTTGTTCCCGGCAATGATATTACTCAACAACGGATTCAAGGACGTTTGCATCAATGCATTACCGATCCCCAACAAAGAGAAGGAAATAAGCATGAGGGTATAGCCGTCTCCAAAAACAGGAATCAATAAAGAAGCAAAAGTGATTATCAAACTCAAAAGGACTGTCTTTTTGCGCCCTATCTTATTCATCAGAACACCCGTAGGTACGGAGAAAATCAGGAACCAGAAAAAGACCAGTGAGGGGAAGACATTGGCTTGCGAGTCTGTGAGATCCAAGTCAGCCTTTACATAGTTCGACGCAATCCCCACCAAGTCAACAAACCCCATGGCGAAGAAACAAAGCATCACCGGAATTAATTTGGCATATAGGTTTTTATTATTATTCATGGCTTTTATTTTTTCATTTTTTATTTCTTCATCTTATTCACCTGACCTATTTATAGACCTAATTTATATATTGTGAAATCTGAGATTTTCATCTCCCCTCCTTCACTATAAAAACGTAAGGAGTTATAAGGTTCATTCGGGAATACCAGATTAGTCATGGCAATGCGACCGCCGTCAACAAACAGTTCCACACTTCCATTATCCACAAACACTTGAACCTTATGTCCTTTCGCGGTGTTTATCGGAGCCCAAGTACCCAAAGCAAAATCATTTTTATAGTTCACCGTCACTTCTTTATACCGAGCATAACTCTCTTCGGTATCCAAATCATGCGGCTTTACCTTCTTGCCAAAGTCTACAATACCGCTTTCCGCCCGATCCATTACCACACGTCCTTCCGCAGCATCCAGATAAATCCTCACTTTCTCACCCAGACTATTCAGCAATTCAAAACCAGCTTCTTTACCTGCCGATGTTAATTGCAGTTCCAGTTCGAAAGCGCCATCATTATTTTCAAAAAGTGTTTCAAAACGCTTCTCACCATTCACTGTAAAGTCATCCAGTTTTTTAGAATCCTTCCGTAAGTTTTCCGTCTCTTTTACCGGTGCGGCACTCAGATAAAGCTGCTTGTCCTCACCTGTATACAGACTCAATTCACGTGGCAAAGCATTGGCACTACGGAACTGCTGTATAGGAGTATAGTTAGCATATTGCCAGTTGCTCATCCAAGGAACAGCAATGATACGGCTGTCTGTATTTGAGAAGCAAACGGTGGCATAATGATCTTTTCCCCAGTCGAGCCACTTCACCACCTCGGGTTTCGTATCGCATACAAACCGATGTCCGTCAAAATCGCCTACAAAATACATAGTACCACTGCCTCCATAAACAAATCCCGGATTGATATTTACAATCATCACCCATTTCATCTTAGACCGGTCACCATCTACAGGCAACTGAATGAAATCCGGACATTCGAACTGATTGGGCTGAGGACCAAATCCTTCTCCAAATTCACTCATGTATTCCCACTGCTTCAAGTTTGCAGATGAATAAAAACGCATATTCTTGTCCGCACTGACAATCATAATCCACTTCTGTTCGGGCTCATACCAGAATACTTTCGGATCACGGAAATTCTGTAGCCCGTCAAACGGAGTAAGGACCGGATTTTGTTCATATTTTGTATAAGTGCGTCCATTGTCCGTGCTGTATGCCATACTTTGCACCTGACTCTGTCCACCGGGTACATTACGGTGCGAAGTATAAAAAGCAATAATTGTATTCTCACCGTAGCCTGCGCTGTTATTTTTATCCACAATAGCACTTCCCGAGAAGATATGCCCCAAAGTATCACGGGCAATCGCCGGGTCGAGGTGTTCCCAATGAACCAAGTCTTTGCTCACGGAATGTCCCCAATGCATATTCCCCCACATAGAGCCGTATGGATTATGCTGGAAATAAAGGTGATATTCACCATCTTTATAAACCAGTCCGTTGGCATCGTTCATCCATCCATAAAGCGGAGTGTGATGGTAAAGAGGACGGAATTTATCTCTGTTTGTTGTATCAAATGTATCCGAGACTTTAATGCTGTCCCAACAAAGAGCATCAGCGGCCACATTGCGGATAGTCACCGTAGCGCCCCCCTCATCTTGAGTCAAAGCGAAAGGTACATAATATTCTACACTGTCGATAGCTAGACGAATATCCATTTCAGTATCAGCCGGACTGCCTGTTTCCAATTTCACCTGTCCTTCCTTACTGCCTTCCTGAATCGGAAGCAACAAATATTTAGCGGGATGGGCAATATGCACGATAGTGACTGTATCCCCCTGATGTTCGAACACCAGATTATTTTTTTGTGACTGACAGGAAACTGTGCCTGCTGTAAAGGCTAAACCTAATACAAGGTTAACAAGATTTGTTTTCATGGAATATATGGTATTAAAAGTTTTATTATTAAAATCAGAATGTTATTTTCGCCGCAAATTCTACGGTGAACGGACGGATATAGCTACCTGCCATCCATGCGCCATTATATGCTGCCGCATTTTCCTTATCAACCAATTCCGCCCCCGAGATGCTGCCCTTAGCACCGGTCTGGTTCAAGAAGTTTATCACAGTTCCGCTTAAGGACAGATGTTTGTTTACATTCCAGTTAATTCCACCGAATGTTTCCCAACGGCCGTTGAAGTAATAAGCATTCTTGATATTCGCATACGTTTTGCTGAAGTAACGGAAACTTGCCCATACCTTCAAGTCTTTGGTAATGTTGTAACTAGGGTCCAGCTCTATCAGCACCTTCGGAATTTCAGTAACGATATTGCCGGTGGCATTGATACCCGATGTTGTCCCGTCACTAAAAGTCACTCCTGTTTCATACTTTTTATACTTCGGGCTTTGGTAAGTGAACAGGAAATGGAAATCAAATCCTTTGAAAGGTTTCACAACTGCATCCGTCGTCCATCCTATTGTTTCAATATCATAACTCAATGCAGCCGCCTTAATATCCTTATCATTATTCGGATTAATCAGGTTCAAGGTAGAGTTGTTGTTAGTCTTGGCAATGTAACTGAATAATGAGGTCAGGCTAATCCAGTCATTATTGAAATAAATACCCGCACGCCCCAAAGGAATCGTAATCTTATCTACATTCGGCATCTCGGCAGGAGCAAAGTTCGACATATTCGGACGCTGGGTATTGTAGGTAAAATCGGCGGTAAAGCCAAATTGTTTCGTCATTTTATAAGTAGCGGCCGCCGTGAAAGCCATGTTCAACCAATCGTAGCTGAAATGACGGGGAGCTATCTTCGTACCATCGGCCGCAACTGCCCCGATATGATAACCGGCAAAGCGGCCTACCGGATTGCCTTCGGCATTATATACCGCCAGGTTCTTTCCTGCCAGACGCTGGTACTCAAAGCGTGCGCCATAATACACATTCCATTGATCAGTGATATCCCAATCGTGAGTAGCATAAAGAGCCAATTTGTTTTCATGTCCTTTGTAATATTCGGAAGCATTCTGGTTCAGATTATAATAAGGAGTATTTCCGTAATGATGAATATCCTTCGTATCGGCGCTGTACAACATTTGGGGATATTCTTCTACCGTATGGTCGTACATGGTAGTGTTCGAAGCATAGTCCACATCATAATACCATTCGTTCACCCCCACACGCCAAGTCATATAATCATACTTCCGCGACAACTCGGTGGTAAAGAAGAATTCATCTATATTCCCCCGGTTGAAACAGGACATACGGCTCTGTACATATCCTTCATAAGGATTCAAAGCTCCATCCAGTCCTTTGGTGCTATAACCGTCGGCCAATACTTTCTGCTCCATAGACATCGGAGTCTGGTACAGATAGGAGCCCAAAGCATGGTCATACTTCATATTGATTTTCCACTCCAACCCGTTATCCCACCGGTAACGGTTAAGAACCGTCAACTGATTTCCTTTACTGGCCGTAGCATCATACAGACTGATCTTTTTCATCTCTCCGGTACGCATGTCCATATAAACCATATCCGATACATTAGGCAGATAGGAAGAAGTACCGAGACCGAAACCGGGAATCTCCTTCACACTCCCATCGCCTACATAAATAAATGGTGCACCGGTGGTAGCATTGGACAACCAATGGCTGTTGCTGTAATGGTAGATGGCAGATAGCTGTCCACGTCCTTCATTGTAGAACCTAGTCAAAGCAAACTTATAGATCTGAGTCCGGTCCTGATATTGTGCAAAACGTAGTTTGAACGAACCCGGATCAAAATTCTGATAGATACTGCCGCTGTAAAACCAATCTTTTCCGATGCTTCCATTCAGATTGAAGTCAAATTGCTGTTTACCGAAATGATTGGTGCCGTAGTTCAGCACGCCATTCATTTTCTTCTCTTTATTCAAGCCGAGTTCCGTAAATGAATTGACAGCATAACCTATATTGCCGGTAGTAATCGCAGTTTCGGAAATCTTCAACAATCCGGTATGTCCCAAGCTGCTGTCTCCGCGCCAATGCGTGTTTACATTATGAGGATTCGAATTATATACTACAGGAAGACCATTTTCGAGTACATTCACATCACCACCGGGCAGGCCGATAGAGATTTCACGAGGACCATTGGCACTAGCCGCATTCAACATGACATTGCGATTGCCTTCCTCTTTCGAATTAGAGGCCACTTTGGTAGAATCTTGTTGTGCATAACCATTCAAGCAAGCTGCGGCAAGTAAAATAATGACCGCGCCCATCCGGTTCTTTTGTTGATTTTTGTTCATAGCATTAAATGTTTTTAAAAGTTTTTCTGAGGCAAAGGTAGGGGACAGCCGGCAACCTCTATAAAACATTTGTTACAGCTGCTGGCATTTTTGTTTCATTGCAACAAAAGTGACGGATTATGTAACATTTCTCGTGAACCATAGGCCTTTTCACCTCTAAAAACAAGTTCATCCCAATTTTCCTTCAGCCTTCAGTTTTTGCTGTTTTTTCCCCATTTCATCGAAGAAAACACCTGAAGGATTATCCTTCAGCCTACTATCAGCCCGCCTTTAGGCAAGCAAGAGAAAAAAATTTCCAATTCCTCTTTTTCTATCCGAAGTATGCCAGTAATCAGCATAAAACACTTACCTTTACAACAGCACCAACTGAAAAGAAAGACGCCACAATGAAAGGAAAATCCCTCAAACCTTCAAGGGGAACATCTAATTTGCCCGTACAAGCTCTTTTCTCCTATGAATTAATAGGTTTTTCCAGTATGATTAAGTACTTTTGTCCTGAATACTAAGACAGACTCCGATGGCAGACTGTACAATCCACTATAGCAGACCGTACAGTCCACTACAGTAAACCGTACGGTCCATTGCCTGCGTCTATAGAAGTTAATAGAAAGAATCCCCTTAGCGTTCAGCAAGAAACGACTTAATCTCCCTATTAAAAAGCATTAAACATGGCAGCAAAGTATGATTTCAAAACCTCCCCCGACATACAGGGAGAGAAGGAACAGCCCACCCTGTATCCACAAATTGTAGTATCGGGCACAAAAAGCCTGAAAGACCTGGCTAAAGACATTGCCCGGCGTTCCACCGTCCACGAAGGGACCGTCGTCGGTCTGCTATGTGACCTGGAAAGCATTATCGCCAATTACCTGGCAGACGGTTATAACGTAAAACTGGGAGAACTGGGTACTTTCTCGGCCACACTGACTTGCCGCAAGGTAACGGACAAAAGCGAGATACGAGCCGCATCGGTACATTTTGACAACATAAAGTTCAAACCCACCCGGAAATTTCGTAAGGAGGTACGAAGCAAAGGAAAGCTGGAACGGGCAGAATATGGTTTCCGGACCTCCTCCACCCGATATTCAGCAGAAGAACGCTTTGTACGGCTGACGAATTATCTGAAAGAGCACTCCATTATCACTTGCAAGGAATATTGTGCCTTGACAGGGTTGCTGAAAACAAAAGCCGGCAGCGAACTACGCCAATGGAGCAGTGAAAAGAAAATAGAAAGAGACGGACGCGCCCCGCACGTGATATACAGGGCGATGCCGGAAAGCTGAAAAGGCGTCCTTTCATTTGCCCCCCCCTCCCGGAACCTTTATTCTTTCCGGGTACGGCTGGTAGCTATGAGATACGCCCCCAGCAGAATCAGCGGCACACTGAGCCACTGCCCTATATTAAAAGTCATATCCGCCTCTTCGGCAACCTGCGGATTCTTCATAAACTCCAGAGCAAAACGAGTGCCAAAAAATATAAGCAAGCTTACTCCGGTTATTAATCCCACTCTTTTTTGTAAATGGTATGTATGGTACATCACCCAGGCAGTTACACCGGCAACCAGGCAATACAGCATTTCATAAATCTGAGTAGGATGGCAAGGCAAACCTTCATACAGCTGATGCCACTCCCGGGAACGGACAAATTCAAATCCCCAAGGCAACGTGGTGGGATATCCGAATATCTCGGAATTCATTAAATTACCCAAACGGATACAGAAGCAGACAATCGCCACAGCAGGTATCATGCGGTCAAACAACCACCACACACTTTTCCGGGTTACTTTTTTTGAATACCACATCAGAGCCAGAATGATGGCAAATACCCCTCCATGACTTGCCAACCCACCTTTCCAAATCTTGAATATTTCAACAGGATGGGCGCTATAATAGTCCCATTCATAAAATAAACAATGCCCCAGACGGGCGCCAATGACCGTACTGACTATGCAATAGACGAAAAGCTTGTCCACCCAGTCTTCCGGATACTTCTCTTTTTTGAATAAACGGCTTACTATTTCATAAGCTAATATGAAACCAAGGCCCCACATCAGCCCATACCAACGCACTTCCCAACTACCTACTTTAAATAAGATAGGATCCACATCCCATACAATACTTGCTATCATTGTTCTATTTCTTTGTTTATGAGCACAAAGGAAATAAAAAAAACTCTTCTCCGAAATAAAACGGAGAAGAGATTTTCAGAATATCGTTCTTTTTGAGGAAACCTCTTTATACCAAATGCGCAATCAGTTCCTCACGGTCGCCGCACAGCAGATCAATTACAGGAACTTCAATCATGGTATAACATCCGGGCTGCTGTTTCATGGAGGCACGTGCCACGCAAACCAGCACCTGTGCGGTAAGAGCCGGATTATTAATCTTCATGTCAAACTCGAACAACTGATTATGGGTCTTGCCCGATACCCCTTTACGAACCAGGTTAACGCCATGACCCACGTCATTCAAATCGTCCACACATGGAACTTGTTTTACATGTGTCTCGTCATTTACAAAATAAGGATCCGACTTGATGGCGGCTTCCACAGTCTTGAAGTCCGCACCTTCCTCCAGTTCCACATACACCATACGGCGATGGATACCGGTACCCACAGGAATAGTCATGGACAAAGCATCCTTCACTCCATCAATGGCACGGACTGCTACGGAATGCCCCATGCTGCGTCCCGGACCGAAATTGGTATAAGTAATGCCCTTCGGAGCGATGGCTTCCAACAGTGTACGAACTACAGAATCGCTTCCCGGATCCCATCCGGCAGAAATAATAGCGACAGCCTTACCGGCCTTTGCCGACTCATCCAATGAACGGCGGAGAGAAGTGATTTGTGTATGAATGTCGAAACTATCTACCGTATTGATACCCATTGCCAGAATCTCTTTAGCATATTTTTCCACGCTACGGGTCGGAGTAGCCAGCACAGCCACATCCACATCTTTCAATTCCTTTATATCTTTCACCACAGCGTATGCTTCCAACTCGGCAGGCTTGTTTTCCGCACCGCTACGACGGACGATACCTGCAATCTCAAAATCGGGAGCAGCTTCCAAAGCCTCCACTACATACTGACCAATGTTACCGTATCCAACCACGGCCGCTCTTATTTTTCTCATCTTTTATTGGGTTTAGTTTACTATTATCTGTTAATTCGCTGCAAAAATAAACATTTTGCCTCATTTTTTTGTTCACTACGACCTAATAATTTAAAAATATTCTTGCCGAACTTATAATTTAAAAGATAGATGTCCTATTTTTGCAAAGAACTGTAAATTTTCAAATGAAACAACCATGATAGAATATATTAAAGGAGACATTGCGGAGATTACTCCGGCAACGGTAGTTTTAGACTGTAACGGGATGGGATATGGCATCAATATCTCATTGAATACGTATTCGGCCATTCAGAATCAGAGCAATACGAAATTATATATTTATGAAGCGATCCGGGAAGACGCCTACGTACTCTACGGATTCTCGACCAAGCAGGAACGGGAGTTATTTTTGTTACTGATTTCCGTATCGGGCATCGGCGGCAACACGGCACGTATGATTCTGTCGGCTTTATCCCCTTCCGAACTGTGCGGAGTAATCAGTTCCGGTAATGACAAGTTATTGAAAACGGTGAAAGGCATCGGCCTGAAAACTGCCCAACGCATCATAGTAGACTTAAAGGACAAGATCGCCACTTCGGGCGTGGAAACAGTGAACAGTGAAATGTTTGCCAATCCGGCCAATACAGAAATTCATGACGAGGCTGTCTCCGCACTCACCATGCTGGGATTCGCACAAGCCGCATCACAAAAGGTAGTGGCTGCCATACTGAAAGAGGAGCCTGCCGCCCCGGTAGAGAAAGTGATCAAGCTGGCCTTGAAGCGATTGTAAGGGCTATACATGAAACAAGGGACACGGACAATGCGGACTTTGGGGAATCTTTTCAAAATCCGCTTTGTTTGTGTTCCGATTTACATCACTTCTCTTCCTCCTGTTCCTGCATTTTGCGGGTTACAAACTCTATTTTCAAGTTCGCTTCTTTCTTATCTTTACGGATTTGTTCCATGCCGGACAGGATGCGCGCCAATTCTGTTAATTCTGCAATCGCCTTACGGTCATTGGGTTGCATAGCCGTTTTATAAGTACGGTCTCCGATAAACTGAAGTTGGATATTCTTATCTTTGTTCGCTACAATAAAAGCGATAACGCCGCCGTCTTCCCCCATCTTATAATCGGCCTTCTCGATTGCACGGCCCAAGTCAGTGGTTTCATAGCTGTCTTTCGAGGCGGGAGTTTCGGCAAAGGTATCCCCCACACTCACTTTCACCGCCGTGTGATGCAACGTGCCTCCTGCACAATAAATAGAGGTAAGGGACATTTCCCCCTGCTCGTTCACTTGTCCGCGCAAGAATGAACGGCCTATATTCTTTTCTACCGTCTGGGTAGGATAAAAATAGTTACCCACCTCCTGATATGCAGTATCTTTCTCAAGAACAAAATTACCTTTGACGGAATCCAGCTGAGCTTGTCTCACCACCATCATGCTATCCAGGTAAATCAGACTTTTCTGCTGTTCTTTCAAATCCACCTGCTGCATCAGCTTGACTCCCTGTTTTCTGGCTTCAAACGCTTTCGGATAAAGGATGCGGATACTGTCTATCTGCAATTTGGCCTCATTAAAGTTCTCTTTTTCCAAAGCCGCTTCAGCCTTACGCAAATTTTCTTGCGCTTTCTTCTCGCCGCCATCATCACAACCGGCCAGCAACAAGGCAAATAATGCTACTAATCCTATCTTTTTCATGTACTTGATCGTTTTATATGCAGGCAAAAATACAATTTAATTGCGTGATTTCTCCTTATCCTGCGCAAAAAATCGTAAATTTGCCCCTCTTTAAGATGAATATGGAACTAAAAGAACATTTTAATAATAAGATATTCAAGTTAATCTCCGAAACGGCAGACGAACTGGGATTGGAATGTTACGTTGTAGGAGGTTATGTACGAGATATATTTTTGGCACGTCCCTCTAAGGATATAGACGTTGTAGTAGTAGGAAGCGGAATTGAAATGGCACAAGCCCTCGGCAAGAAGCTGGGACGCGGAGCACACGTTTCTGTTTTTAAGAATTTCGGCACGGCACAAGTTAAATACCATGACACGGAAGTGGAGTTTGTCGGTGCCCGTAAAGAGTCGTACAGCCATGACAGCCGTAAGCCCGTAGTAGAGGACGGCACCTTGGAGGACGACCAAAACCGGCGCGATTTTACGATCAATGCCATGGCAGTGTGCCTGAACAAAGCACGTTTCGGTGAATTGGTAGATCCTTTTAATGGACTGGACGATTTGAAAGAGAGAACTATCCGTACGCCGCTGGACCCGGACATCACTTTCAGTGACGATCCGCTCCGCATGATGCGTTGTGTCCGGTTTGCCACACAACTGAATTTCTATATTGATGACACCACTTTCGAAGCACTGTCACGTAACAAGGAACGCATTCATATTATCTCCAAAGAGCGCATCGCCGACGAGTTGAACAAGATCTTGCTCGCCCCCATACCGTCCAAAGGCTTTATAGAACTGGACCGCTGCGGACTGTTACCTTTGATTTTTCCTGAACTGGTAGCGTTGCAAGGAGTGGAAACCCGGAACGGCCGTGCCCATAAAGATAACTTCTACCATACCTTGGAAGTTGTGGACAATATTTCCAAACATACCGACAACCTATGGCTACGTTGGGCCACTCTGTTGCATGATATAGGCAAGCCACGTACCAAACGCTGGGAACCACGTATAGGATGGACTTTCCATAATCATAACTTTATCGGTGAGAAAATGATTCCGGACCTCTTCCGCAAGATGAAACTGCCCATGAATGAGAAGATGAAATATGTCCAAAAGTTAGTCAGCCTGCACATGCGTCCCATTGTTATCGCAGATGATGTAGTAACTGATTCCGCCGTGCGACGTCTGCTTTTTGAAGCCGGAGATGATATTGACGACTTGATGATGCTGTGCGAAGCGGACATCACTTCAAAAAATGAAGCACGAAAACAAAAATTCCTGGATAACTTCAAACTGGTACGCCAGAAACTGAAAGACCTGGAAGAAAAAGACCGGATACGCAATTTCCAACCTCCGGTAGACGGAGAAGAAATTATGCGGATATTCGACCTGCAGCCCTGCCGTGAAATAGGCAGTCTGAAAAGTTCTATCAAGGATGCCATACTGGATGGAATCATCCCTAATGAACATGATGCTGCTTTAGAACACATGTTGAAGAAAGCAAAAAGCATGGGATTAACACCCAAAAACTTATAAGAAATTGACCATACACTATACCAAAGGAGAAGAGTGGGCCAATACCCTGTCACATGGTGTTGGTATCCTGATAGGTATCGCCGGCGGCGGTTATCTGTTGCTTACTGCCATGAAAAGTGGCAATCCGTGGGCAACAGGTGGCATGTGGCTCTATCTATTCGGTATGCTGTCTTCCTATATCAGCTCCACCTGGTATCATGCCAGCAAACCATCTCCTCACCGCGAAGTGTTGCGCAAATTCGATCATGCTTCGATTTATCTGCATATCGCAGGAAGCTATTCCCCCATCATGCTGATAGCCTTGCGGGAAGCAGATTATTGGGGATGGGGAATTCTTAGTTTCGTATGGCTATGCGCCCTCGCCGGGATCATTCTATGTTTTTGTAACCTGAAAGAACATAGCAACCTGGAAACAATTTGTTATATAGCCATGGGATGCAGCATTTTTGTAGGTTTCAAGCCGCTCTGCCAACATGTACCTCCTGTTTTTATTTATTGGTTAATCGGCGAAGGAGTGTCTTACATCACCGGAGCTGTCTTTTATTCCTTCCCCCAATTGCCCTATATGCACTCTGTTTTCCATCTGTTTGTATTAGGAGGAACAATCTGCCATATGATGGCATTGTGGTACATTTTATAACCCTCCCATCTTCAATAAGTTATCCGTTTTGGAAAACTTTTATTTATTTTTTAAACAGAAAGTTTCCCAAAATGTTATACCTTTGTAGCCGTCCGACAAGGTGAAGTTAACCCCTTCTAAGAGGGAATGCCGTGAAAATCAGCAACAGTACCCGCTGCTGTAATTCTCGTTGAACTGAAACAATATGCCACTACAAAACTATTTGCGGGAAGGCGTTTTAAGGGAGAGATAAGTCAGAAAACCTGCCTGGAAGGACAGCCAAGTTTTTTAAATTAACAATTAATTTTTCCAACAATGAATTACGCTGAGATTTGTATTATTAAGCGTGATGGAAAGCGGGAAGACTTTTCCATCAGTAAAATTAAAAATGCAATCGGCAAGGCATTCCATGCCTCCGGAATTGACAATGAAGACAAACTGATTGCTGAAATTACCATGCGGGTTATCAGCAATTTTGTATCTCCAACCATCAGTGTGGAAGAGATTCAGGATCTGGTAGAAAAGGAACTGATGAAAGTACGTCCCGAAGTGGCTAAGAAATACATTATTTATCGCGAATGGCGGAATACGGAACGCGACCGTAAAACGCAAATGAAGCACATCATGGACGGCATTGTAGCCATCGACAAAAATGATGTCAACCTGAGTAATGCCAACATGTCCAGCCATACTCCCGCCGGACAGATGATGACTTTTGCCTCGGAAGTTACTAAAGACTATACCTATAAATATTTGTTGCCTAAAAAATATGCCGAAGCGCATCAGTTGGGCGACATACATATACATGATTTGGATTACTATCCCACCAAGACTACCACTTGTATCCAATATGACCTGGATGACTTGTTCGAACGCGGCTTCCGCACTAAAAACGGAAGTATCCGTACTCCACAGTCCATTCAAAGTTATGCCACTCTGGCCACCATCATATTCCAGACAAACCAGAACGAGCAACATGGCGGACAGGCTATCCCCGCCTTCGACTTCTTTATGGCGGAAGGGGTACGGAAGACATTTCGCAAACATCTGAAAACTTTAACCGAGTTTTATATAGAAGTAGAAGGAAAAGAACCCGGAACAGAGGCTCTCAAGAAAATTGAAGAGAAAGCATACGCCATGACGCGCAAAGATACACATCAGGCAATGGAAGGATTCATCCACAACCTGAACACCATGCATTCGCGAGGGGGAAATCAAGTCGTATTCAGTTCCATCAATTATGGAACAGACACTTCTCCCGAAGGCCGCATGGTCATAGAGGAACTGCTGAAAGCTACCATCGAAGGCCTGGGTACCCGTGGCGAAGTACCAGTCTTCCCCATACAGATATTCAAGGTTAAAGACGGAGTATCTTATTCCGAAGAGGACTATAAGAAAGCCATGGAAAATTTCGAAGCGGCACTGGAAGGCAACATGGAATTCCAAGCTCCCAATTTCGACTTGTTTCTGAAAGCTTGCCGTACCACCGCAAAAGCCTTGTTCCCTAATTTTATGTTTTTGGATACTCCTTATAACAAAAATGAGAAATGGGATATCAAGGACCCTAAACGTTACCGCTATGAACTGGCAACTATGGGATGCCGTACCCGCGTATACGAAAATATAGCGGGTGAAAAAAGTTCATTAGGACGTGGCAACCTGTCATTCACCACTATGAATATGCCCCGGCTGGCCATCGAAGCACGCATCAAGGCAGAAAGTCTGGAAGAATCAGGCAAAAAAGAGGCCATAGAAAGAAAAGCAAAAGAAATATTCATAGAAAGTGTACATGCTTTGTCCGAACTAATCGCCGAACAATTGTATGCACGCTACCAGTATCAACGTACAGCCTTGGCACGCCAGTTCCCGTTCATGATGGGGAATGATGTGTGGAAAGGCGGAGGAAAACTTTCGCCCAACGACCAGGTGGGGGATGTATTGCGTCAAGGCACATTGGGGATAGGCTTTATCGGCGGGCACAATGCCATGATGGCTCTTTATGGAGAAGGTCACGCACATAGCCAGAAAGCATGGGATACATTATTCGAAGCCGTTACGGAAATGAATAAAGTGGCAGACGAATACAAACAGAAATATCAGTTGAATTTCTCCGTACTTGCCACGCCTGCCGAAGGACTTTCCGGACGATTCACCCGTATGGACCGCCGCAAATACGGCATCATTCCCGGCGTGACGGATAATGACTATTATGTAAACTCTTTCCACGTAGATGTAAAAGAGCCCATCACCATCACCGAGAAGATAAAACGGGAAGCTCCTTTCCACGCCATTACCCGCGGAGGACATATCACTTACGTAGAACTGGACGGAGAAGCTCAGAAAAATGTAAAAGCCATAGCCAAGATTGTAAAAGTAATGCATGACGAAGGCATTGGATACGGTTCCATCAATCATCCTGTTGATACTTGTCAGGCTTGCGGTTACAAAGGGGTCATTTACGACAAGTGCCCTGTTTGCCAGAGCGAGAATATAATGCGAATGCGTCGCATTACCGGGTATTTGACAGGCGACCTCAGCACTTGGAATTCAGCCAAGCGTGCCGAAGAGCGTGACCGGGTAAAGCATGGATAATCAGCATGAACTTGTTATTTACCTATCCTGAAACAATAGTCGACGGTGAAGGCATCCGCTATTCTATCTATCTAGCCGGATGCCGTCACCATTGTCGCGGTTGCCAGAATCCCGAATCCTGGAACCCATCGGCAGGCACTCCGCTCACACCGGAAAAAATAGAAAAAATTATCTGCGAAATAAATGCTAATCCATTATTGGACGGAATCACCTTTTCCGGTGGAGATCCACTTTATCATCCTCAAGAATTCCTGGCTCTAGTCAAACAGATCAAAGAAGCTACCGGACAAAACATCTGGTGTTATACAGGATATACATTTGAACAAATACAAAACGATGAAATGTTAAAACCGGTACTGGATTATGTGGATGTTATAGTAGACGGACGATTCGAGCCGGATTTGTACTCTCCTTACTTGGAATTTAGGGGAAGCAGTAACCAACGCATCATCCGTGTGCGATAACGCTAAAAGAAATAAAAAAAGGGTGTTTTCTTGATATATATCATGAATTCACCCTTTTTTATGTTTTTCAGCATCTATTTACTTGCTAATATCAAGAAAAGCCGTACCTTTGCAATGTGGTTGTGAAACCAAATATTAAGTTAATAAAGAAAAGAACAAAATTAGGTATTAAGTATTAAGGTAAAGATTTTAATTTAAGGTATTAGATTTAGGTAAAGAAAGATTGATTTAGAAAGGTATTAGCAGCAAGATTTAAGGTAATTAGAAAAAGAAAGTTTTCAGGAAATTAGTTTTATAGGTATTAAAAGAGTTGTTTTTTAGGTACAAGAGAGAGGATAACGCAACTGAGACGAGAAAGATGAAAAGAACCCCATTATGGAGGGGGGTTCTTCAGGATGTGAGCGGGTTTGATAAGAACTTTCGCTCTTTTTTTATGTCTTTTTTTCACCACGGGAGAAAAACAATATAAAAAACGCAGATTTCCGCAAAGATGATTGATTCAATCTTTGCGGAAATCCGTGCCTATCGGCATTATTATAAAAATGCCGTGTCCTTTTCTGTCATGCAAACTTAGAACAAGAATCGCATGATATCATTAAAGTTCGCCCAAATGAGCAAGGCAAACAATAGAAACATACCTACCATCTGCGCATATTCCATAAATTTGTCACTCGGCTTACGACGGGCAATGATTTCATAAAGCAGGAATAATACATGTCCGCCATCCAATGCCGGAATAGGCAGAATATTCATAAACGCAAGGATGATTGACAGAAAAGCAGTCATTTCCCAAAAACGATGCCAATCCCATACTTTCGGAAAAATACTTCCTATCGTTCCAAAACCACCTACACTCTTGGCTCCTTCTTTGGTGAACACATATTTCATATCGTTCACATATCCTTTTAATGTATTTACTCCTAATTGTACCCCTGCAGGAAAAGATTCAAAGAACCCATATTCACGGGTAGTTTCTTTATAATCGGCCAATGAAAGAAATGTTGCCCCCACTCTAAACAGTGAGTCCGTATGCACGGTAACCGTATCACGCAATCCTCCACGAGAATAAACCATTTGCATAGCAACTCCTTTATCTCCGGTAGTTTCCGCATCAGCCTGCATATTATCTAGTTTTTCCACCAATGCATTCCATGAGTTCAACATTTCACCGTTGACCGCAATCAAACTATCTCCCTTCTGTATACCGGCCTTATCCAAGCCACCGCCCGGTATCACCGAGTCAACAACATTAGGAACTAACGCCGTAACAAACATCGGATCATCCTTTGCTATATCCAACAAGCTGATCTCAGGCATATATACTTCGGTTTCCTTTCCATCGCGCGATACAGTCACTGTACGTGCCTCAGCAATATCACGAAGCATATCCATCCCGAAACGCTCCAATGGTTTTTCATCTGCGCGAAGGAGAATATCACCGTCACGGAAGCCTATTTCCCGAGCACGCTCATTAAATTTCATACCATGAGTCATGTCTTGCAGCGACACAAAAGAATCTCCCCAATGGAATAAAATCATGGAATAGATGAAGATAGCCAGCAAGAAATTCATCAAGACACCACCCACCATGATAAGCAGACGCTGCCAAGCCGGTTTTGAACGAAATTCCCATGGTTTAGCAGGCTGTTTCATCTGCTCGGTATCCATAGACTCGTCTATCATACCCGAAATTTTCACATATCCCCCCAAAGGCACCCAGCCAATACCATATTCCGTATCACTGTTCTTCGGTTTGAATTTGAACAAAGAAAACCACGGATCAAAAAATATGTAGAACTTCTCTACTCTTACTTTAAAAAGACGTGAAAAAAGAAAATGTCCTCCCTCATGAATAATGACCAATAATGAAAGGCTCATTATCAATTGAAGGGCACGAATCAAAAATGTTTCCATCTAGCTATTTACTATTTTATAATTTATAATTAACATAATTCTCTGTCAACTACCATTTAAGATGACAAAAGGGATAACGCTACCCGACGTGCCTCAGTATCAGTAGCCACATAGTCTTCATAAGTCGGTTCCTTGATATAAGCAACTTTACCCATAGTCCGTTCTATGACATCACTCATACCCAGGAAAGATATTTTGTCTTTCAGGAAAGCATCCACCACCACTTCATTAGCTGCATTCACTATACAGGGCATATTTCCGGCCCGATACAAAGCCTCGTATGCCAATGCCAAATTACGAAAACGTTTAGTATCAGGCTGTTCAAAAGTCAGGTCTGTTATACGGGCAAAATCCAACCGTTCGAAAGAAGATTTCACACGCTCCGGATACGAAAAAGCATATTGAATAGGCAAACGCATATCGGGCATGCCCAATTGCGCTTTCACGGCCCCATCCTCAAACTGCACCATAGAATGAATGACAGATTGTGGATGAACTACCACTTCAATTTGCTCCGGACGCATTCCGAATAACCATTTAGCCTCAATCACTTCAAACCCCTTGTTCATCATGGAAGCCGAATCAATGGTTATCTTCGCTCCCATTTCCCAATTGGGGTGCTTCAAAGCTTGTGCTTTGGTCACTGTTTGCAACTGCTCCATAGTATAAGTACGAAACGGCCCTCCTGAAGCTGTCAAGATCACTTTCTCCAACCGGTTATTTATTTCCAGGCACTGGAAGATAGCCGAATGTTCCGAATCCACGGGAAGTACAGATGTATGGTACTGATTTGCCAGTGCATTAATCAACTCTCCGGCCACAACCAGCGTTTCTTTATTAGCCAAAGCAATAGCTTTACCTGCCTTTATCGCATTTATAGTAGGACGCAATCCGGCATAACCTACCATAGAAGCCAGTACAATGTCAATAGGCTGTGATTCCACAATTTGAGAGAGCGCATCCGCTCCTGCATATACTTTGATAGGCAGATCACTCAACGCCTCTTTCAATTGAAGGTATTTTTCCTCATTGGCTATCACTACCGCCTCGGGCATGAACTTACGGGCTTGTTCTATCAATAAATCGACCCTGTTATTGGCTGTCAGCGCATAGGCCTCATATAAATCAGGATGTTCCTCTATTACCTGTAAAGCCTGTGTACCGATAGAGCCGGTAGAACCTAATATCGCTATTTGTTTTTTCATAATGTTGTTAAAATACAATGTATTTTGAGGGATCAATCGCACGTCCCTTGTGCCACAATTCGAAATGCAGATGCGGTCCGGTAGTTTTTTCACCGGTATTTCCTACCAATGCAATAGCTTCACCACCTTTCACCGGATCGCCTTCTTTCTTTAATAACGAACCACAATGTTTATATACCGACACAAAATCCTGTCCGTGCTGTATCTGAATAACATAACCGGTTTCTGCTGTATAAGTAGACAAAATCACTGTTCCATCCAATGTTGCCAACACACTTTCATTTGGATTAGCGGCAATATCCACTCCGTAATGCCTGTTCTCCAAGTCAAAATTAGAAGACATCATGCCACGTGTAGGACGATAAAAAATCAATCCGGAAGCGGCATTATTATCATCAACAGCCGTCAGATTATATCGTTCTGATTCTTCATATTGCTTGCGAAACTCTTCTTCCTGCCTGGTACGTTCCATCAAAGAATCAGAACGAAGAATGGTCAGAGAGTCGATAGATTGGACTGTATCAGCTTTTACTTTCCCGCTAAATATATCCTGAATATTCATGATATACATATTCTGCCTCGTCACCACTTGTTGCAATGAATCGGCCCGCAAGGCATTGGTCACCACCTGCGCACGTACCTCACTGTTCATATATCCCGGCAAATAATTACGTAAAGGAGTAAAAACAATAATAGTTGCCGAAATCAGGAAAATTACCGTTACGGCAGACAGCAATACAGACACACCATTGAGTTTGGAAACGTGTAGTCCCACAATCTCCTCCAACGTATTTTCATTGGTAATGGTCAGTTTATACTTAAACTTGAAATTATGCCAAAATGCTTTCCTTCCTTTTTTCTTCATCGTGCGCACCTTCTATATTTATATCAAGCCATCAGGTACTTCGACCGTCAGCAAACGCTTTTTCTTATCCAATTTGGTGATAAATTCCTCGTGGGCAGGCAGCAAAAGTTCCTCACCACCTTTCTCAATGGCAAAAAGGACATTCATCGTACTGTCATCCACCGCCACAATCTCACCCAACTCACCATGATTCACATCTTCTACCTTAAAACCAATAAAATAGTTCCAAGTAGGTATATCATCCGAATCTTCCTCCTCACCGACATATTTCTTCGGGAAATAAACCTCTACATTCGTAAACATACGGGCCTTTTCCGAGGTATCCACCCCTTCCAGTTTGACTAAAGCAGTGGTATCTGAACGAAAACGATACTCTTCAATAAAGAAAGGCACGAAGATACCGTCTAACAAACAGACCAAATACTCACATTCCACACGGTCAAAAATATCATCCGTAAAAGTGAATGAGATTTCTCCTTTTACTCCATGCGGCTTGTTGAATATACCAATCTTGAAAACTTCATCTTTTTTAATCATGATTGATTTCTCTAAATTCTAGTAATACGTGCGCCAAGCGCATTCAAACGCTGGTCTATATTCTGATATCCCCGGTCTATCTGCTCTATATTGTGTATGCGACTGGTACCGTCGGCACTCATTGCCGCTATCAGCAAAGCGATACCGGCACGAATATCGGGTGAAGTCATATTTCCGGCACGAAGCTGGAAATTACGGTCATGCCCTATTACAACGGCACGATGAGGGTCACATAATATAATCTGTGCTCCCATATCTATGAGCTTGTCCACAAAGAACAGGCGGCTTTCAAACATTTTCTGATGAATCAGTACACTGCCTTTCGCCTGTGTAGCCACCACCAGTACCACACTGAGCAGGTCGGGAGTCAACCCCGGCCAGGGAGCATCTGCTATGGTCATAATAGAGCCATCAATAAACGATTCTATCTGATAATGTTCCTGCTCGGGGATAAATAGATCATCCCCCCGCTGTTCCACTCTAATACCTAAACGACGAAAACTTTCTGGAATAATGCCCAAATTTTCATGTGATACATTCTTAATGGTAAGCTCACTTCCTGTCATAGCTGCCATTCCGATAAAACTACCTACTTCAATCATATCAGGCAACACCCGATGAGTACAGCCATGCAGACTTTCCACTCCTTCAATAGTCAGCAAATTAGATGCAATACCGGAAATCTTCGCCCCCATGCTATTCAACATACGACAAAGTTGCTGCAGATAAGGTTCACAAGCTGCGTTATAAATGGTCGTTTTGCCCTTCGCCAGGACAGAAGCCATCACAATATTAGCCGTACCGGTAACCGAAGCTTCATCCAGCAACATATAAGTACCTTTCAAATGCTTTGCGCAAATACTGAAAACACTTCGTTCCTCATCATAATTAAAACAGGCTCCCAACTTCTGAATACCGATAAAGTGAGTGTCCAAACGCCGACGGCCAATCTTGTCACCGCCCGGCTTTGAAATCAAAGCCCTTCCAAAACGGGCAACCAACGGACCAACCAACATGACTGATCCACGCAGACTGGAACATTTCTTTAAGAATTCATCACTCTCCAAGTAGTTCAAATCCACAGTGTCAGCTTTAAATGTATACGAATCAATTCCTGTTTTTGATACCTTGACGCCCATATCACGTAACAACTGAATCAGGTTGTTCACATCCAGAATGTCCGGAATATTAGTCACTGTCACTTCTTCCGAGGTCAACAGAGTGGCACAAAGGATCTGTAACACTTCATTTTTAGCACCTTGCGGGTGTATTTCGCCGTGCAATTTATGTCCTCCTTCAATTACAAACGAAGCCATGGTATCATTTTTTAGGAATTAATATTTCTTTCTTTGATTGTTGTTTTGTTGCGGTCTGCGCTGATTGTTATTCTGTTGTGGCCTGCGTGGAACATAAACACGTTGCTGCTCATTCAAATGCAAGTCTTCAGGGGTCAGATTAATCACTCCCTTAGAGTAATCGCGAAGATCATCCAAGATTTTCTGATCCTCCACCCCGTCTTTGTTCCAGTTCAGGAAGCATTTCTTCATGTGGTTTGCAATCAGGCTGATCAGCTGCTTTTTCTCCTCACCTTCCGGATAGTCCACTGCCTTTTTAATCATGTTCTCCAAAATACGTCCATAATGACGATAACGGATTCCATTATGCGGATAAGGCAACATATCGGGTTTCACCTCCAGGCTTTCTTTCTTCACAATTTCATACGGATAATCAATATCCAGCTTAAAATCGGCCATAATAGCCAAATGATCCCATAATTTATGTTTGAAATCGGGCACATCCCGCAAATGCGGAAACATACCGCCCATAATGTTGATAATCGTGTTCGCACAACGTTGGCGCTCAGCTCTGTCCTCGATGGTCAAGGCGTGATCTACCATGTTCTGCACACTTCTGCCATATTCAGGAAGGGGTAAAGTTCGTTGTTGAGTATTATACTCCATATATTTAAAATTTATGATTTATGCACTAATTTGTTCATCGGCTGTTACAAAAGCTTTTTGGGTTTGGAAGCTACAAACTCTTTCAAATAGAAAGGCTCAAAATAAGCCACATCCTTAAAGTTCTGTCTTACCATTTCCTTTTCTGCCAATGGAAACATCCATTTACCTAACGGACGGATGTCATCAATAAAATGAGCATTGGGATGAGTAATCTGCCCACGGCATTTAGCTGCACCGTTACCCAAAAAATAGACCGGATGTTCATTCAGAAACTCCAAATAGGAATGCTCATCAACAATATCGGCAGCTATTTCCCTTTTTACGCTCAATGCGCGGTCATAAACAGCTGCATAGACTTCCATGCGACGTGCATCTATCATAGGACAGAGCAAGGCATCCTCAGGCAAATCGTGATGTAACAACACCGGCACACACAATACCTCCAATGTCGGCAGACCGATAAGTGGCAAATTACGTCCATAGCAAATACCCTTCGCCATAGAGACACCAATACGCAACCCTGTGTACGAGCCGGGCCCGCAACTCACAGCCACTGCATCCAACGGCATACCATGACTGTCGACAAACGACAAAGCCTCATCTACAAATACGCCCAGCTGCACGGCGTGTGAAGGTCCTTTCAAATCCTCTTTGGAGAACACCGCCAATCCATCCTCACTGACGGCAACAGAGCAGGCCTCTGTTGAAGTTTCAATATGCAAAATACACGACATAATGCTCTACTTATATAATATAATCTGCAAATATACACTTTTATTTATACTTCATTTCCATAAAAAGATTACTTTTGCAAAAAAACATATTAGTTATGATACAGTCAATGACCGGATACGGTAAAGCAACCGCTATATTCGGAGAAAAAAAAATTAACGTAGAGATCAAGTCTTTAAATAGTAAAGCAATGGACTTGTCTACACGGATCGCTCCTTTATACCGTGAAAAAGAAATGGAAATCCGCAATATGATTTCCAAATCATTGGAACGCGGTAAAGTTGATTTCAGCCTGTGGATAGAGAAAGACGTTTCGGATACAGCCACTCCCATTAACGCCGCCCTTGTAGAAAACTACTACAATCAGATAAAATCTATTTCCGAAATGACCCATATACCAATGCCCGAAGATTGGTTTGCAACCCTTCTACGAATGCCCGACGTACTAACCAAGGCCGATGTACAAGAACTTTCGGAAGAAGAATGGGAGGTAGTCCGCCAGGTAGTGGAAGAGGCTATCAACCATTTGGTAGATTTTCGCAAACAGGAAGGAACCGCTTTGGAAAAGAAATTCAACGAAAAGATTGATAACATCGAGAGTTTGTTAAAGTCCATCGAGCCCTACGAAACAGAACGTGTAGCCAAGATACGTGAACGCATTACAGATGCTTTGGAAAAGACCATCAGTGTGGATTATGATAAAAACCGCTTGGAACAAGAATTGATTTATTACATTGAAAAATTAGATATTAACGAAGAAAAACAACGACTGAGCAATCACTTGAGATATTTCCGTGAAACCATGGCAGGCGGTCATGGGCAAGGGAAAAAACTTGGTTTCATAGCACAGGAGATGGGACGCGAAATCAATACGACCGGCAGCAAATCCAATCATGCCGAGATGCAAAACATCGTAGTGCAGATGAAGGACGAACTGGAACAAATCAAAGAACAGGTATTAAATGTAATGTAACCGGTTCATATACCGGACCCCATTCTCATAAGCAAAGAATCAAGATATGGCAACAGGAAAACTTATCATTTTTTCAGCCCCCTCAGGTTCGGGCAAATCAACCATTATCAACTATCTGCTGACACAAAACCTGAACCTGTCTTTCTCTATTTCTGCCACCAGCCGCCCTCCTCGCGGAAAAGAACGGCATGGTGTGGAATATTTCTTCCTATCTCCTGAGGAATTCAAACAACGCATTGCCAATGATGAATTTCTGGAATACGAAGAAGTATACGAAAACCGTTTCTACGGAACCTTGAAAGCACAAGTGGAAAAACAATTGGAAGCCGGACAAAATGTGATTTTTGACGTAGATGTAGTAGGCGGATGTAATATCAAAAAATATTATGGCAGCCGCGCATTGTCTGTTTTCATTCAACCACCCAGTGTAAAAGAACTCCGTAAACGCCTGAAAGGCCGTGGTACTGATGCCCCCGAAGTAATTGAAAGCCGAATCGCAAAAGCAGAATTTGAATTGGGGTTCGCCGATAAATTCGACACCGTGATAGTAAATGACGATTTGGAGAAAGCAAAAGCGGAAGCACTGAAAGTTATTAAAAATTTTATTGAAAAATAAGACGATGATCAAAGATCCGAAAAAACTGGCCCAAAGAATGTCGATACTTTGTATCCTCATTGGTTTTATAGCTTTGGCTGTGGGCATCATTGCAATGGCAATGGAGCAATACATTATTGCCATAGCAATGGGTATTGTCACTGTGGGACAAGTATGGAATTACAATAAATGGAAAAGAGTAAGATAAAGACTGGTATTTTCGGCGGCTCATTCAATCCTATTCACATTGGTCATCTGGCACTTGCTAATTATTTATGTGAATATAATGGATTGGATGAAATATGGTTTCTCGTCTCTCCTCACAATCCATTAAAGCAACAAACGGATTTATGGGATGATAATCTGCGATTGGAACTGGTAAAACTGGCCATTGTGGATTATCCCAAATTCCGAGCTTCCGATTTCGAGTTCTACCTTCCTCGTCCTTCCTATACTATACACACATTGGACGCTTTACACAAAGCCTATCCCAACCGAGAATTTACTCTTATCATTGGGGCGGACAACTGGCTTCTATTCCCCCGTTGGTACAAAGCAAAGGAGATTTTAAAGAATCATCATGTAATGATCTATCCCCGTCCGAATTTCACTATTGATCCAACAACTCTTCCTCCTTCCGTGCAATTAGCAGATACTCCGTTATTGGAAATCAGTTCTACTTTTATCAGACAGGCACTAGCGGAAGGACGAGATATACGATATTTCCTACATCCGGCAGTATATGAACGGCTAAAAAAATAAAAATCCCCGGGAGGACACAATCCAAATTTCCCGGGGAAAAACACATCAATTATTTAATCTAAAATTCAAAGGACGCACTCCATTAACGCTTTGCCAGCAGTACTTCATTATTTATTAATCCGTCCAACTCCCAGCCTGTCGCATCTTTTTTATATGAGTGCCACGTCAAAAACTTCCCAGCTTCATCTAACGTATATACATATTTCTGCGTAGGGATAAACGCTTTTTTATTCTTGTTCCACAAAGAATAATCAATATGCGCTTCTGTGTCTGTGTACGTAACTTCCATACAATAATAATTTATCCAAGTCGTGCCATTCCATTTCATACTTTTCTTCTCTATAATTTGTCCCTTATCGTTGTATCTGAACTCAAAACGATACTCCGGAGTAAGGAAAGTACCCTCTTGTTCATAAACGACCTTAGCCGACACCCGACCATTTTCCACCTCTTCATTTGTAATTTTCACAGGCTCGACTGCATTCAGCGTTAATACACTTGTCATTGCAAAAAGAACTGCCATCATGGCTTTAGTGATCATTGTAGTTTTCATAATGTCTTATTTTTAATGTTTATAATTCGGGTTTATTTGTGTCTCTATTTATAAGACGCAAATGACTCTAAAAACGTTGCAACATGATCCGTTTTTTTTCTTGAGCCGCTTCACTTTATAAAGTGCAAAGCACATGCCACGAAATTAATCCACTAAGTATCAATAAGTAAACATAAAAAAGGGTGTCCGATTATGGACACCCTGTACGTTATTAACGGACAAACAGTCTATTCTTTCTGCTTTTCAACACGATGCAAGACTACCAGAACAACTTCGCTGGGAGTAAATAAGCGGACGTCAACGCGCGAAGTACCCAATCCATTGGTAATAATAATCGGAGTACCTTTACTATTCTCTTTCCAACCAGTCAAAAAACGGTTTCCATAAATGGAGTGCTTTACCGGAGAATATTTTTTAAACAAGCTCACCTGCCCGCCATGAGTATGCCCCGCTAACACCAAATTGGCATTCGATACATCTGTATCTTCTGCATAGTCGGGAGTATGCGTGAGCAATATAATAAAATCATCCGCTGGAAAATGCTGGGATGGAGAGTCACCATTCCTTTTTAAATCAAACGGATTGCGTACACCGCTTACTATAATATGCTGACCATCTTTCATCAACTTATAGCTTTTATGTTCCATCAACCGCACATGATTCTTTTGCATGGCCTCCACCACTTCGGAATAGCAATAACCATAATCATGATTCCCCATCACAGCAAATGTTCCGTAAGGTGTATAAACTCTGCTCAAGGCGGTGAACAAAGTGTCTAGATTTCCACCTTTCTTGCTACGATAATCTCCACCCAACAACAGAACATCGGCATTCATTGATTTTAATGCTCGTACCGCACTGTTCAATTCACTCCTCTTAAAACGACTCTCATAATGAAAATCCGAAGCAAATCCTATCCGAAAACCATCAAAAGCGGGTGGAATATCATAACTATAAAAATCATATTGCTTCACACGTCCTACTCCCGGAAACTCGGACAAAGTAGCTGTGGCGCAAGAAGACAAAAAAATAACCGCTAAAAGTAAAAAAAGAAACTGTTTCTTCATAATCCTTTCTATTTGGAGACAAAGATACAGAATTAATTGTTTTATCTTTGCACAACCTTAATTATAAATAGAAATGGAAATTGTTCAAGTTAACTCAATAAAAGCATGGCTTCTAGCCGCCCGTCCTAAAACATTGGCAGGAGCCGCCACTCCGGTTTTACTGGGATGTGCCTTGGCCTATGCAGACAGCTGCTTCCAAATGACACCAGCATTGCTTTGCTTTCTCTTCGCTTTTCTGATGCAGATAGATGCCAACTTCATTAATGATTACTTTGATTATCTGAAAGGCAGTGACCGTGAAGACCGCTTGGGTCCTGAACGTGCCTGCGCACAAGGATGGATCACACTGAACGCCATGAGGAAAGGAATCGCCCTGACCACAGCGACAGCTTGTTTAGCAGGGTTATGCCTATTAGCTTATGGAGGGATTGAAATGATTCCAGTGGGAATTTTATGTATTTTATTCGCTTTTCTTTATACAGCAGGACCTTATCCGCTAGCTTATCACGGATGGGGAGACATACTTGTCATTGTCTTTTTCGGGTTTGTACCGGTAGGCTGCACTTACTATGTGATGTGTCGTAGCTGGACTTGGAATGTAACACTCGCCTCTCTAGCTTGCGGACTGATTATAGATACCTTGTTGATGGTGAATAATTACCGTGACCGCGATCAAGATGCAAAAAGCGGAAAGAAAACAATCGTAGTACGCTGGGGAGCCAATGCAGGGCAACAATTATACCTATTTTTGGGATTGGCTGCCGCATGGCTTTGTTTATTGTTTATTCCGACCGGACACATTTGGGCTGCATTATTACCCCAACTTTATCTGTTACCTCACTTCATGGCATGGCAAAGAATGGTAAAAATCAAAAAGGGAAAAGAATTAAACAGCATATTGGGAGAAACCTCCCGTAATATGCTACTATTCGGAGTATTACTAGCATTCGGCCTTATTCTATAAAAATCATTCCGCTTTCTCTATTAATACAGTGGCGTAAGCAGAAATACCTTCCTCCCTGCCCGTGAATCCCAGCTTCTCTGTAGTGGTAGCCTTTACGGAAACATCATCCACATCAATCCTCATCAAATGAGCAAGCACCAACTGCATTTCCGGAATCCGCGCTTTCAATTTAGGACGTTCAGCGCAAATCGTTGCGTCCACGTTACCTACTTTATACCCTTTTGCAGCAATCAGGTCCACCGTTTCAGCCAATAAAATCTTGCTATCAATATTCTTGAATTCGCCTGCAGTATCAGGAAAATGATAACCTATATCACGCATATTGGCCGCTCCCAGCAAAGCGTCACAAATAGCATGAATCAACACATCGGCATCCGAGTGTCCCAATAGCCCCAATTCATGTTCAAATTTTATTCCTCCAAGCCATAATTCACGACCGCTTACCAGTTGGTGCACATCAAATCCAAATCCTACTCTTATTTTCATCTTACATAAAAATCTAATAATTTTTCACCTTCCAAATACCCCTGCAAATGCTGTCCTATACTGACTGGCCCTACTCCCACGGGAGTCCCTGTATAAAGCAAATCCCCAATCTTTAATGTAAAAAACCGGCTAACGTATGCGATTATCTCATCCACCTTAAACAACATATCTGCAGTGTTACCTCTCTGCACCGTTTTTCCATCTATATCCAAATGAAAGTTCAAATTCTGTATATCCTTAAATCTGTCTACCGACACAAAATCACCTATGGCAGCCGAGCTATCAAACCCTTTACACAGCTCCCAAGGCTTACCTTCCTCCCGAAACTGCCGCTGAAGGTCACGTGCCGTAAAATCTATTCCTACCGTCACCGCATCATAATACCGACTGGCAAAACGCGGAGCAATATTCTTTCCCAAACGATTAATACGTACTACCAATTCTGTCTCATAATCCACCTGCTGAGAAAAATCAGGAATAAAAAACGGCTTGCTGTCTTTCAGCAGAGCCGAATCCGGTTTCATAAAAATAACCGGTTCTTCCGGCAAATTCTCATCAGCATGCAACTCGTGGCAATGTGCAACGTAGTTCATTCCTACGGCTATAATCTTCATGTTATTATTCTTGAATTACATTTAATCTGTTAAACATTACAGCCAGATGGGCATAAAGTGATGTATTCTGCACCACAATATTTTCCGGTACACGAATACGGAACGGTGTAAAGTTCCAAACTGCCTTAATGCCACCCGCTATCATCTTATCTGTTATCTCCTGTGCTATATTAATAGGCACAGTCAACACCCCGATATTGACATCACAGGATTTCATTTTTACCTCAAATTCATCCGAATGATAAATAGGAATTCCATTTATTTCCTTTCCCACCAGTTCGGGGTTAATATCAAACGCACCTACTATCTCTAATCCAAAATGATGCAGGCCCGAGTCGCGCAACAAAGCACCTCCCAAACTACCAACACCAAACAAAAAAGCTTTATGCATCTTGGTAAATCCCAAGAAACGCTCCAGCACCTCTATCAACGCATCAATCTCATATCCCACACGTGTACGGCCGGATATATTTACATAAGAAAGATCTTTCGCTATTTGGGAAGCATCCACATTGATTTGCTTGGATATTTGGGTAGAAGACACGTACGTTTCTCCCTGTTCTTTCATCAGTTTCACATTCGAAAGATACCACGGAAGTCTGCGCAAAGTCGGCTCAGGCACTTTATCCGAGAATTTATGCATACGTATATCCATCTTTTTCTTTAGGTATTATCATTAGGTAATTTGCAAAAGTACACTTTTATTTGTTACATTGACGGATAGAGTATAAAAAAAGTCTTATCTTTGAGTATTCATTTAAGCAAAATTCACATGAAAAATAACGATTGGAAAGAACGTCTGAATGTGGTTTATTCCACAAATCCTGATTTTAAGTATGAAAACGTTGAAAAGGAAGAGACTAAAACATTAGATAAAAAACAACAAAAGCTCCGTGTCAATATAGAAAAAAAAGGACGGAGTGGCAAAACCGTGACATTAATCAACGGGTTCATCGGAACAGAAAATGACCTGAAAGAGTTGGGTAGATTATTGAAAAGCAAATGTGGGGTAGGCGGTTCAGCAAAAGACGGGGAGATCCTTATTCAAGGAGAGTTCAAGCAACGGGTCATCGAGTTGTTGAAAGCTGAAGGATATACCCAGACCAAATAGCCGGAAAAAAGAAAGGGACTGTTGTCACACAGTCCCCCTTCTATAATTGCGGAAATCTTATTCAGCACGTAAAGTGAAACGTTTGAAAGCAACGATCTGCAATTCAGGATCAGCTTCCTTCAACACTTCTCTTACAGTCTTCTTACCATCCATGATATCCTCTTGGTTCAGCAAGCAAACTTCCTTCAAGAACTTGCCCAGACGACCTTTAGCAATGTTTTCAATCATCTGTTGTGGCAAGTTAGCAGCTTTTTCAACAGAAACAGTAGCAATGATTTCTTTAGCTTTGGCAATATCTTCGTCAGTGATCCAGCCCTTAGCCTTGTTACTTTCCATATGTTCTTCGCTGTCTACGTGTGCAGGGTTGATACCAGCCTTCTTCAAGGCAACTTCAACAGCCTTGTCTACTTGTTCTTTCTTAGTCTTGTCAATAGCTACCTGTATTTCAGCTTCTTTTACAGATTCAGGAACACCGGCTTCATCAATTGCAATAGGATTCATAGCAGCAATCTGCATAGCAACTCCGTGAGCGGCAGCTTCAGCTTCTTTATTCATTGCAACAATAGTACAAAGCTGGTTATTTCCCTGGTGGTTATAAATAGAAGTATAAGCACCTTCAACCACATTGTAACCATCCAATTCCATTTTTTCACCAGTGATACCACTACGGTCTGTTACTGCATCTTGTACAGTACCGTTACCCATAGGCAAAGCCTTTACTTCTTCCAAAGTCTTACATCTGTTGGCAACAGCAGCATCCAGAATAGCTTGAGTCAAAGCTATGAAATCAGCGTTTTTAGCAACGAAGTCGGTTTCGCATTTCAAAGCGATGATAGCAGCAAATTCGCCATCCTTTTTTGCCAGCACACAACCTTCAGATGCTTCACGGTCAGAACGTTTTGCAGCAACAGCCTGTCCTTTTTTACGAATAATTTCCATCGCTTTATCGATATCGCCGTTTGCTTCAGTCAAGGCGTTCTTGCAATCCATCATACCAGCTCCACTAATCTTACGAAGCTTGGTTATTTCAGCCATAGTTACAGCCATAATATTCCTTTATTTTTTAATTGTTAGTAATATCTTTAAAACAGAATTGAGAATTGAAAATTGAGAATTGAGAATTAACAGCATAATCTGCCCCTTTCCCAATTTTCAATTCTCAACTCTCAATTTATACTATTAAGCTTCTTCGTCTTCTTTCAAGAAAGCGGCAGCCTTAGCAGCATTGATAGCTTCTTCTTCGGCTTTATCCATACGAGCCTTGGTATTTTTCTTCTTACCAGCACCCTTAGGAGCATTTTCACCGGCAGCTTCCATATCTACTTTTTCAGCTTTTCTTTCTTCCAAACCTTCAGCGATAGCACCACAACAAGCATCCAAGATCACTTCTACAGACTTAGTAGCATCATCGTTTGCAGGAATCACGAAGTCTACGTTTGAAGGATCTGAATTTGTATCAACGATAGCAAATACAGGGATACCCAAGCGGTTAGCTTCACGAACTGCAATGTTTTCTTTCAACACATCGACAACGAACAGTGCTGACGGCAAACGAGTCAAATCAGCGATAGAACCTAAGTTCTTTTCCAATTTAGCACGCTGACGAGAAATTTGCAGGACTTCTCTCTTAGAAAGGTTTGAATAAGTACCATCGTTGGTCAACTTATCGATAGTAGCCATTTTCTTCACAGCCTTACGGATAGTCGGGAAGTTAGTCAACATACCACCCGGCCAACGCTCTATTACATAAGGCATATTTACAGAAGCAGCTTTCTCAGCTACTACTTGTTTAGCTTGTTTCTTAGTAGCAACAAACAGGACTTTCTTACCTGATTTTGCGATTTGTTTCAGTGCATCAGCAGCTTCATCTACTTTAGCAACTGTTTTATGGAGGTCAATGATATGGATACCATTGCGTTCCATGAAAATATAAGGAGCCATTGAGGGATTCCACTTTCTCTTAAGGTGTCCGAAGTGGCAACCGGCTTCCAATAATGTATCGAAATTAGTTCTAGACATTTTGTTATTCTTTAAATCGTTTACTTTCTTTTTTGTTTATCTCAACCAACCATCGGGTAGTCCGCTACCAAGTAGAGTCCCGCTGGTTTAGATACTAAACGCTTCTTAACCAGTTCCAAGTAAAACCGGATATTAACGTTTACTGAACTGGAATCTACGACGTGCTTTGGGCTGACCCGGTTTCTTACGTTCTACAGAACGAGAGTCACGTGTCATGAAGCCTTCTGAACGAAGAGCCGTTTTATCTTCAGGGTTGATTTTAACCAGCGCACGAGCGATAGCCAGACGCAAAGCCTGTGACTGTCCTGTAAAACCACCACCGTAAAGATTTACTTTGATATCATATTTTTCAGCAGCCTCTAGCTTGTTCAAAGGCTGTTTTACTACATACTGAAGAATAGTTGATGGAAAGTACTGTGCAAGGTCTCTCTTGTTAATAGTAATCTTTCCTGTACCTTCGCTTACGAACACGCGTGCTACGGCGCGTTTACGTCTGCCTAATGCATTTACTACTTCCATTCTTTATTATTTAAGTGAGTTTATATCAATTGATTTCGGAGTCTGAGCCTCATGTTTGTGTTCACTACCAGCGTAAACATACAAATTGCCCAGCAACTGTGCTCCCAGACGATTTTTAGGAAGCATACCCTTTACTACTCTCTTCAACAGTTTTTCTTCACCGTTAGGTTTCTTCATCAACTGAGCAGGAGTCATTTCTCTCTGACCACCGGGATAACCTGTATAGCGCAAGTAAACCTTGTCGTTCCACTTGTTTCCGGTAAATTTCACTTTGTCTGCATTAATGATAATAACATTATCACCGCAGTCAGCATGAGGGGTAAAGTCTGGTTTGTACTTTCCTCTCAACAGTTTCGCAACTTTCGAACCGAGACGGCCTACGACCTGATCGGTTGCGTCGACAACAACCCATTCTTTATGAGCTGTTTCTTTGTTTGCAGAAATGGTCTTGTAACTTAAAGTATCCACTCTTAAATTCTTTTTTAAATGTTAACTACTAAAAAACAATTCTTCTCAGCGTTTCTAACCGTTCCCGGACAAAGAACTATTAACACGCTAAGAATTAATCCTTTATAAACTTTTGATAATAATCGGCTTGCAAAGGTACGGCTTTTCTTTGAACTGACAAATAAATTAAGATATTTTTTCCTCTTGCTATTCGCATACAAAAGGCTGATATAACCACATCTAGGCTTTGAATAACGGACTAAAAAACATAGGGAAGAGATTTTGATTCTTCCCTATACATATACAGTTATTCATTCTATTTTCAACGATTCCAGCCACTCTCCATCTCAGAGCAAGTACACACAGCCACAGATGCCGCATTGTTTCCACTGGACTGACGAAGCTTTAAAAGTTCAGTTGCTGAGATCCGGACTACTTTTCCATCGGGACGACCATAACACAATGTCCCTTCGCGCCGTGCAGTTTCCTCTATCAACCGCTGTTCCGCTAGTTCTAAACCATAACGCAACTTCGCACTTAATTCCTTATATTCTTCTTCAGTTGACATAACTTCTGATTTTAGTAAAAAGTTCTTGATTATAGATATGGGCCTCATCTCCCAAACGGAAGGCGTCCGCCACAATAACACGCGGTGTGCAGCTATTGTCCGCAAGCATCCAATAATCCACGCAAGGCATATAAATACGGAAAAAGTTTTCCAACCCCGAACGATAACGACGACGGATAATGGGAGCAGGCACATCATGCCCTCCATTGGCAACACGCTGTTTCACTCGCTCTATAGCCAATTCAGGCGAATTCAGCCAAAAATAAATAAGGCTGACACTATATCCTTGATTTTGTGCCTGCTGGATAAGATTGATATAAGAACGGGTGGACAATGTGGTTTCAACAGAAAAGCTGACTCCGGCCGACAGTAACTCTCCGATACGTTTCAGCATCAGTCGCCCGGCTTCGATAGCCACACTTGAGGGGTTAAAAGGAGAAAGTCCCTTAGCGATTTCATCGGCATTGACAAATTCGCGGCACTCTAAAATTTCGGGTAATACCGTGTACGAAGCGGTCGTTTTACCGGCTCCGTTACACCCCGCTATTATATAAAGTTTAGACATTAATCTCCTTTTCTATTTCTGTTATTGGCGACAAAGTTAACGATTATTTCCAATCTTTGTTCTTGAAAAGGCATAAAAGTGATGAAGAATAGCACATTTTTTGAAATTCTGTGCAAATTAAGAAGAGATTACAGGAGTTTTACCTTATATTTAAGCAACCTGCAAACAGGTAGCAGTTACTCATTACATCATTTTATTGAAGAAAATTAGTACATAAGCATCTTTCATTTAAGTATCCAAACAAGTAATCATATAAATAGGACACATATCCCACCATAATAGCAAGTACACTTGTTTCGTCAGACAAATATCATGTATAAAATAAATAGGGCCACACTTTCAAAAAATGAAAGCGTAGCCCGAAAAATGACTATTCTTTGTTTATAAACAAAGATTCAAACTTATCTGACCAAATCCTTTGGATAAACAGGAGGCATTTTCACTCGTTTCCAAGTTTCATAATACCAGGAATTGATTTCATTTCCATCCTTATCCGTTTTCACAAAAAACTTCAGCACCATGACATCTCCCCCCTTCATCTCAAATTCCAAAATATTATCCACACCTACCAATTGTGGAAGATGCAAGTTTTTCTCCACATGCTCTGTATAAGCATTAGGAGCAGTCTGCCGATAGGTACCGGAACCAATAATAATAGCTCCATGATTAGGAATCATGGTCATATTGGTAAACTTGCCGTCATCAGACAAAATTTTAAAAGAATTACTTGGTTTCAACTCACCCGGTACCTGAGGAGTCCCTGATACATAAAAGCACATCTGCCAAATTCCTTTCAAGTTGACAGGGGTTACATCCGATTTTTCCTGTCCCACTACACGCGAAGTACCGATAAGCAAGAATGCTATCATCAGTAGGAATAATTTTTTCCGTTTCATAGTTGTATATATTTAGTTAACAAATTGCGTAATGTGGATATACAAAATTAGAATTTTTTTTCAAACTTCCTGCTTTTTAAATAACTTTTTTACAGTTAAATACAAAAAAAATCCTGCTCTATGTTATAGGGCAGGATTTTTTGAATTATTATTTCCAACAATTAGAATTCAGCATTACGCGGAGTACGTGGGAAAGGTATCACATCACGAATATTGGTCATACCGGTAACAAACAGCAACAGCCGCTCAAAACCAAGTCCAAAACCAGAATGAGGACATGAACCAAACTTACGGGTATCCAGATACCACCACATATCCTTCATCGGAATTTCCAATTCCTGGATACGGGTCATCAGTTTGTCATAATCAGCCTCACGTTCAGAACCACCTATTATCTCGCCAATCTTCGGAAATAAGACATCCATTGCACGGACAGTCTTGCCATCCTCATTCTGCTTCATATAGAATGCCTTGATTTCTTTCGGATAATCTGTCAGGATTACAGGACGTTTAAAGTGCTCTTCCACCAAATAACGTTCGTGTTCAGAGGCTAAGTCTACTCCCCAATATACCGGGAATTCAAATTTATGACCTTTTGCTACAGCTTCCTCCAGTATCTTGATACCTTCCGTATAAGGCAGACGGACAAATTCCTCCTTCAGCACGCCCTGCAAACGTTCTATCAATCCCTTATCGAACATGTCGTTCAAAAACTTCACATCATCATAGCAGTTGTCAAGCGCCCACTGTACACAATATTTAATAAAGTCTTCGGCCAAATCCATATTATCAGTAATATCATTGAACGCAACCTCAGGTTCAATCATCCAAAACTCAGCCAAGTGACGCGGCGTATTAGAATTCTCCGCACGGAATGTAGGACCAAATGTATAAATAGCCCCCAAAGCAGTAGCAGCCAATTCACCTTCCAACTGTCCAGATACCGTCAAACTGGCTTGTTTGCCAAAGAAATCATCATCATAAATAATCGCTCCGTTTTCATCCTTCTTCAAATCATAAAGGTTCTTGGTAGTAACTTGGAACATCTGTCCCGCACCTTCACAATCAGACGCTGTGATAATAGGTGTATGAAAATAGAAAAAACCACGTTCATGGAAGAACTTATGGATAGCGATAGCCATGTTGTGGCGGATGCGGAATACAGCTCCAAATGTATTGGTACGGGGACGCAAGTGAGCGATCTCACGAAGAAACTCCATCGTATGACCTTTCTTCTGTAACGGATAAGTGTTATCACAAGTACCTAATACTTCGATTCCACGCGCTTGAACTTCGGCTGCCTGACCAGAGCCAATGGATTCGGTCAACTCACCGTTCACACTGATACATGCACCGGTGGTGATCTGCTTCAACATTTCTTCGTCAAAGTTTGCCAAATCAACAACAATCTGCACATTATTTATTGTAGAACCGTCATTCAGGGCGATAAAATTTACCTGTTTGCTACCGCGGCGGGTACGAACCCAACCTTTTACATTGACCATCGCACCAAAATCACGGCACTTCAGCAGGTCAACAATCTTTGTTCTACTAATTTTTTCCATTGTTTTGTCTCTTTATTGTTTATTATTCAAATGAGCCCATGCGGAGCATGTTCACTTCTTGTTCAGTCAGGTAACGCCAGTCACCGCGGCGCAAACCTTTTTTAGTCAGACCAGCAAAATAAACGCGGTCCAGCTTGATCACCTTATATCCCAAGGATTCAAAAATACGACGCACAATACGGTTCTTTCCGGAATGGATTTCAATACCGACTTGTGATTTGTCTGTTTCCGATGCATAGCTGATGGCATCTGCATGAATCTCTCCATCATCCAATGTCACACCTGCTGCAATTTGGTCAAGATCTGCCTTGGTTACATTCTTATCACAATATACATGATAAATCTTCTTCTTCAAATACTTAGGATGAGTCAGCTTGGAAGCCAAATCACCATCGTTAGTTAACAATAACACACCGGTAGTATTACGATCTAAACGCCCAACAGGATAAATACGCTCCTTACAAGCACCTTTCACAAAATCCATTACAGTCTTACGTTCCTGAGGATCATCAGAAGTAGTCACACAATCCTTCGGTTTATTCAACAAAATATAAGTTTTGCGTTCAATACTTACCGGTTCGTCATGGAACTTCACTTCGTCAGTACGCTTGATTTTAGTACCTAATTCGGTTACCACTTCACCATTTACACTGACTACACCTGCTGTAATAAACTCATCAGCCTCACGACGGGAACATATACCTGCATTAGCCAAGAATTTGTTCAGACGAATCGGCTCATTTGGATCGGTCAATATATCTTTATATTCAATCTGTTTCTTCAGACTATACTTTGCATTCGGGTTATAATCAGCCGTACGGGGACGATAGGGACGATTGTATCCACCACCTTGATTATAACCACCGGTACGAGGACGATAAGGACGGTCGCCGCCTTGATTATAACCGCCGGTACGAGGACGATAAGGACGGTCACCGCCTTGATTATAACCGCCGGTACGAGGACGCGGAGTGTAAGAACGCTGTTCACCCCCTTCACCGCTGTTAAAACGGGGACGCGGAGTATAAGGACGCTGCTCACCCCCTTCGCGATTATAGTTTGTGCGGGGACGATATTGACGCTCACCACCTTCCTCACCATTATTAAAACGAGGGCGCGGAGTATACGGACGCTGTTCGCCACCTTCACGATTATAATTTGTACGAGGACGGTATGAACGTTGGTCTCCTCCATCCTCACTGTTAGGATTAAAGCGGGGACGTTGCGGACGGTCTCCGTTATTGTTATAGCGATTATAGGAAGGACGGTCACCGTTGTTATAAGAAGAACGGTAGGGACGGTCTCCACCTTCGCGATTATAGCTGTTCGTACGAGGACGATAAGGACGCTGTTCGCCGTCGTTGTTGTATCTGTTGTAATTACTGTCTCTGTTATAAGACTTATAACCACCATCACGGCTTACATTCTGGTTTTCTTCATTTGCAGCACCTTCTTGTCTGCTTTCATTTTCTGTACTCATGGTTTTCCTTTTATTTTTTAATTAATGTATAACGCCCTCTCGGGCTTTTTGGATTAAAATCTAACTAACTATTTTTTAAATACCTGTATAATTATGCGGTGTAATCACCCGCAGTTCCTTTTTAATGTCTTCGCTTACATTTAGTGTTTCTATAAATTCTTTAATAGACTCTTCTGTGATAGCCTGGTTTGTACGGGTCAAAGCTTTCAATGCCTCATACGGATGAGGATAGGCTTCGCGGCGCAGAATTGTCTGGATAGCTTCCGCCACCACACTCCAACAATTATCCAAGTCGGCATAGATTGCTTTCTCATTCAGCAACAGTTTGCGCAGACCTTTCAACGAACTTTGGATAGCAATCACAATGTGACCGAAAGGTACACCGACGTTACGCAACACAGTAGAGTCTGTCAAGTCACGTTGCAAGCGGGAAACAGGCAACTTAGAAGAAAGGTGTTCCAAAATAGCATTTGCCATACCTAGATTACCTTCAGCATTTTCGAAATCAATAGGATTCACCTTATGCGGCATGGCACTGGAACCTACTTCACCCGCTTTAATCTTCTGCTTGAAATATTCCATAGAGATGTACTGCCAGAAGTCGCGGTTCATGTCAATCATAATGGTATTGATGCGTTTCATCGCATCAAAAATGGCTCCCAGATTATCATAATTAGAGATCTGAGTAGTATATTCCTCACGTTCCAATCCCAGCTTTCCTGCTACAAACTTATTACCGAATTCTTTCCAGTCATATTCGGGATAAGCTACATGATGCGCATTGTAGTTACCCGTCGCACCACCGAATTTAGCTGTGACAGGACAAGCTTTCAATACAGCCAGCTGACGATTCAGACGATAAACGAAAACCATGATTTCTTTACCCAAGCGAGTCGGAGAAGCAGGCTGTCCATGTGTTTTTGCCAACATAGGGATATTTGCCCATTCTTCAGCGTATGTAGTCAACTGGGCAATCAGCTCTTCAATTTGCGGATAGTATACTTGTTCCAATGCCTCCTTTATAGACAAAGGTACAGAGGTATTGTTTATGTCCTGTGATGTCAATCCGAAATGAATAAATTCTTTGCATTCCTCCATTCCGCCCAACTTATCGAATTCTTCTTTGATGAAATATTCTACAGCCTTTACATCGTGGTTTGTTACACTTTCTATCTCTTTAATACGCTGTGCGTCAGCCTCTGAAAAGTTCTTATAAATAGCGCGCAATGCATCAAAACGTGCATGATCAAAGTCTTTCAGCTGTGGCAACGGTAGTTCACACAGAGTGATAAAGTATTCAATTTCTACCTGCACACGGTACTTGATGAGTGCAAATTCAGAAAAATAAGAGGCCAAAGCTCCCGCTTTTCCTCTGTATCGACCGTCAATAGGTGATATTGCCGTGAGTAAATCGAGCTCCATATTATATTCTTTGATAATTATCAGACTGCAAAATTAATTCTTTTTCTTGAGTTTAACGGTCTGAAGATGCATAAAGTTTGCGAAAATGAAGATTTATTTCACAAATCCCTTTTTAGTCCATTTCAGACTATTCCAACGCTGTACAAAGATAATACCACGAAGATTTTCATCCAGCACAAATGCACACCACATACCTACCAGTCCCCATCCCCAATGAATACCGAACAAGAAACCACAACCTACGGCAACACTCCACTGAACAACAAATCCTACATAAAACGGATAATTCACATCACCCGTTGCACGTAAAGCATTCGTCGCATAAATATTAATAGCCCGGCCCACTTCCAAAATCACATCAATAAACAGGATAATAGTACCCAAACGGATAATTTCCGGATTATCCGTCAGCCAGCTAAACAAAGTATGCCCCATCAAAGCCCAGATACAGGATAAAACTAAAGAAACCAAAATAGAAATACGCATCACATATTTGCCCAACAGATAAGCTGCATGAAGTTTCCTCTCACCTACCAAATGACCAATACAGATGGCTCCGCCTTGTGCCATGGCAATAGCAAACAAATAAACGAACATCACTATATTCACCACATAGGTACGAGTAGCCAGCGCTTCATTCCCCAACATATTAATAAAATAGGTCAATACTACCTGAGAGAAACTGTAGGACATATTTTCTCCGGCCGAAGGGACTCCGATTTTCAACAGGTTTTTCAGCTCGACAAACGGGAAGGGGCGAAAATAGGATAACGGAAATCTGGGAATATGTTTACGGAAAAGAATCACAAAAAGTATCACCATAGATACCCCTCGGGCAAATGCAGTAGAAATAGCAGCACCTTCCACTCCCAAAGCCGGCATACCGAACTTACCAAAAATCAGCGAATAGTTACCAATGATATTCAGAATATTTACAACTACCGTTACCATCATGGGATAAACTGCTTTATTGGCACTGCGCAAAGAGGCAGAAATAGTCAGAGATATGGCTTGAAAAAAAGCGAATGCCCCTACTATCTCCATGTAACTCACTCCATATTCCATCAGTTCGGAACGAAGCCCCATCATGGACAACAGGAAAGTGGCTCCATAGTGTAAAATGGCACTAACGAATAAACCGAACGCCAGATTGAGTATCAATGATACTCCCACCACCTGCACCATATTCTTGTGCATTCTTGCTCCCAAATATTGCGAACAGAGTACGGAAGTTCCTATATTGATCACCTCAAATATCAGGAAAGCAAACATAATGAGCTGGTTGACCACCCCTACAGCAGCCACACTATTGTCTGAATACTGACTCAGCATCACGGTATCCACTGCACCCAGCATCATAATCAGTAATGTTTCAATGAAAATAGGAACCGCCAGTCTGGCTAGGTTCTTTCGTATGCTCCTCGGTTCTTGAATTACGTCCACTTATCATCTTTGATTTTCGGGGTGCAAAGGTACGGACTTTTCACGATGCAACGGTTTGATTTATATCAAGAAATATGAACTTAAGATTTTTACCAGAAGATAAACAGGAATCTGATCTTTTCTTTTTATCTTTAGAACCAAATCTTAAATCAATAGAACAACATGAAAAAAGGAATCCTTCTGTTATCTGCAATTCTAGCATTGGGCTCTCTGTCCTCATCCGCCCAAAAAAGAACAGCCACCATGACTGATGAAGAAATGTACCTTGATGCCATGCATCATAACATCACTACCGAAAAGATTTTCGGTTATGTAAAGCAACTTTCAGACCCAGCCTTGGAGGGACGACTCGCAGGTTCGCCCGGAATGGCTAAAGCTGTAGATATCGTAAAAGGATATTTTAAAGAGTGGGAACTGATACCCGGTGGTGAGAATGGTTCCTACATACAGCTATTCCCCCACCCTTGTGTGGAAATACAACCGGGAAGCACTATGGATATCCTATTTCCTGTCACCCAAGGCAAGAAAAAAACTGTATGGATCTCTAAGACATATCCTTGGGCAGATGGTTGGTTTGCCGGAGGAATGACCAGTGACGGGGAAGTGACAGCCGATGTGGTATACGCCGGATTTGGCGTTACAGCACCCGAATTAGCATATGATGATTACAAAGATATAGATGTAAAAGGCAAGATTGTGCTGGTGGAGGGAGAAACACCCAATATAAGCCGTAACCCCGATTCACTGACCATGTGGTACAAACATACTTTGCACCAAACCAAGCTGAACAATGCCGTAACCCATGGTGCGGCAGGCTTGTTATACAAATGGGTTCCCGGTCCAAATGCCCCCTATAATCCAGGATTTGTCTATTGTCATGTTACAGACACTGTGGTTAATGATATTTTCAGGGGAACAGGCAAGACTTATAAAGAGACTATCCGGCAGATTTATAAGACTCAGAAGCCTGCCTCTTTCCATACCGGAAAGAGAGCCCACATCAAAATGAATGCTACCTATAATCCCAATGCTACTGGAAAAAATATTTTGGGTATGATCAAAGGCAGTGACCCTATACTGTGCAATGAATATGTAATCATTTCCGCCCATCTGGACCACTTGGGAATGATTCCTTTCCTTATTGAAGGAGCGAATGACAACAATTCTTCCTCCGCCGCCATGCTGGGAGTAGCCGAAGCACTGGCAAAATCAAAGATAAAACCCAAACGCAGCATCATTTTCATGAGTGTGGACGGCGAGGAAGCCGGACTCACCGGTAGCACTTATTATACTAATCATCCTCTTGTACCAAAGGATAAAGTAATAGCAATCCTGAATCTGGAGCAGGTGGGTGTAGGCCAGATGTTAGGGGCGAACTACCACTATAAATACCCCGAATTGGCCAAACTGTCCCAAAAAGCCAATGCTATGTATGTGCATCGACGTCTGTTCACTAATGAAACTCATTTCCTGACTCGTCCTCGTACAGATGGTGCTGTTTTTATGAAAGCCGGTTATCCATGCATTGATTTATGGGCATTAGGAAGTGGCTATTACCATCATCCTAAAGATAATATCCGATCCATCAACCCCGATATCCTTCGAGCTGCAACCGAATGGTTATACTGGACTACTATTTTTATAGCAAACAAGTGAACAAATACAAGAAATCCCGACGAGCGCCACTCTGCCGGGATTTCTTTATTCAACCGATGCCATGTCTGCATTGTTCCATATATGTGTTGTGTTATTGTTGGGTCAGATATTCCTTGTACATCTTCTCTATTTCCTTTATGGGAATATCCAATGCACTCACTTGTCTGAAAAACTCCGGCAATTCTTCATGCAGAAATATATCTTTACGCAAAGTGATAATCCGGTCTTTAGCCCCTGCCGATACAAAATAACCGATACCGCGTTTATTATAAATAATCTCTTGTCCTTGAAGGTAATCATACGTACGGACCACTGTATTTGCATTCACCTCCACCGTGGCGGCGTATTCTCTGACAGACGGAATACGCCCTTCCTCGGCATATTGTCCTTGCAGGATTTCATCATTTATCCGGTCGGCTATCTGCAAGTAAATGGATTTACTTTCTTTAAATTTCATAGCAAACGGAATTTAGGTTTAACAACTTGCGAACGGGTAAAAAGCTGGTAACTCAGCCACCAGTTAAACATAGTGAATGCACTGAAAAACGCTACTCCTAACGAAAGTAACTTGTTTAATGTCATCCACTGGAAATTAGTTTCCAGCCACTCAGAAAAACTGCGCATATTGTCATCTCCTATCCATGAAAGAATGTGCACCGATAAAACAGAAAACAGAATAGAAATAAGCATCAAAGCACCCAATGTCTTGAAAAAAGGTTTCTTATACCAATAATTTCCCCCTAGAATATACAATGAATGTGACCATAACAGGAAAGCCCATCCGCACAATTCACCCAACCAATTCTGGTACGGCATATTCATAGCATAGCCTGATCCCCTATATATCTGCTCACCATCTACCGAAGCCATAGAAAGAAGGTTATACAAAACAGATTGATGGAATGTTTCAGGCACATTAAATAAAGGAAGTAACAGATAACGGGTAATTTCCGCCAATGACGCCGCAACAAAGACAGCCGCAGCCAATCCTACCGTAACAATCAAGAATCGTGCTACAAATTTCTCTATCATAGTTGCCGGAAGCATCAAAAAAGCGATACGTTTTTCTTTTGTAATCATATTTTCCATAATGTTAGCAGCATAGACAATGCCAAAAATACCGATGATAAAAGCAAAGGTTCCCATTATATTAGAACAATAATGCTGAAAAGCCATTTGAGAATCACTATACGTCACCTGTTTCGACATTGTGAGCACCATTACCAATGCAAATGCAGCATAAATTCCGATCAGACGATAAAGATTTGTTTTCCAATTTTCCATAATCTCGCGTTTCATTACCATTGCAATACGCGAAAAGCTAAAGAATTTATTCGTATCCATAGTGTGTTTGTATTACTTGTTAAACAGAAATTGCATTTTTTCTCTCTCTGTCAGCATAGCGTTAAATAATACTTCCAGGTTCAGATTCGTTTCCTCATTATACGTATTCGGAAAAATTACGCTGTTTCCCTGGACGGACGGCTGAACATACAATGCTGTATCCGTCGATTCATTCATTCCTTGCTCTACAAAATAAAGTTTCTCACAGATCGTCTTTACCGATTCATTCAATAATACGCGGGTTCCATCAATAATAACCACATGATCCAGCAGGCTGTCAATATCTCTCACCTGGTGCGTAGAGATGATGACTGCTTTTTCATCGGTCATGCCCGAAGCGATTACTTTACGAAACTGACTTTTAGAAGGAATATCCAATCCATTGCTAGGTTCGTCCATAACCAATAAAGAGGTATTGGTAGCTAATGCAAAGCACATAAATACTTTCTTCTTCTGCCCCATCGAAAGTTCACCCAAATGAATATCTTCATTCATATCAAAATCATGAAGGCAGGCATTCAAAAGCTCATTGCTAAAATTCGGATAGAACGGTGTGTTCAGTTTTAAGTATCGTTTCAAACTGACTGATGGCAAAGCAAACTCTTCAGGCACTAGAAACATATCCTGCAAAGTCAAGGGATAGCGCATGGAAACATCTACCCCTTTGTAAAGTACCTGTCCGGCCTGAGGACGAAGCAGACCTGTCATTAAATAGAGCAAAGTAGATTTACCTGTACCGTTCTTTCCTAAAAGACCGTAAACTGAACCTTTATCCAGCGTCAACGAGAAGTCATTAAAGACACTCTGTTTTTTCTTTCCATAACTGAAAGATAAGTTCTTTATTTCAATCATCATTGTGTTTATGTTTTTATTAGTTATTTAGTGCACTAGTTCATTAGTATACTACAAATATATATAGTTTATTTGAATAAACAAGAAGTATAGCCAATGTTTAACTTTCGTTAATCTCTAAACAAATTAAGCGGGCAGCAACTAAGTACTGTCCGCTCAACCCAAATGATAAATGAAAAAAAGAAGGACTATTTAATTCCTCCTAGTGCCTTAGTAGCAGTTTCGTTCTCAGGATCAATTTCCAATATTTTATTCCAATACTGTTTTGACTGGTTATAATCCTCTTTTACAAAATAATAATACCCCAAATAGCTGTTACATTCTACCAATACTGATTTAGTAGCATCAGGCTTCTGTTCCAGAATACTCAGTGCAGCCTCATAATACGGCTTTGCCAGTCCCTGAGTGGTTTCAGGATCACGCAAAGAATTAACACGGGCACGCCAAAAATTTCCCAAATAGTTATCAGGAACTTTAACAGCCACCTGTGCAAAAATAGTATCGGCTTCAGCCAAATATGTCGGTTGTTTATCCTGATAAGCCGAATCGGTAGCAGCATAATAGTTCAAACGACCATATAAAAAGAGATCACTAATATCCGGGGAGCTTTTCATTTCATCCAGATAATTCTTATAAGCTTCTATCGCTTTCGGAAAATCACGTTTCTTCTCGTACACATCAGAGATATCTTTATAAATTTCCGTATGGGACTTATCCATAGACAATGCTTTGTTAAATTGTACCACTGCTTCTTCGTATTGCTTGTCCGCTTCCAGTAAACGAGCGAAATAAACATAGTCCAAGTATACATAATCCGGATTACCGGGATTAGCGAAGAATGTAGCAGCAGCTTCCAATCCTGTCTTATAGTCTTTTAATTCTAAATAATCATACATTGCCAGACGTTTCAGCACATGATTTTCTGGTGCAAGTTCCAAACCTTTCTTCACCATATCCAAAGACTGTGCATAATCTTTATTCAGATATAACAGCATGGCATAGCGGGTATAGTCCTGCTCAGTGGGAGTACCTACTTTCAGATAATTTTCGTATGCTTCTTTTGCCTTACCATATTGCCCCATAGTATAATATACATCCGCCAGTTCCTTACTGATGCGATTATCCTCCGGAGTTTTGGACTGTAAGCGCATCAACATATCCAATGACAGTTGAGGGTCTACGCCTTTATATACCTGTGCATATTTAAAATAAGCTTCACTACAGTCCTCATCCAAATAAATAGCCTGATTGTAATCGCTGCTAGCTTTATTCACATCATTCAAATTCAATGCTATATCACCACTCAGTAGATAAGCCACAGCACATTTACTGTTTATATCTTTAGCGCGTTGCGCATATTCGGCAGCTTCTGCCGTTTTCCCTTGATCTAGATAAGCCCGGCCTATCTCTACCAACAAAAAGGCATTCTTCTTATTCTTACCTTTCAATAATTCATCAAAAGCCTCAGAAGCTTTTGCTGGATCCTCCTTTATCATCGTGGCAGCCTGCTTCACCTGTAGCGACCATTCACTACCCGGCGATTTCTGTCCCCACATGGTTACAGCCAGGCACAAGCTCATCACGATTAATACTAATTTCTTCATGGTTCTTCTTTTTTGTTCATTTATATTCCTCTTTTACATCTACAATCCGCACAGGAGCTGTTGCAGGCACCAATCCTGACTTCAGAATGATACGTTGCCCCCGGAAGTCTGTCAGAAATGAAGTCAGACCACTAGGCAAGCCACTTTTAGGATCATTAAGTAAAATGTACACACTGCGGGTTAATGGATACTGATTTAAAGCCAGATAAGCTTGATAAGGCCTGAAACTATTTTCCACTGTAGCCGAATCCGCACGACTGACAGCCATTATCCGAATGGCGTCATTAAAAGAGAGTCGCGTACTATCCGCAGGATTACCTATCCAGTTGACACCGATAACCCCTAAAGCTGCGGGGGTTTTAGCCACATACGAAATCACCTCCGGATTTGTTTTTTGTGCCTTCAAATCTTCCGATAGAGGCTTACCACCGCAGATCGAGTCGAGTACATAATGTACAGTACTCGAATTGGGATTATCAAATACCAGTTGAAGCGCACCTAGACGGGAATCAGGATTCAACTGTTTCCAGTCAGTAATTTTCCCCGTCAGTATCTCCTTAAATTGTTCAACTGTAATTAATGAATCTGCATTTTGCTTGTTTACTATCAAAGCTAAACCATCCGTTGCCATCTTTACAGATACAGGAAAGAATTTCTTGTCATTGAAAAATGCCATTTCCTGTCGAGTCAGTTGCCTCGTGGTTATAGCCAAACGTACACTGTCCGCCAACAAAAGTTTCATGGCTTTCACTTCACTGCAATAAACTGGATGCACGGTAGCATCCGGCGTTAATGCATGGAATACCTGCAATTCTTCTTCCGCAATGGGACGGAATGTCTCGTCCACAGCTATCGTAATTGTGCCCGAAGTCAACGTATCGTCTTCCCCTGGTTTGGGTTTGTTGCCACAGCCCGAAAACAACAGCAGCAAAACAATCGACAATGCAATATACAGCTTCATCATATATAGATATTATTGTAGCTTAAAAGTTATAGGAACGGTATAGTACACGGGAACATTACGTCCGTTCTGTTTTCCCGGAATCCACTTCGGCAATGACTGGATTACACGGATTGCTTCCTTGTCACAGTACGGGTCCAATGAACGCATCACCTTTACATCCTTCACATCTCCTGTAGCCGAAACTACAAAACGGACAAACACTTTACCCTGTATTCCATTTTCTTGCGCAATGGTAGGATAACGCAGATTCTTTGCTATAAAAGACAGCAATTCTCTATCACCACCTGGAAACTGAGGCATCTGTTCTACCATAGTATATGGTTTTTCTTCTGCTTCGGGAGCTTTAGTTATCACTTCTTTCAGTTCAGCAATATCCTTACCGTTCAATTCGTCATTACCTTTCACATCGGCAATGGAGATAGCTACCTTAGTCTGAGTCAATTCTTCCTGACTCTTTATCTCTTCATCATCACGCACTTCCTCATCTTTTTTGATAACAGGAGCCGTAAATTTGATAGAGCTTTTCAGAGCGGGAGGGGGAGCCACCGGTTCCACTTTCTTGAACTCTTCCTGTTTTACTTCAGGTTCTTCCAGTTGTGACAATGTAGTCACTTCCGTCATTACCTCTTTCTGCTTCGGAGTAGCCAGTTTTACCAATGTCGGTATGCTGAATCCTACGGCAGCAATTATCACTACAATCACCATCGCCCACGTGTGACGTTTCGGTGAATTGGCCCGCATCTTATAGGCACCGTATGCCTTATTCTTACCTTGGAATACCAGTTCACACCATTCGGGTGAGGTCAAATCTATTTTTGCCATTTTCTTTTCCTCCTTTTAAAAGTGTGTTACTATTCCACGATATCTCTACTCAGATCACCTTTCGTATCATAATTCTTGATCAAGAACTGATCCGCATCAACGATATCTGTTATCACATACTTACCTATATTGCATATTTGCATTTCATCCAGAGCATCAATCAGATTTTTATATGAAGAATCATCCGTCGCCTTTATGATGACAGTCGGCGTATCCTTTCCGCTTTTTATTTCAGAAAGTTTCTTCGTGTAATCTTCCTCTGATATCTTTAAATCAGCTTTCTGTTTTTTCAGTTCGTTTACCTCACGAACTGCCACCGAGTTCTTTTTAAGAAGAATGGAACGCAGACCATCCGCATTATACGAAGTTTCCTTCAGCGAAGTATAGTCTTTATAGTTAGGTTCTCCTTCATAGTAATACAATTTATCTCCTCCTGCCAGCAGCAAAGTTATTGCCTGTGAAGCCTTCACCTTACTCTGTTGTTCTTCAGTGATATTCTTGTCATTGCTCGGCATACTTATTTCCATCGTCTGAGGTTTGCTCAACGTGGTACACAGCATAAAAAAAGTAATCAGCAACATATTCATATCCACCATAGGTGTAAAATCTACGCGGACAGTCATTTTCTTTTGCTTGGATCCTTTTCCTTTTTTGCCGCTTTCTTGTACTTCAGCACTCATAATTATTCAGTTTTATTTATCAGAAGTAGTCTTCAGAGAAGTAATCAGATTGTACCGATTCTCTCTGAGATCCTGAAGTGAGCTCATTACATTTTTAATCACAGCGTAGGGAGTTGACGCATCAGCTTTGATAGCAATGCGTAAATCAGGATTCACCTGACGAGCATTACGTACCCACGATTTAAACTGATTATCTGTGCTGTCACAGGGAATACCTTCATTTTTCAACAGTTTATCCTGCTGTTCAGTAGGTAAATCCAAAAATTTCTGCATGCTTCTCATCGGAACACCAAACGTAGAAGCTGTCACAAATTTCTTTTCCTGCTCAGGAGTAAAGTCAACTCCGTACTCCTCACCCATCTTCTCCAATACAGCCTTCATATCGGGCTGTTTGTCGAGGCTCATAAATATTTTCCCTTGCGGATCCACCAAAATCTGAAGGATATTCGTTTCCGGAATCTTGATTTCTGAAACGGAGGCCGGAGTAAACACCTGCACCGGTTCCTTCTTCACAAATGTTGAAGTCAACATAAAGAAGGTAAGCAACAATACAGTAACGTCACTCATAGCTGTCATATCTATGAACGTACTTTTCTTTTTAATCTTTGCTCTACCCATAGTAGTTCATTTTAAAGGGGTGGCACGATTATTTATGAGAAGCCGCAAAGGTCTGTACAATAGAGAAACCTACTTCATCGAGGCTGTAAGTCAATTTATCAATCTTATTAGTGTAGTAGTTATAAGCAATAACCGCCAATGCACCTGTCAAGATACCAAATGCTGTATTGATCAACGCTTCGGAAATACCTTGCGATAATGCCATTGAGTCTGTACCACCACCAGCAGACAAAGCTGCAAATGAACGAATCATACCGATTACCGTACCAAGCAATCCCATCAGGGTACCCAGTGTAGTAATAGTACCGATAATTGGTAAATTCTGCTCCATCATAGGAAGTTCCAGTGCAGTAGCTTCTTCCAATTCTTTTTGAATGGCCAAGACTTTCTGGTCTTTGGATAGAGTCTCATCGTTTTCAACTTCAGCATACTTTTTCAAAGTAGAGGTAACAACATTAGCGACAGAGCCACCTTGTTTATCGCAAAGTTCCTGTGCTTTCTTCATATCTCCGGTAGCCAAAGCCGATTTGATATTAGCGACAAATTTCACCAGCGAGCCTTTACCAAAAGCCGAACGGATAGCAAAATAACGTTCAATACTCAATGCTATGACAGTGAGCAACAAGGTTTGAATAATAGGAACCACAATACCCCCTTTATAAATAGTTCCCAGGAAATTACCCGGCAACGGATGATTATTAGGGTCATTGTTCATAAAATTAGCTGGATTTCCCAGTAAAAAGTTATATATACAAATTGCAATGATAAAGCAGCATATAATTACCCAACCTGCATTTTTAATACCTACAATCTTATTAGTAGTTTTATTTTGAATAGCTTCCATGATATGTTTTAATTAATCGTTATAGTTTAAAAAAAGATAATTCGAGACCAACCCCGACACTCTGCAGGGCGTCGGAGGAGGTTAAACAACTAAATTTATAACGATTAATTAAATCAAGATGCGTCTCAGCGTGAACACAAAATAATGACATGCCGGAGACACACAATGAATGGGATTAGACGGAAAGATTTTGGCGCGGTCAATAGCCAATAATTCCTCCCGTAGTGAAAAACGTCCTATGAGAATTTTTAAGAAGTTCTGTTGAAGTTCCTCTGCTCTACGGATACGAAGATCGTCAGGCACTAATTTAGTTAATACCTGCTGTTGTCCTGTCAGCAAAGAAGTAGTGAAAGACATGGTTTCCAATGTACCATGGTCAGACGGCGTATTCTCTTGAGATTCCGTAGTAGTAGCATACCTGTCAATGGCGGAAGATACAACATCCGCATCGACTCCCTGATAGTTCAGCATTACAAGCAGGGCGATTAATCCTATTTTGACAATAAGCTTCATTGACTACTGATTTCGCAAGATTCTCGGTTTATATTATTGAAACAATTCTATTGTTTTATTTGTTCACACAGACCTAAAAATTACTCAAGTGTTTTTATACTGAAGTTTTATTTTATAAGTTTTCTCTCATGAATTATTCAAAATTCACGTAGCAAATATAGTAAATATATTCGATAATCATAAAAAGATTACGAAATAAATTTCCTTTTTTAACTCCTTTTCTAATTCCAAATTATAATGCTCATTCTTTAGTTAAATATGCTCAATGATAGAATCATTGCAAAGCCTATTAATAGGGTATTTATGCTCCAAAATTTCACCTGTTTTATTATCATAAGTATATACTATATATACACGTATAATCCTCTTTCGATACAGAAGAAGAAGATGTAGACAAACTGATAGCTTGCATAAAGGCGCTATAATCATCTTCCGTTTCTCTGTTAGGCGGGCCTTCAGACCTGCCTGTTCTATTTCCCGCCTTTTTCCAAGGCATGAGTGTCCGGAGCCACACGTGGATACAAAAAAAAAGCCTCCGGAACTTCTTCAAGTCCGGAGGCTTCAATCAAAAACGGCAGC
>OBKF01000082.1_pt1 | contig 73772 bp, 72 predicted proteins | sample 1481561 | NCBI WGS metagenome assembly OBKF01 (sample SAMN00265068, study PRJEB22529) | human gut metagenome
ACTGATGAGAATAAAAGATTATCAACAGAATATTTTATCAAGTTACTTAAATCGTTATACAAGTGATTTGATTTTGAAAAAGGTAAAAGATACGGATTTAAAGTATTTTGACAGTTCAATGATTTATGACAAAATTAGGAAAGTCAATGAAGAATCGACAGGGAGATCCATCAGTTTATTGGCGACATTAACAAACTTCATTCAAAGTTTTAGCAGCTTGATTGGAACCATCACAGTGTTAGCAAGTCTTAATGTTGGAATTATGCTATTGTGTATTTTTATTTGCATACCAACGTTAATTGTTAGTATGAAGATGGCAGTTACACAATATGAAATTTATACTAAGCGATTTGAAGGATTACGCTTTATAGCATATTTGAAAGATATTGTAACTGATTATGAAAATATAAAGGAAATGAAAATTTATCATGTACATGATTTTTTTCGGGGGCACATACTGAAACAATATGATGGATATATTCAAGAAGATAAAAAAATCAGAAGTAGTTTCTGCAAAAAATTATCCTTGACAGATTTGGTAGAAGAGGCTGCAATCTTATTTTTTAAAATATATATTACTTTAAAGGTTATTTTAGAGAAAAGAACCCTTGGAGATTTTTCTCTTTATATAAATTCCATTGATAATTTTAGAGGTTCAGCTACGACAATATTAAATACAATAGTCACAATTTTTGAAGATGGTCTTTATATACAAAACCTATTTGAATTTTTAGATATGAAAACAACGGAAAGGATAGAGAACTCGTTATCGTTTAATAAAAATTTTCAAAAGATAGAATTTAAAAATGTATGGTTTCGATATCCTGAATCAGAAAAATATATATTAAAAGGTATTTCTTTCACAATAAATGCTAAACACTGTTATTCTATTGTGGGATTAAATGGATCTGGCAAGACCACTATAATTAAGTTGTTATTAAAGTTATATGTTCCAGATAAGGGGGAAATTTTAATTGATGGAGTTAATATATGTGATATTGATACAGAATCTTATCAAACAATGATAGGGGCAGTCTTTCAAGATTTTGTGAAATATCCATTGACAGTTAGAGAGAATATTGGTTGTGGAAATGTGGAAGAAATGAAAAATATTGATCAAATTTACTGTGCGGCAGAGAAAGCAGGGGCAGCAGAATTTATTTCTTCCTTGCCGGAAAAGTATGATACACAGTTACACAGAGAATGGAGTGGAGGGATCCAATTATCTCTAGGGCAATGGCAAAAAATTGCAATCAGTAGAATTTTTATGAAGGATTTTCCACTTGTAGTGTTAGATGAGCCAACAGCCTCATTAGATCCTAAGGCAGAATATGAGATTTATAAACAATTTAGGGATTTAATGGAAGGAAGGACAAGCATATTAATTGCACATAGATTTTCTACAGTAAAATTAGCAGATGAAATTTTAGTTTTACAGGATGGGAAAATTATAGAGAAAGGGAATCACAGAGATTTGATGAAATTAGACGGAGAATATGCAAAGCTTTATAGCATACAAGCAGAGGCTTATAGAGAGGAGTGACTGGGTTGGGAGAGAATAATTTTTTTTCAAAATGTGAAAATCAAATAACAAAATGTGTGTTTCCACTAGAAAACCTTCAAGGAATGAACTATATAGCGCTAACAATCAATGTAGGTTCTTCTTCAGAAGATATAGAAAATGCAGGAATTGCACACTTTTTGGAGCATGTACAAATGAATTTTTTTGATAAAAATGAGAAGAGGTATCTTTGTTCAGCCTATACGGATTTTTATTCAACAACCTATTATTTTGATGTAAAGGATACATCGTTAGAGTGTGTAATAGATATCATACAGAATATTTTAAAAGGTAAGTATTTAGAAATGAAAGATGTTGAGAAGGTAAGATCAGATATTCTTGAGGAATATAAAGCATATGAAGTGAAAAATAGAAACTCAGATTTTCGTATATTATTAAATGGAACTAATTATGAAAACCATTTATCCATAGGAACCCCAAAAACGATTCGTTCCATATCAAATGACGAAATCAGAACATTTTTCAAAAGATTTTATTTTCTAGAAAATGTATGTATTATTTGGATTACATCAACACAAACGTTGGAGAACATTGGAGACGGATGGATTGCAAATCTTAGTGGAGAGCATGGGAAGATTGAAGAAAAGATTTTGTCTTATGCGGAAACAGGTGGATTTGCCATCAAAAATCAACAGGGTAATGCATCATACTATTTATATAGGGAGAGAAAATCGGATGCTGAGTCAATAAATGAAGATTTACTTTATGTAATACAAGAATTTTTGAAAGAAAATGTAGGTAAGGTTGGTGTGGAAAAAATATTTTTATCTCCTAAGCAGGAATTTATTAAGGTAACGATAGAAGAGAGTTTAGAATGGAAAGACATTTGTAGAGAAATAGAAAATTTGCCAGTAACGGAGATAGAAAAGAGATATTTGAAGTTTTTAAAGGAAGAACCAATAGGTTATAATTGTAACTCTTTGAGAGAATATTTTATAAATGCTTTTACTTTTAAGGATATGCTTTCAAAAGAAGAAAGAAATGTTCAAAAAGACATTTATGACATTAAGAAATTGTTTGCCAAGGAGAATATAATAACAAATATGAGAAAATAGGTTTCTACACAAAAACTACACAGAAAAGACGAAAAAATCATACGAAGTGTGTATATACTATACATTGTGAAACGAAATAAGAATTTTAAATCTATTTTGAAGGATTTAAAATAAAAAGTTACAGAGGAAGGAGGGAAAAACATGAGATTAGTACAGTCTAAAAAGATCGCAGTAGGTTCCAATTTTGAAGGGAATAAAGCGGGTTGCATTTGTAGTGGATCTGTAGCAGTAGCAAATGCTCATGATGCAGGACCAGCATATTGTGTTGGTTATTGTGGCAATAATGGAACAGTAACCCGAAATGCGAATGCAAATCTTGCACGAACAGCATAGAGATGTATTTACATAGCAAATAGAATAATAAAGAATAAGGAGGCTGTTAAGTCTTCTTATTTTTTTATTCAAAAGTGTTGTTAAGATTTAAGATAGATTGAAAAATAAATAATCTTTGAAAAAAATATTATAAAATATCTCCTCTTTTTTGAAACCTGAATTATGAATTTTACGTATTGATACAAAAACAAAAATCAGGATTCTTACGAATGAAGGAAAGAAAGTTATTAAAACAACTACAGAGAAAGAACGAAAAGGCTTTAGAAGAGATTATGAAGAAATATGGTGCATATGTCACTACGATTTCAAAAGAAATACTTGCGGGGAAAGGTACAAACGAAGATGTGGAAGAAGTAGTATCAGATGTATTTATCTCTTTATGGAATACTGCTGAAAGAATTGATTATGAAAAATACACCAGTATTAAAGCATATATAGGTATGATTGCAAGGAATAAGGCAAAAGATAAAATACGTGCAATTAAAAATTGGAATCTGGAACTTTATGATGATGTGGTTTTAATTGATAACCAGGCCGAAAAACTCATGGAGCAAAAGGAACAACAGAGGATTATTCAGAAACTTCTTCAGAAATTAAAGCCGATGGATCAGGAAATCTTTCTTTTATATTATTATAGATATTTTAAAATAGAAGAAATCGCATTACAACTTAATATGAATCCGCAGACCATAAAAACCAGACTTCGAAGAGGCAGGGAAACTTTGCGTCATGCTTTGCGTGAGGAGGGGTATACGGTTTATGAAAATCAAGATAAGTGAGATGTTGGATAATTCGGTTGAGATATTAACAAAGGAAAGAACTGACATAGACAATCTCACAGATATTCAGGATATGGTATATAAAAAGATTATTCGTCGAAAAAAACAGTCCTATTTTTTAAAATCAGTAGCTGCAGTTAGCATAATATGTTTGGTGACCGGCAGCATTGTTTTGGCGAAAACGCTTTTGGATCCAGGTGGGAAAGTAGAAAAAATAGAAAACCTGGAAGAAGAGCATACGCTCTACGAATCAGATACAGAAGAAGAGAAGATAGTGATTGATATTCAAACAGAATTGCTTAATAAAGACTGTTTATATCAAAATGGTATTCCTATTGCAAAACATATTTTAGAAATACAGACAGATTTTTATACAGCTGATCAACAAATATATGTAGAAAATGGTACAATGCTGATTTTACAGGATCAAGGAAAGGGGATTTTTCTAGAAGAGAATGAAAAGGTCAAAATAAGTGTCAAGCAGGAGAACATGAATAAACAGCCTGGACATACGTTTGAAATAGGATATATTGAAAATGGAAAGCCATTTAAAGTAGATACTGTTGAGGTCGAACAGTATGAAGTTTGGCTGAAAGGGGGAACGCAGAGAGAATATTTTCCATATTTCAAAAATATATCAAGCGATCGAATTATTCTTAATTATCATATAGTAAAGGAGAGTATGGAGAAATGAAGAAAGTAAAAAAAGTAATAGCAATAATGGCTCTTTTGGTTATGACAACAAATAGTACTTCTGTACAGGCAGCGGAACCTCAATCAAATACTATGCATCAGCAAAGTGAGAGGATGGGAATTTCAAGTACAGCGTTGAGTGCAGGAGAAACCATTAATATTATTGATAATGATGGGATGGCATTTTACGTTCCGGGTGGGACTAAGATAAGTTTTTCTATTAGTTTGAAAGCATCAGGAAGTGTTGAAATGGGATATAAAAATTCAAATGGTGTCAGAACAAAAAAGTATAGTGGAACAGGAAAAAGTCACAGTACCACATTTACAATTAGAAGTACAGGATATTATAAATTCTATATAACAAATAAATCTTCTAGTACAATTAGTATTACAGGAGGGAGTTTGAATTTTTAAATGAAGCGAAAGAAAAAAATATGGATCATTATAAAATGGATTATAGGTATTACCATTATATTCATTTTATTGGGAATTATATGGAACACTATATGTAAGAAAATAGATGAATACAAAATAAAAGATGCGTATGGAAACAGTGTGCAAATAGATGGAAAAAGTATGGTTGTGGAGATTGCCGGAGCGGAACATGACGGTCCTCCGATTATCTTGCTTCCTGGTTTGGGTGAACCGTCGCCTATTTTAGAATTTAAACCTTTAGCAAGTGAATTAGCTAAAAAATACAAGGTGATTACGATTGAGCCATTTGGATATGGATTATCTGATGGAACAAAGCGTGACCGGACGATTGAAAATATCGTAGAAGAACTTCATGAATGTGTAAAAAACTTAGGAGAAGAGGAATACTATCTAATGGGGCATTCCATATCAGGGATATATAGTTTGTATTGGAGCCAGATATATCCAAATGAAATTAAAGGAATTATAGGGATTGATCCATCAGTTCCGAAAATGACAAGTAAAGAAAATAATCCTTTTCCAGTCAGTGTACAGTTGCTCAATCAAATATTTGCGTATACTCAGAAGATAGTCAATATAACGGGAATTACAAGGTTACTTTCTATAAACAATCCAAAGAAAGTTGTGTATGCAGATCCGCAGTACCTATATTCAGAGAAGGAATGGGAAGTTTTCCGCATATTAACGCTGGATAAAGGATATAACGCAACGGTTATGACAGAGATGAAAAATCTTGAAAAAAATATGGATGTAGTGGAGGATATGAAGATTCCAAGAGAAATACCAATATTGGAATTTGTTTCAAAAGAGAATTGCAAGACTATGCCACAGTGGGAACAACTACATAGGGATATTATAGCAGATACAGAAAATGGAGAAGTAATTTTGCTAGAAGGTTCTCACTATTTACATTTTGAACAGAAGAAGGCAATTGTTGAAAGAACTACACAGTGGATAAATAATAGATAACTATTGTAACTGTGGTAAAAATAGGAAGTTAAGCAGATATTTTAAATTTTGAGGCGTTTGCAATGTACGGTATATCATGATAGAATGATAAAAAAGTTAAGGAGTGGTGTTGGAAAATGGAATCTACATGTAAGACTAAAATTGTTTCATCATTGTTGCGGGAGTCCGGAAAAGGAAAACTTGATTTTTCTCATCCTTTTCAGAGAAAAGAGGGACAGTGGACCAGGTATATGGAATCGTTGGAAGTGGATTCGCTGCTAAGAGGATATTCTATCAATTTAGTTTATATTTGGAAAAAAGACAATAAAAACTATGTGATAGAAGGAAAGCAGAGGATTACTACCCTACAGAAATATAAGGGGGACAAATTTCCACTTTCTAAGAAACTTGATCCGGTTACGATTGATGGGGAAACCTATGAAATTGCAGGTAAAAGGTTTTCTCAATTAGATGAGATTGTACAAGACAAACTATTGAATGCAGAAGTCTTGATTTTTGAAATGTGGGACTGTACAGAAAAAGAAGTAAGGGATATGTTTGTGCGTTTGAATAGTGGAAAGCGATTGAACGGAGCACAGATGCTGACAGGTCTTTTAAATCTTGACATCAGTACAGAACTTTATAAAATTATGGAGCATCCATTTTGGGCAAAGACTGGAATTACAAAAGGTGATATCAGATCAGATAATATGCGTAAAGTAGCCTGCCAAATACTAATGCTTATTTCTGGATACGAATATACTGCTTTTGATCAAAAGAATATTGAAAAGTATGTTGAAATATTGAATAGTGATTCTGAGGAAAGTATCCGTTTGATTGGACATGCCTTGGAGGTTCTTGACAAGTTAGATGAAAAGATTGTGGATAAAATGGATAAGATGAAAAAGTTATCCATTCCAATGGTAGTTGCAGCAATGGATGTAGTGTACGGAGATGAAGAAAAAGAAAACAGTTATCTGTTATGGCTGAAAGACTTTTTTGAAAATTATGATAATCAGACAAAATATCTGGAATATTGTGGAAGAAGTACGGACAAAGGTGAAAATGTAAAAGGACGTTGGGAAATCTTTTCAAAAGTTGTATCAGAGTAATAAACATAACGTAGTAAATTGTTAAATTACTTAGATATTGACACATACAATATCTTATGTTAGAGTGAAAATGAATTAACATTTATACTCATAAAAATCAAAGATGAGTACAAAAATTTTTTCCGATAAAGAATCGGAAACAGATTTTGGAAACAGGTGGCTGTTTCAATAAGAAATAAAGAATTATTAGGCATTTAGAATGAAAAATATTCTAGGTGCCTTTTTTTATTTCAATCAACGAAAAAGGAGGATAGAGTTAAGCCACAAAAGAAAGAAAAATAGGAGGAAAATCATGAACCAAGAGTACTTAAAAGGAATTCACAGTGAGATGTGTGGAAAAGATGCAATTATTTTTCAGGCAACAGAAAATAATATAATCAGCTTCTTAAAGAATAGTCTATCTGCAGAACGTTCAGAAATCAGAACATTGGATGGGAAACGCTTTCTTACAACAATAAAAGGGAAGTGGATTGATATTTGCCCAGATCGAATGTACCTGGAAGAGAAGTTAAAACCATTGCTTCTGGCTGTGAAGGAAGGTAAAAAAAATCTGATACCATTAAAACAAATAGGTGCAGAACAGTTAGAAGGATATTGTCCGCCAATGCCAGACTGGAACTATTTTTTCTGGTCAGGTTATAGTGATGAAGATTATGACAACTTCAGAAAACAGGAAGAACCCAAAACGGTTTTCTATGAAGCTTTTGGAGAAAAATTTCCGATACAGCTAATAGTAAAAGGATATTCCTACACCGGAAATTTAGAAATTGAAATGGTGAACTGGAAATACCAATATCCTTCACCATGGGCAACCCTGACCGTTGATTTGCATGAGGTGTGCGAAAAGGACTGTACCTATGTAGATACGAACCATCATGGAAGAAAAATTTTGTCCTGGATTTCAGAAAGCGGATTAGGAGAAGTGACAGGAGAAATCAGCAGAAATGGATATTGTACTTATGAGAAAGTTCGTTTCTATCCGGAACGATTAAAGTATTATGATCTGGAAGGGTATCGCAGATATGAAGCAAAATATGAAGAAATACACAAAACATCACTGAAAAGAAATAATTAAAGAACAGGAGGAAGCAGGATGAAAAACTATGAGTATGAACAGAACAAAAATTATGAAAGTACAAAGCAGATGTTTGAAGAATGTCGAAAAGATGTGGGCGTTTCCAAGGGTGTAAAAAGGGCAATTCCGGTGGTTGATGATGAGATTTGCTTTTCGGATATTCCGGAAAATGGAGTGTGTATTACGTCGCAGTTTGAAAACGGACTTTGCGGAGAAATTATCTGGTGCCGGAACGGAGAAGACATCTATATGCTGCACAGCAGTATTCGTCTTGCCGATCATACAGTCTGGCTTCAGATGGACAAGAAAGGCAAAAGTGAGGCACTACATCTAAAATTATTTTCCGAAGAAGGAACTACAAAGAAAATGAAAAATGAATTTCAGGGGATTTTTATTTCACCTTCTATGCAGGTGAAACGATTTTACGAATATTGTTTTTGGCCAAATTATGTAAAAGGTATAAGACCGATACAGGAAGACAGCCTGAATTTTTATGAGATTTTAAAAAAGATTGTAAGATGTATTGGATCTGATTTTCAGTATGATTTAGAAACAATGCGTATATAGAATAAGGCATTTTGAATGGAAATTCTAAGTGTCTTTTTTTATACCTATCAGGCAGGAAAATAATTTCCTGCCTACTTTAAAAAGGAGAGAAAGAGCATGAATAAAGTAATAATGACCGGATACGTTGTAAAAGATCCGGAAGTAAATGAATTTAAAAGGAAGAGGCGCAGAAACAAAAGGGCATCGAAATACGGATTAGTTGCAAGTTTCCGATTGTCTGTAAGGCGTCCTTTTAAAACGAAAGACGGAACAAAATATGATTATTTTTCCTGCTCTGCATTTGATAAGAGTGCAGAATTTATAGAAGAGTATATCGAAAAAGGAGATTGCGTTGGAATAGAGGGAATCCTTTTAAATGATAATTATGAAAATGAGGATGGAATGACGATGTATAGAGATAAGATAAATCTTGATAAAATCGAATTACTCCGCAAGCGAAAAGACGAAGATGAGAACGATTACGAAGATGAGGAAGAAGAGGATTACGATGACGAATTTTATGATGAGGATGATTATGAGGACGACGAAGATGACGACTATGAGGAGGAATATCTAGAAGAGGATGACGAAGAAGATGATGACGACGAAGATGAGGAAGAAGATGGATATCATCGAAGTATAAGGAAAAGCAGTCAGAAAAAAGGAAACTCTGATCCCCGTAGAAGAAATAGCAGGATAAAGAAACCTAGTTCCAGGAAAAAGTCAGAGCAAAGGAAAAGAGAACAGCCGGAAAGGAGAAATCGGCAGTCGAGAAAAAGTGTGCCTGAAAGAAGAAGGAATGAAAATAAAAAAAGAAACCTGGTGGACGAAGAATTTGAGCGTGTACAAGAATCAGAATATAACAATTATGGATTTGACTAAAAATACTCGAAGAGAAAGGAAATGGTACTGTTATGAGCGGTAAGTGGAAATATTTTGTGAAAAAGTATCAAAACTTTTGCATTGTGTCGGGCATTGCAGGATTTTTGTTAGCTCCGTTCTTATGGCCCTTTTTTCTTGCAATTCTAGTTAATACATTATCCCTTACAGTGCCGGTTTTGTTGGTGTATCTGTTGGTCTGTCATTTGAAAAAGAAGCCCCAAGAAGTGAAGGGAGAAACCTTAGCGGAGCATAAGGAAAGAGATAAACCGAAAGCAACAGTGACGGAAGAGGTGCCAAAAAAGAAGGAAGCACCCATTTATCAGAAAGCAAAACAGCAAATAGAAAAGGCGATAGAAACTGAAAAGAAGACAGAAACAATTCTTGATGTTCCCCAAGAGCAGTGGAATGAAGCAGACATAGCAGCAAAAAAATGGTATCTTGGAGAAGGAAGAGAAAAATTTCTTCGTATTTCGAAGAAACTGGCGGCAGAAGGTATCTATTCTTTTTCTATTGGGAAAGACGGATTATGTACTATCCGAACAGAGAAAGGATTTCGCAGAGTTGCTGCAATTCGGGATTTTCCGGCAGATAAAAGAATACTCATCAAAAAGGAGTTGGAAAAAGAAGGCGGTTACTCTGTAAAAATTTCTGGTCGTTATATGTGGATTACAAGGAGGTAGTGACTTGTTAGAGTGCAGATATGCTTCTTCCATTTATTATAATCAGGAAAACGGATATACTGTGGCAGTATATGAAACAGAGGAGAACATTCCTGAAGGGAAGAATGGAATTGGAAAAAGGCAGTTTGTGGCAGTTGGCTGTGAATTGCCCAGAAACGAAGGGATTGGTATCTCTTTAAAAGGACAGTGGAAAGAATCAGAGAAATATGGAAAACAGTATCATGTGACATCTTTCCAAATTCAAATGCCGACAACAGAAGAGGGGGTAAAAGCGTACCTTTCTTCAGGATTGGTGAAAGGAATTGGGCCTGTTATCGCAGAAAGGGTTGTAGAACGATTTGGGAAAAATACCTTCTATGTTTTTGAAGAATGCCCGGAACGATTGCTTGAAATTCCTGGAATTACACAAAAAAAACTGGAGCAGATTTTAGATGGCTATTATCAAAGTGAAAATATCCGTCAGCTTTCAATTTTTCTGTCTTCTGCGGGAGTAACACCAAAGAAGATAGAAAAAATCCAGGAACATTTTGGACACAAGGCAGTCAGCATTATTAAAAGGGATCCATTCCGGTTGTGTGAGATAGAAGGGTTTGGATTTAAAACAGTGGACCCGATAGCAAGGAAAGTAAAACATTTTCAGGCAGATAATCCTTTACGAATAAAAGCAGCTATATTATATGTTTTAAAAGAAGCAGAAGGGGAAGGGCATCTCTATTTAGAGGTGTCTGACATTTTAACAAGAGCCAAGCCGCTGTTGGTGCGTGGAGATAAAAAAGGCAGTGTAACAGAACGGAAAATTCGTGATGCTGGCAATTCTCTGATCAAAGATGATAAAGAACTAATCTGTAGTTATACAAAGATTTATTCTAAGAAAAATTATGAGTCAGAACAAAAGGCTGTTATACAACTTGCCACGCTAAGCAAGTATCCGATAAAAAGGTATGATGTAGAGAAATGGATTTCCAATTTGGAAGCCAAAGAACACATAAAATTAGCGGAAAAGCAAAGAAAAGGGATTGAAATGGTTTTTCAAAATTCAATTTCCATTATAACAGGAGGACCTGGAAGTGGGAAAACAACCCTGCTGCGTTTTATTGTTATGATCCAGGAAAAATTGAATATGGATAGTATGATTTTATTGGCAGCACCTACCGGAAGAGCGCGACAGAGAATGTATGAAGCAACGGGGTATCCGGCACTGACGATACATAAAAGTATCGGACTTACAGGAGCAGAAGGTGAAGGAGCATGGAATGCTGGAGAAATGCTTTGCGATGATTTGATCATCATTGATGAGTGCAGCATGGTAGATATGCATCTGTTTACAAGTCTGATGATGAAAATAAAGACCGGAAGTCGGATTGTTTTTGTGGGAGACAAAGACCAGCTGGAATCAGTAGGGCCTGGAAATGTATTTAAAGAACTCATTGACTCCAGAGTCATTCCAGTTACTGTTTTAGATCAATGTTTCCGGCAGGAAAACCCTACTATTTTGGAGAATGCGATAAAAATCAACTGTGGCAAACAAAATCTGGTATATGATAACAGTTTTTCCTTTGTAGCAGCACATGATGATGAAGAAGCCGCGAAAAAGATTATGAAACTTTTTGATATGGAGTGGAAGTTGCAAGGGAAAAATGTAAATGCAGTTCAGGTATTAACACCTTTAAGGGAAGATACGAAGGTAAGCGCAAATGCTTTGAATCTAAAAATCAAAGACAGAATCAATCCTTACCAGAGAGGACAACAGGAAATCAAAAATGGAAACAAAATTTTTCGTATACAGGATAAAGTGATGCAGACGAAAAATGAAGATGAAATTTCCAACGGAGATATCGGGATTGTACGAAAAATAGGAAAGGTGAGCGGTAAGAAATATATGGAAGTAGATTTTGGAGAAGAGCGGGTTATGCGATATCAGGAAGGAGAATCTTGGAACCTTGTTCATGCGTATGCAATTACTGCACATAAGGGACAAGGCTCCGAGTATCCGGTAGTCATCATTCCGATTTTGTCATGTTTTCGGCGGCATACCTTAAAGCGAAATCTATATTATACCGCAATTACAAGGGCAAAAAGAAAAGTCATTCTTGTGGGAAGCAAACAGGCATTTTCCCAGGCAATACGGGCGGGAAGATCCAAAAAAAGAAATACGTTGTTATCTTATCGGTTAAAAAAAGCATTTGCGGAGGTTTCGGATAAGAATGAAGCGGCATAAGAAAATAGTGGTAAACTGCTTATAAAAGCAGAAAGAGATTTAATGCGAAAAGAACATAAACAATTCTTCCTTATCATACGGAAGGAGGATGATCTGGTGAGAAAAATAAGTGGCATCTTTTTTTCGTGTGTGATAAAATAAGAAAAAGAGGAATAGGCAGGTGAATATAGGTTGAAAGTTGAAAATATACTGGCAAAGAATATTAGTTCTGCAGGAGAGAAAGCCTCCTATGATGCAGCATGCAAACGCCTTCTGGCAAATAAGGTGATCTTGGCATGGATTATGAAAAGTTGTATAGAGGAATATAGAGATTGTGAGATTCAGGAAATTGTAGAGAACTATATAGAAGGAGAGGCAGATGTTGCAGACGTACCCGTAAATATAGATGAACAGGTATCAGAAGAACAAATACAAAATGGAGCAACCGAAGATGCTTCTATTTATGAAGGGGTGGTTACATACGATATTCGCTTTTGTGCGAAGGCTCCGGTGTCGAAAGAAAAAATTCGATTGATCATAAATATTGAAGCGCAAAATGATTTTTATCCAGGCTACCCGATTATAAGCAGAGGAATTTATTATTGCAGCAGATTGATATCTTCGCAGTATGGTGTTGAATTTTCAGATGCACATTATGAGAAGATAAAGAAAGTCTATAGCATTTGGATTTGTATGAATCCACCGAAATATCGGGAAAATAGTATAAACAGATATTCTATTACAGAAGAACAGTTAATTGGTAGTTGTTCGGAAAGAAAAGAAAATTATGATTTACTAACGGCAATTATGATATGTTTAGGGGACTCTGATGATGAAAATGCTTCAGGTATCTTAAAGTTACTGGAAGTTTTGCTTTCTTCGGATCGTGAAGTAAAGGAAAAGAAAGAGATATTACAGAATGATTTTTCAATTGAAATGACAAAGACATTAGAAAGAGAGGTGTCTACTATGTGTAATCTGAGTAAAGGCGTTGAAGAAAAAGGAATTCAGAAGGGAATTGAACAAGGAATTGAACAAGGAATTGAACAAGGAATTGAGAAGGGAATTCTTCTTTCAATTAGAAACCTTATGGAAACAATGGGGTGGTCAGTAGAACAGGCAATGGAAAGCCTGAAGATTCCTGAAGAAGAAAAAACGAAATATTCAGATGAATTAATATAGGTTTTTTTATGATGAGTGTGGGCAGAAAGCTTGAGTAAAATCAGCTTTCTGCCCGTCTTTTATATATATAACAGTTACAAAAAATATGATACAAATAATAGGAGATATCGCAGTATCTTACATACCATAAGTGTTTTGCTTGCAAAATGGTGAGTTGCTTTTTAGATGTCATAAAGATACGTTGTGCTATTTCAATAAAAAGTAAAGCATGAAGGAGATGCAGAATAGGTTCTACGCATGCGTTTTTTGTGCACTGAAATGAAGAGAAAATTCCTTAGTTCCAATGAGAAACATAGGGAATATCGAATGTATCTTGTGAAGAAATATGCTACACTACCGAAAAAAGCATGGAGGACAGTAGAATGAATTATAAAGATCAAGTAAAGAAGTATCTTGAATATTGCGAATATAGGAAAGAATTGGATTGGAATACGCTGAAGGCATACAGAATTGATTTAAGACAGTTTTTTGAGTTTGCACAGGAAGATGTCCCAGAAAAAAGCAAAATAGAAGGCTATATAGTGGAATTACATAAAAAATACAAGCAGAAAACAATAAAACGTAAAATTGCATCCATCAAAGCATATTATAATTATTTGGAAGAGTGCGAAATTATCGATGATAATCCGTTTAGAAAAATCAAAGTAAAATTCAAGGAAACGACAATTTTACCTAAAATAATCCCGCGTGAAGAAATTGAATCTCTCTTGAACTATATGTATTCGCATGAGCATAGAAATAGTGATGAAAAGATGTACAAATACTGGCTGAGAGATATATCTGTAATAGAAACTTTGTTTGCCACAGGAGCCAGAGTGTATGAAGTATCAAATATAAAAATAGACTGTATAAATTTGAATACAGGTCTAATCAAGATCATGGGAAAAGGCGGTAAGGAAAGATATATTCAGATTGCTTCCGCTGAGATTTTGAATATTCTAAAAAAATATTACAAACATAATTCAGAAGCAATCAAGAAAAGTGGATTTTTCTTTGTAAACAGCCGGGGGAATAGATATACGGAGTATTCTATTAGGTTAATGCTCAAAAAGTATACAAAATTAGCAGGTATTGAAAGAAACATAACTCCCCATATGTTCCGTCATTCATTTGCTACATATCTCATAGAAGAAGGCGTTGATGTTAGTTGTGTACAACAAATTCTAGGACATAGTTCAATAAAAACTACTCAGATATATATTCATATTGCAGCAAAAAAGCAGGCTGAGATTTTAAGAGAGATGCATCCCAGAAAATACATGAATATACTTAGAGTAGCATAAAAATATTTCTTTTAATTCATTACAGCTATAGATTACGATCAGCTTGATTTAAGGTGGTCTTTTTTGTGTGCACAAAAAGCAGATTGGGTAATGGTTATATTTATTGTACAGGTAAAATAGGGATTTATCTGTATTATTTAAAAAGCTAATCTGGAGATTATGAAGAAAAATATGGAAAAAAAAGTAAGTATTTGTTATAATTAAAATGATAATTAGGAGTTATCCGGTATCGAAATGATATTAGATAATACCTTATTATCCTATATTATTTTATTGAAGGTCTATTTGTAATAAAGATATGAAAGAAAATAAGTATAAAAATTTAGAAGGTAGAAATAAGTTAATAGAGAAATTGACTCAAGAATATATTACTGCATCAGCCTCAGAGGCTACCATTATTTTAGGTAATCATGGATCAGGAAAATCACATGTAGTATTTGAAGTTATCAATAGAATACATAGCAAAAATAGACAAAATAACAAATTGCAAGTATATATTGCTGAAGGAGACAAATTATCTTTATACGAAAATTCTTCTAAGAGTTCCGTAGATAATATTGAAACTACTATTTCATTACCAATACGCTGGGGGATTGGAGTTGATATAGCGGCATCGGTATCAACTAAAAAAAATGATAGCCAATTTAATCAAATATCTAATCTTCTTAAAAAAAGATTTTCTTCTGATTTATTAATTTGCCTACCCGATTACTCTAAATTAGATAATAAAGTAAAATATCTGATTGAAATACTAATGAAGAATATAACCACTCTTGAAAGTACCTTTAGACATCATCTATATTTTCTCATAAGTGATGTTGATGATTCATGCATAAAGGATTTTCTATCTTGTTCTACAATCGAAAAAAATGTATTGGAAGACTATGATGAAAATGATATTTTACAATATCTAACTGAAAAACATAAAATAATTGTAAAGAAAAAGGACATAGAGGAAAAGATTAAACAAATCAAAAAAATTTGTGCGTCTAATTTAAAATTAGTCGATTTTCTGTATATAGATTTAGTAGAGCAAAATGTTGATTTTTTTAGAGCCTTAGATTCAGTGGTTACATACAGATTGGGTGAACTTAAAAAGAAAGGTCTAACCAGAAATGTAAATGAATATGATATGGAAGACATCATTTTGTCTTCCTCAATTAGCCTAAAAAACTTTGGTAGTCAAGAAATTGCAAGCATAACACATAAAGAAACAAACACTGTTCGAGAGAGTCTATATCTAGCTCAAAAGCAAGCGTTGCTGAAAAAAAACTCGTTGAACTTTTATTCTTTCGCTTGTGATGAAATACAAAAAATTCTGAAGAAAGAACTAAATGATAAGAATAAAGAAAGATATTTAGATTATTACAATTATTATAGTAACAAGGAACAAGATCAATATTTTTTAAGAGCATACTATTTATGGGCATACAATGGATATTTGAAAGATGACATTTTTGCCCTTCTTATACTTTCCTATTCAGAAGCACTTAGTTTTAATAATTTGGAACAAATTAAAAAAATTGAAAGGTTGATTGGAAAAGAAAAAGATTCCTATTACTATGATGATTTTGAAGCAATAAAATCATTTTACAATACCCTACGTGAAGGGGGATCGGATTATGATAAACTTAATGGGATGTACCATAATTTACAAAAAGATTATTTCGAGATTCCCTTAAAGGCAGAACTGGCAAGAGCTTATTTCCATTTTATGTATAGGAATTATAAACCTTGGTATTTACAATTGAAACAAATATTAAGTCAGCTCGTTCAGTATGCTGAAGAACCTATATATTTAGTCCTATTACAATATCCTATAGAGATGCCTATCGTTGATGAAACTGTTTTGAAACTTAGGATTATCTATGATATTGCACCCTATATCTTAGATGTTTTGAACAACACAGAGTTATTTAAACGGATCTATGATCTTAGCCTTTCACTTAGCAGGAATATACAAACTTCTCAATCTAGTAAAAGCATTGCTAAATATATGGAGAATGTATTTAATCGGAAAGCGTTTCTGTTTGTAAACCAGACGCAATGTAATATTTATTATGACAAAGCAAAAAAGTATTTTTATGACAATCAGATCTGGGATGAATATTGTATCACATTAATCTGTGAAGCAGGAACAGACATAGTTATACAAAAATATAATGAAGCTATACAGGCATGCAGAAAAGCTATGCAAGTTTCTATAGAAAATGAAATATCAATACCATACCCACAGAAAATACTAAATAACATGATAATAGCAGATTTTCTTAGGTATGAACAATCCCATACAAAAAAATATTGCTTTAGATATGCAAAGAAAACCGTCAAAAAATTAAGGAAACAATTACAACGTATCTCATGTGCAACAGAATTTGTTATTCTCACTAATATATGTTCGCTAAGTCTTTATTACGGTAATATTTCAGAATATCTCAAATTCAAAAAATATTTGGAGCATCTAATGGATTGCGATGATGTGTCAAATATTGAGGATGATGATGTGGATGACTTTTATCGTTATTATTTTGCTTGGTTCGAAGTATATAGATATATATTAGATGAAAAATGGGAGAGTGCAACAGAAATTACTAATTTATTAGGTGATTTTGTTCCATCATTATTTCAAAAGCAAGAAGTTTTTTGGGATAAGAAACTTCTTGCTTTAAAAGAGATTATTTTGAATCGTCAAATATTAGATGGATATGATTTTTGTAATAATCTAGTACCTTTGAAACGACGATCTAGCGAATTGGCTTCTTTTTTCTGCCGGGGGCTTATGCTATCTGATTTGCAATATACATCTTATGATTGAAGTATATCATAATTTGAAAAAGAACACGCCATTATTGTCTTATAAATATCTTTATAATCTAAATGCATTATATTCTCAAACAGAAACGCTACCGAGCTATGTTTTATAGTATATGGTGTTCCAGCTATATCGATAAGATATGGCTGGTCTTTTTCTATACGGAAATCAAATCTCGCATAGTCTTTAATGCTTAAAATTTGTGCAGCTTTAACTGCTTGCTTTTTAATTTGTTCTATTACTGTTGGACTCAATCTATCGGATAGTTTTCTAAACGAATAGTTATATAGGTTTGATGTTAAGGAATCTAAAAAATCATTACCATTTATAACAATTTCCACTGGCTCAAGTGCATAATACTTTCCCTTAAACTGTATTACTAAAACTTCACATTCTAGGCCGCTAATATATTCTTGTATGAGTAGTTGTTTAGTGTTCATCCGTTGTAGTGTCATATCAACTGTTTTCAAATTTTCTTTTGTTAAATATATTTTATTGTCTGTAAGCAAGCCTATACTTGCTGATTCATGAATATTCTTTAAAAGTATTGTCGTATCCAAAAAAGGTTCTAATATATTATGATTATTAAATGTATAAAGAACAGACTTTGGTGTTAATATCCCCATATTAGAAAGTACCTGTGTAAAAATCCATTTATTTCTCAATAAGGATATGGTAAAAGCATTTGATCCAGTATATTTAAGACCGCATAAATCGCAAAAAGCAGGGATTAATGATTTTTTTCCCTCAGCAATTCCGTCTCTGCTAAAATTATATATGTAACATTCTGTGGATGAGGGATGCTCATCCATCACAAATTTTATGAAATCCAATTCTGAGTAAAAAACTTTGGCATAACCAAAAATATAAAATAATGTCGAAGCAATTTCAGCAAATTCTCTTCTAGAAAAAAACTCACTTTCATCAGTATGAACAATATAGTTATTGTTCTTTGTAGTTTTATTTTGTGTGTCAGCTATTATTAGCAAATCGAAATTTATATCTATATTCTTAAAATAAGCTAAACACTCTTGAATTATATCCATACTCATTGTCTCCTTATTACGTAATTTGTAAAATTTTTTCTAAATCCAAGACGTTTATAAAATTTTTCTGCCTCTTCATCATAAACGTTTACCCGTAATTCCTTGTTTGTGAGTTTAGAAAATGTAATTATATTTTCTAAAATTTGAGTTCCTAATCGTTGTCTTCGATAAGATTTATCAAGATAAATTCTTCTCAGCAGAAAAAAATTTTTTTCAATAGCTATATCTATAAACCCAATGCTTTTCTTTTCTTTTTGTATGATATAAGGATATTCATTATTTTCAAAGTATGATGGTTTAGTTAAACTAAAGTTTTCGTCAGGATGCTTATAGATATACTCTTCCAAAAGTTTTTGGGTATAACTTAGTGCTTGAGATGTATTCATTATATACGAATACTCATTTTTATTATTATGCCAGTTTATAAAATATTGTTTTGGATTAGAATAATACTTTTGGCACATTGTTATGGCCATATCATATTCGATTATATTGTTCATTTCTGATGCAACATAATTGGGTATTTCTAAAGTGTGAATTTGGATTTCGTCCAAAAAATCATTAAAATAGTCATCCCAGAAGTTTTCGCTATTAGATAAATTTTCAGGAGTACTGATATCAGCAATAATTTTTTTGAAAATTTCTGCATCAGATTTACTCCAAAAAGATACTCCAAAAATGCATGGTTCTGAAAAGCAACCAATTTCAAAGGAAATTATTCGCCCATTTTTATCAAGAATAGGTTTCCAAGCGTCAAATTCCGGATTTAAATATTTCATTACATAATAATAGCTATAAGGTTTGTTAATAAAAATATTCTCTGCCAAAACAACATCACCTTCAATGATGAAAGTATCACCTATAATATTAACAATACTGTATATCCCATAGAGCGTAGATACTGAACAATTGGGATCAGATACGATGGTACAACCATATTTTTCTTGTAAAAATGTATATTGATCTGCATATATTCCTGCAATTATAACAATATCATTTATTCCAAAGTCATTTAAAATTAGAATTGTTCTCTCAATATTGGGAAGCCCAAGAATTGGTAATAAAGGCTTATGGGTATATTGTTTTTCCTCAATCATACGGGAACTATGTCCAGCAGCTAAAATTATTGCATTCAAAATATATTCTCCTACATTATTCTCTTTGTACTTCGATATGGGATAATAAGGTATTATCTAATATCATTCCGATACCTGATAACTACTAATTATCCTTTAATGTTCATGAAGCTAAGAATAAGAAGTACTATTTTCCATATGAGAGGATGTGATTTTACGTTCAATTAGAAACTTTATGGAAAAGAGGGGATGATCAGTAGAACATGCAATGGAAGGGCTAAAAATTCCTGAAAAAGAAAATAGCAAATATTTAGATGAATAAGAAAGCATTAAAGTACAAAATATATGAATTTTGAAAATAGTAAGGTGAGCTGTGCTCTGGCTGTTCCCTTATTGTATGGTATGGATAGCTACGCATACTCTTTGAATAAAATTCTAAAGCTGTTTAGTACTAGAAAAGATATAGACGAAAATAAAGTAAAATCACAAGTAGAGTTGGGGGAAGAAACAAATCTTCTTTACTGTTGAAAGAGAAGGCTTATTCAGTAGAAAATAGTCCGATTTTACGTTAAAAAATTGTGTACAAGATTGCATATAGTTGTAAAATTTAGTATAATATCAGTTATTAAAGACGGAAGCAAAAAAGGAGGAATTCCATGAATAAACGTATCGCAAAGAAGAATTTAAAAAAAGCTTTTAAAGAAATGGAAAGTAGCCGTGGAAATGGCGTTTCAGTTATTATAAAAACACAGGCATACGTAGATAAAAATGGAAAAGAATGCGATCCATTAGAAGCACCAAATGCCAGATTTATCCAGTTAAAACGTCCTAAAATTCAATATATTAGGAATACGGAGAAATAAGAATACTATCTATATTAGAGAAATTTTTTGCATTGAAAGGATCTATTTACTTTCGGTTTCTTATATTTTGTGTAAGGAATCGCTTCATATGAAGAACAATAATTTCAAAAAACAATAAATTTCTTAGGATCCTAAAACTGTTGTTGACAGTTTCTCTATCTAATGCTAGGATAAAGTTGTATTCATTTATGCACAAGCAAATTTGTGCAATTAATTTTTATTCTGCATGGTAGCAGAAGATTTATTTTGGCATAGTCTGCAATAAAATATAGGAATAAGTTTAAGACAAGGTATAGAAAGACAAATACCTTGTCTTTTTTTGTGTGTAGAAAGGAGGAACATACCTATAATTTGCAGACAGAAAGGAGAGAAAATGGCAGAGATAAAATTATTTGATACCTGGACATTTCAGGAACAAATGCCGGAACCATTCAGCCAGTTTTTACAAAAAGAAGGATTACGAAAAACTACTACTATGGTGGAATGGCTTTCCCAGTATAATCAGGGAAGACAGGCAACACTGCATCCCCCTACATTGAGGGCAATGCTCAATATTGCAGGGATTTATTTGAAGCAAACAGAAGGAGCCCTTGGATTTCAAAAAGGAAATTATGATTTGTTGAACTTCTATTGTATGGAATATGTAAAGGGAAATCAACGCCACGCATTGGTTTATAATCCGATCAGTGCAAAAATACGTGGTGTCTGTAAAACAGAAAAACAAACATATAAAGCTCTGGATTTTGTTGAAAGAAACGTCAGTGACGGAGAGGAAGTTCTGGCAATGCTTATTTATGTCAGTCTGGAAAAGAAAGAAGCATTATATAACCTGGAGTTTGCTCAAAATTTTATTTTATTCATGCAGCAAATGAAAGAAGGCTGGAAAAATGGAAAACTTGCATTAAAAGCGGCTTTTCTTTGTTGTGATAACCTGTACCGGAGAGTAGAAAATGTACAGGATTTCAACAATGAAGGAATTCCGTTGGAGAAAAGTCAGCTTGGAAAGAATGGTATGGAACAACTTTCGAAACTTGCAATCGAAAGCGAACTATACGCACCAAACGATGCGATCAAAGGTATATTTCAGATTTTGGGAGAAACGAAGAAAGCAAGAGAATGGACGTTAAAAGAATTAAAGAAGATTTACGGGCAGCACTGGTCGTTTCCAAAGGATTATGAGGATCGTATTCCACAGTTTCCAGAGGATATGAAAGTCGGGGAATATGCGCAGGATATTCTTTCTGCAATTGTAGAGTCACCTTTCCGGAAATTTATGATCACCGGAAATGCAGGAACAGGAAAAACGACAGATGCACAGATGATTGCCCAGATTTTAGGTGTTCCTTATTTTGCTTTAAACTGTGGACCGGAAACCGATGAAAGTACACTGGTGGCAGGAATTTATCCAAATTCCAGGAAAAAGGCCGAAGACCATATGAAGTTTCCTTCTTTACAGGAATTTGTTGCAGATCCGATGCAGGTATTGGAAGATGTAGCCTATACAAGAAAAGAAGGGATTAGCAAAAGCGAAGCCTTTCGAGAACTGTTAGATGCAGTGTACCAGTCCGGTTACCAGAAAGCAAAAAACGAAGGGGATTTTGTAATGCAAGAATCGGAAATCATAAAAGGCTGCCGAATGCCTTCGGTGATTGAAATTATGGAGGCTTCTCTTATTGTAGAGCCGGGGACACTTGGAAAACTTAACCGGTTATTAGATGACTCCAGGAAATTGGACCTTCTGTACGGGGAAGTCGTAGAACGACACCCAAATGCAATTATCATCATCACGACCAATCTAAATTATGTTGCAAATAGGGAATTTGATTTTTCCGTAGTATCCAGAATGAATAAGGTACAGCATCGCAAAGACTTAACAGAGCAGCAGTTGGCAGAACGTGCCATGTTTCGGACAGGCTGCAAAGATATGGAAGTTTTAAAACAGATGGCAAAGGTGATGAAACGACTGGATGCAGTCGTAAAAGAAGAATTTGGAAAAGCCGGACTTTGTGGCTACAGGGAATATGAAAACTGGATATATGAATATATGCGCACCCAAAATCTTGTAAAGGCTGCAGAAGATACGGTATTATCCAAGCTTGCTTCTGATGAAGAAGACAGGAATCTGCTCCGGCAGGTATGTATGGAGATTTATGTAGAGTGAGGAAAGGAATCTGTATGAGAAGCGAAAGAATAAGAAATAGCAGGCAGACAGAGAAGCGTTTGCTACGGGACATGGAAGTATTTTTTTCTCCTCAATTTTTAAGGTTAGTGCAACGGATTGGAAAAGAGATTACAGATAAGCATGATGCACAGATCCGATTTTATTCCGATGCAACGGATCACAGAGCCGGTTATTTTGAAGGGCGCTATATATATATCAATACTATGAATATACTTACACAAAGTTTTCCGACTTTGGATTTGAGAAGTAAAAGTCTGATAGGTGTAGAAGGACATGAATGCGGACATCAGAATTACAGCAGTATCTATCTGAGACGGAAATATATAGATGGAATTGCAAATGGGATTTTATATCCAGCCTGGCCTATACCGGAAACGGAGCAGGAAACCAAATTTTTACAAAGTATGAAAGAGGGTTTCCAAAAGAAAGATGCGGTTCTTTTAGGACTTTATCTGCAAACAGCCGGAAGGCTGCATGGATATCTAGAAGATGCCTTTATTGAAGAACAGATGTGCAGAAGATTCCCGGGCAGTATCAGGCAGGGAATTTTGCAAAATCGTAAGAGGAATATGGAGCAGATTTCCAGTCTGAAAAGCCAGATAGTACAGGAGAAATCAAAACTAAAGATTATGTTACTTTTGTTGGTGCAATATATGTTTACCCACAAGGTCAACGTGTGGGACGGAGAAGTTACAGAATATATGGAACTGCTTAGAAACTGTATTCCGGTTCTTTCGAAAGCAATTGCTGATATGGGGGAAAGCACAAGGTATCTTGCAACAAATCAGATTTTATTGAAGTTGTGGCCTTTGTTTTTAGAAGAAACGGAGGGCATAGAAAGAAAAATAAAATCGGCAGGAGAAAACAAAGAAAACGTATTAAAACAGACTTTTGATGAGTGGAAAGAAGATCTGCCGCAATACTCGGAAGAACCTTCCTGCAGGGAAATCCGCATGGAGCGAAAGGAAGCTTCGGATGTTCTTTGGAATGGAGGAGAACTGAAACATACTGTTTCAGAAGAAATACAATCCGTTCAAATGGAAGGAGAAAGTGTAACAAAAGAGCAGGAAAGCCTGACAGAAGAAAAAACAGAGCCCTTACTTTCTGAATTGCAGCAAGAAACGGTAAAGACAATTGATATTGGAAGAGAACTTCAAAACATCTGTCTGGAATTAAAAAGAGAAGCACGGGAAAAGAGATATGAGGAATGGATGCGGGAGCGTTTGAAAGAGATTTTAGAAAATACGGAGTTTACACCTGTGAACCAGGAAATCAAAAAGCATATTTTCCGAAAAGAAATCATTTCGCAAGCGGCATATCAAAAATACAGAAATCTTAAACCGCAAATAAAACATATCCAAACGAAAATGAAGCAGGATCTGCTGCCAGTTCTAAAAAGGAAGAAAACCTATATTCTGCGAGAACAGCATATGGGAAAAGGATTGGACATGGCACATCTGTGGAATCCTGAAAAAAGAATTTTTAAGACCAAAATTCCTTCCAGAAATATGGATACAGCGATTGGATTTTTATTGGATCAGTCTGGCTCCATAGATAACAAGCGGTGGGAAACTTCGGTTTTGACTTCCCTTTGTGTCGTGGAGTTTGCACAAATACTTGGTATACCCATCTGTGTAAATGGACATTGTACAGGGACGGAACAGACAGGTAGAAGGCAGGAGGAAATCGTGTGTTTGCATTCTTATTTGGAGTTTGAAGAAAAGAAAGAAGGAAAGTATCGGATTTTAGATATGGAAACCAGTGGAGCTAATAGGGACGGAGCAGCGCTTCTTTACATGGCAGAAAAAATGGCAAAAAGAACGGAGAAGATGAAAATTTTGATTTTTTTCTGTGATGGGCTTCCGAATGCACAAGGATATGGCGGAAAAGTGGCAAGAGAAGATTTGCAGAACGTACAGAAGCGGTTGAAACAGAAACAGATTATACTGCTTGTAGCAGCGATTGGAACGGATCAGGAAGATATCCGAAAAATTTATGGAAATGCCTGTATCAATGCAGAGGATCTGGAAAGGCTTCCGCAGCAGATTGTAAAGAAACTTTTAGATTATATGGGATAAAAACGGCAGAAGGGACTTTTTTAGGTTCCTTTTTTTGATGGGAGGATTTATGGAACAGAACAAAGAATGGGTTGAAAACTTTTGGAGTACAGGATATGTCATCCGCCTGGGAAAAGACCAGTATTTTCAGAAAATTAAAGATAAACGTATTGTGACGGCGAAAATTTGGAAAGCAGCTTTTTTCCAAAGCTTAAAGGAAGCGGAAATGTTTGCCCAAAGGTATCTTTGGTATGCCGGTATGAACCCGCAGATTTGCTATCGTGGGTGGATACTGGTATCTGTCGAAAGTGAAGAAGAACAGGAATTGTTTTGGAATGGAAAGCAGTTTGTTCCGGAAGTTGAAAAGGCAAAACTTTTTTCCAGTTCCCGGGAAATGCAGATTTATGCAAAACGTTTGGGATTATCGAGAGAGACTTATCCGGAATTATTGCCGGTATGGAAAAAACAGATGAAAAATGCTGCGTAAGGAGGAAACAGGATGGAAATTAAAAACTTAACACAATTAAAACGAGTAATACAAGAGAAGAGAGAATTTATTATCAGAGCACATCGATTGAATAAATTTTTAGGACAGAGGAGAATACCCAACGTGGTACAAAGTAATGGATTTTATTCGGTTATATCTGGACAGCCGGAGCATGAAGTCAGTTGTGCTAACAGGGGAAAAGGAAGCTGGATTGATTTTGGAAAAGCAACTCAATGGGAATTTCAAGATGGAAAATGTAGCATGTATTTTCCAGAAATGGAGCATATACCTGACAATCTAATCTGGTCGATTGAATTTTGTGAGGATGGAAGCAATATCCGACAAAAGCTTTCCTGTTCTATTCTCTGTAATGCCTATTATCATGGAGAACTCTTGCTGCCAGAAACCATAAAAACATTCTCAGAGGCACTGGAATATGCGAAAGAACATTTGGATGAAATTCCATTAGGTGAAATGAATTATATAGAAAACAGTGATGTACTCGATGAGGAAAATTGTGAAATAGAGGATACTATTGTGGAAGAAATATCAGAAGATAGTGGCAAAGAAAATGGTTCCCCAAATTCCAAAGAGGAATGGTGGAGGCTTATAGAAGGAATTAAAGAATATGAAAGCAGATTGGTAGAACAGGGAAGGATAGAAGATGCAGAAAAGATTGCCAGATGCATGGATTCCTTCTATCCAAATGATGTTGTAAAGGAGATTTTAAAAGATGGAGAAGGAAGTGTTTCTGAAGTAAAAAGAGGAGGAATTTCTTTGCTAGATGACGATTATTATTTGGCAGAGACGAAGCAACCTTATTCCTTCCGACAGGTTATTTGGGAGGATATTCTTGGAATATTGGAGGAATATTCCCAAAACGGTTATTTGGTACCCAGCTTTTCAAAGGAAACAGTTATCTGGCTTTCGGAAGAACATGAAAGCAATTCCAAAACATCAAGATTTTATTATCCTGTGCAGCTGTCGCCATGGAGAAGCCTACAAATGATTCGACAGTTGGATTGCTGGTACGCAGATACCGATTTGGATTGTCGGGAATATGCAGAAGAATACCAAAGGATCGTATCTGGCATTTTGCATGGTCTTGTGATTTTAAACCCGAAAAAACTCGCATTAGAAGAGGTGATTGCAGAATGGGAAGTAAATTTTACAAAACCTGAAAAGAGCGGGTATCGGACAGCTTTTGATGAAATTCGTAAGGGTAAAGTCCCAATTATTCGAGACTGTAATTATATGACAGATGAACCATAAAAGAGAGAAATAAAGGGCTGTGTAAGCAGCCCTTTCCAGAAAGGAGAACAAATGGATATCTTAAAAGAAAAAATAGATGCAAACAGTTTTCAGACTATGAAGCATATCATTTTTCTTACATCAACAAAGAATGATAAGGCATGGAGATTTGAAAAAGAAGAGGATAAACGTTTTCTTCCAATGGGGAAAGAACAGAAGGAGGAAGATGCGTATACCTTTCAGTATCCGGGTGAGATGCTGGAGCGGTATAAAGAAAAGATAGGGGATAGTATCCAAATACGCAGGGCGTTGGCATTTGCTCTTGTAACTATGTCTGATTTACAGGAAGCACAAATGTATGTGGGAACACAATATGAAAACTTTCTGAAACGGATCGAACGAGAAGCGGAAACTGATATTTATCTAGCAGGGGCGATGTATTTTCTGACATCTTCTAAAAAGAAAAAAGAACTCTATCACGAAAGGATAAAGAACTACGCATACAAAGAACTTGCAGAATGTATGTGTATCTTATTTTTAGGCAAAGGTGAAAAAGAAATTTGGGAAATCTTAAAGGAGCTTGTATGCAGCTTCTTCGAAAAAGAAAGAGAAGTGAATATTTTTCAAAATACGGAAATGTATATCTGGTTTTTCAGAGCCTATGAAACGGAAATTAAAAAGGAGAGAAAAAAGATATTTTCGAGATTAAAACTTTTGATAAAGATGCAGCATACTCATGTAAAAGAACGTTCAGAGTTATTGCAACAGATGCAAAAGGCAGGTTATCAAAAAGAAGAAATTTTTTATTTAAACCTATGTATGCTAAAGGCAGCTAAGGAGGATCAATTAGAAGAAGTAAGCCAGATTACCTGGGAACGGGCTTCGGAATATTTTTGTTCGTTTATCTGTAACCAGAAGAAAGAATATTCAGAAGAGATCTATGCGCTGTGCGAAGAACTAATTAAACAGCATTTTTCCTATGAGATCAAGATTGGAGGATATAAAGGGATCTTAGAAGCCATGAGACATCGGGTTACGGTTAAAAATTCCAAAGTATATGCGTTGCTTTATCCCTATGCAGGAAAACAACAGGCAAATCCAAAATGGTTTTTTATTCCATTATGTAAAACACAGGCAAAAGAAATTCTGCTATTCTTGGGAAAAAAAGATTTTGACAAGCAAATCCGGGAAACTTTGTATAACGAAACATTTACAGAACAGGAACTTCGGGAGTATCTAAATATGTATAGGGGACTGACAAAGGTGGATTATATCCAACAGATGCTACAAGAAGAAAACTATCAAAATCATAATATTTTTGAAACATTTGCAGAAAAGAATTTCTTAGATCCCCGACAGATTATAAAAGAATTGCTTACAAAGGGAGAAGGAAAAGTGATTTCTGAATGGGAAGAACCGGAAAAAAAGAAGTATGGCTATATTCTTTCCTATATCGAAGAAATGGATACGGATTTAAAATTTCAGACTGCAAAACTTCTTTTGGATAACCGCTCCATGGAAGAAATCAGAAAAGCAGGGAAACGGAATTTCTTATGGAAAAGTGTTGGAATTCAGGAATACTATTACAGACGAGAATACGATGAAATGAATTTTATGAAACCCCATTTGAAACCAAACCAGGTTCTTCAGTTGTTTTTCTGGGTAGAAGAATCTATTTATCGGTTTCAGCCACAAAAATACTTTGATTTTCTTTTAAATGTTTTGGGAAAAGAGGAAAATCTTATTTGGCTTCCGAAAGAACAGGCACAGAAATTTTGGGAAAAACTGATGGAACTTGGAATAGAGGAAGCTGGAAACAAAAAACTTAGGGCTTTATACATGGAGAAAGAAGAACTAGAACAATTCCATAAGGAACAGGAAGAAGCCGCAAGGCAGAAAAAAGAGGCTGAACTGGAAAAGCAGACAGCAGAAGCATACCAAAAGTTTTTGAAATTGCAGGAAGAAAAAACAGCAGAAGATCTTTTTTCTAAAATCAATTTACTCTCCTATTCTTATCAGAAAGATGCCTATGTAAAAGCAGTAGTTTGGTTTTTGAAGAAGTATTTGGAACAAATAGAGTGGAAATTATCACAAGAAGCCTTTTGGGAATATTTAGAACTGCTATTAAACTTAGGAAAAAAGAAAGGAATAGAGGTAGCAGCGATAAAAGAATGGTTGATAAAGACGGAGGTAGAAAATGTTTACAACAGTGAAGGAACACATGGGAATTGTTAAGGGTCTGGAAGGACTTGGCTGGCAGGAGATTTTAGGATTTTCTAATCAAGAGCTCCTTCCTTTTACGAAAGCAATTGATACAGATGAAAAAAGAAGCATACTGAAACAGCTTCCGATTGAGTATGGAAAGAAATTGGTGGTTTATCCGGAATTTCTTTCAAAGATCATAAATCTGCAAAAAGCAGGAATTTCAGCTTACAGAATAGAAAGTTTTATCGGTGGTGCAGAGGGAACACTACTGGACTCTTCTTATGAGGAATTGGAAGCAGCTTTAAAAACAGAAGAAATTTCAGACAGATATGTAGCCATATATCTGCAATACTTTTTTTCCAGCCATTTGTCTGGAAAAGAGTGCAGTATATTAAATGCAAATCTGGAGTTTTTCGAAACATATGGTGATAAAAAGTTACAAGATTTAAGTTATTCAGAACGAATGTTTTTGAAAGAACCGATTTTTTCTGGGGACTTTTTCTGCGAAGTGATTGCAGAGAAAGATTTCTTTCAGGATTTAGGGAAAGCGAATGTATTGAACCTTTTAAAATATTTGACAGAGTTTCCATTGCCGATGTTAAGCAAAGAGGCATACAGACAGATTGTAAAAAATGCAGAAGAACTTTATCCGTTACTAAGAAAAATTATGCTGCGCTTACATAAAGATATACAATCCTGTTTTTTAACAAGATGGCTGGAGAATAAACAGTTATTGTTTGATTTAAACAGATTTGTAAGACAAGGATGGATTTCACAAGGAAATTTCTATACAAGAGCAGGGTATGTACAGGAGGTTTATCGGTATGTCATAAAAGCGATGGATCGATTGGAATATTACCAAGAGTCAGTACTTCTTTATGCAGTCAAACATCAGAAAAAACATTTTTTGAAATTGTATGAAGAAAATACAGAACTGTTTCTTGAACTTCCGTGGAATTCTATTTTATTTGAAAAATCATTTTATGAAGAGTATGTCAATCTAAATACATTAAATTTTCAAAATTTAAAGGAATGCAGAAAAATAAAGGAATGCTCTATTATAGAAAAGACAGATATGACACAAAAAGAGTATACTTTTGCGGAAATAAAATTATTTACTTCCTGCCCTGACAGGGGATATATCCGCTTATACCACAAACTAAATTATAGAAGGGTCGATGACCGTTTGAGAGTCATGCAGGAAGTGGTGAAAAAAAGGCTCTTGGAGAAAGAAAACAGTGAAGAAACTTTGGAAGCAGTTGCTGCTTTTTTGTCCCACAAACTGTTATCTAAGTGGATGAAGGAAGAACTGGGAAATATTTCTGGTTTAGAGGGAACGGATATACCGAAGTTGTTTCTTTCCTGGGAAAAAGTTGTACGGTTTCTTCCAGAAGTGAAAAACAGTTTCCAACTGCGGTATTTGCTAGTAAATAAAGAAAAATTAAGTGGGTACAAAAATTTTCAGGCTGTCTATGACGATTTAATAAAAAATGATCCAAACTGGGAATGGATGAAGAGCACCTTTGCTATCTCCGATTCGTTTATCCGAGAGTATGAAGCAAATATCAAGGCATTCCTGGAACAAGGCGGTTCTGAAATTTTGTATGAATTTTATAAAGGAGATACCGGACAGACAGAAATGTTGCGCAGATTATTAGTGGCAGAACTAATGGGGAAATTTAAAGATTTAAAATACCACGAGGCAGATCTGGAAAAAGAACTTGCTTTTCCAATTTTGGAAAAACAGATGAAACTGTGGGCAGAAAATCTGCAACTTCAAAAAAAGGAATGGAAAATCTGGGAAGAAGACCGTTTTCTTCCAGTGATGCAAATTGGGGAACTGCCGGATAAAACCTGTCTAAGTTACAAGACAGGAATGTATCGGAAGTGTCTGTTATCCTGCTTTGACAGTAATAAGAAAATTATATATATTTCTTATCAAGGCAAGATTGTCCTTCGGGCAATTCTTAGGCTTACCAAAGCATCTGAAGAAAAAATGGAAAGGGAGAACAAAGAATTTGAATTTGTAGATTTCACAAAGGATAATAAGGAAGAGAAGACAGAGCAACTGGTTCTGTTTTTGGAAAGAGCGTATGTGAAAGGAATTTCGGAAAAACTGGAACAGGAGATGTTTGAACTTCTTCTTGATATGGTAAGAAAGAAAGCGGAAAATCTCTGTATCCCTTTGTTACTTAGTTATGATTACATTGATGATATACCAAAGGAAAAGTTCCAAAAAGAGAGCAGATATATTTATATTTCAGCCACGAAGGGAAACGAGCAATATTTGGACTCACTGGGAGGAAAACATGGGATTGCTTCAGAAGGAAAGTACCTGAAAACAACAGTCTATCTTCCGATATTTCAGAAAGATTGTATGCATGGAAGATGTGAAAGAATAGGATTTATGGAAGCACAATAGGAAAATTCGTTTGTCAGTTCTTTTGATGTCTGATATAATAATTGTAACAAGAGAGTCAGTGATTGCAGAAGAGAGAGGAATTTACGTGGAACATACAAAAGCAGATATTATATTTAAAGATTTTTGGCGGAATAATGAACGGTTCGCTGATCTTTTTAATGTAGTTGTGTTTGGCGGGAAAGAGGTCATTAAGCCAGAGACATTGCATGAAATGGATACAGATGTTTCTGGTGTCATTCAATTAAAAGATTATAAGGAAACCTTATCCAGAACAAGAGATGTGATTAAAAAGACTGCTTATGGAGTGGAATTTGTTGTTCTTGGAATTGAAAGTCAGCAGCATATTCATTATGCCATGCCGCTGCGTCATATGGTGTATGACGCAATGAGTTACCTGAAGGAATATCAGGAAATTACACGCAAATACAAAGAAAGCCCAGACAAAAAGACAGAAGATGAATTTCTATCGAAAATGAGGAAAGATGACCGGCTTCATCCCGTTATTACATTGACGGTGTATTATGGTGAAAAACAATGGGACGGACCGTATTGTCTGAAAGATATGATTGTAGAAATGCCGGAAGAAATTGCCGCTATTTTCTCAGATTACAAAATGAACCTTTTGGAAGTACGGGATTCAGACCGGTATGTGTTCAATAATACAGATGTGCAAAGTGTTTTTGAAATTACCAGGGAAATCTTTGCCGGGCATTTTGAAAAAATTCAGGAGAAGTATGGAAACAAGGAGATGGGCTCAGATCTATTAACAGTGGTCGGTCAGATGACAGGATCAAAGGAACTGATTCGTATGAGTAGAAATATGGAGGTAAACAGTATGTGCGAGGCATTAGAGAAGTTGAAAGAAGAAGGCGAACAGAAAGGTAGAGAAAAAGAGAGAGAAGCAGTCATTCTTACCATGTTGCAGAATAATTATCCGATTTCAGAGATTTGTAAACTTTTGAATATCTCCGAAGAAGAGGTATTAGAAATAAGGGATAAAAAATAATATCGTTTTTCCCCAAGTGAAGTAAAAGGAATAGTATTATTTAAAGACATCAAACAATGGATTTGGTGTCTTTTTTTGTATCCGGAAGTGAAAGGAAAAGATATGAACAAGTTGATATGTAAAAAATGCGGAAGCGAAATTCTACCGGAGAATGATAATGCCTTAAAAAAGGAATATCCATATTATTGCAGTTTTTGTGATGAGAACAAATATTCATTTGAGTGTATAGACGTAGAAGAAAAAGAGAAACAGAATATAAAAGGGAGAAGGTACTGATATGACAGACGAAGAAAGGGTATTACCCTGCCAACGTGAGATTCGAAGACTTCGAAGTGTTGTCAGGGAATATGAAGAAGAAAGAAGAGTGTTTCTTGCATGGTTGGAGATGGAAAGCAAAATACCATCTGAAAACCAGGCTGGGTTGAATAGAGTGAAACAATATTTGGATACATATTTATAGTAAAGTTAAAAAATAATACGATTTAGGAGAAATTATGACAAACGGATATTTTGTGATAGAAGAAAAAGGAAAAATTAAAAAGGCAGTTTACTTAATGTCAGATTCATATCTGGACAATGGATATGGAGAAAAGATTATCCGGGCATTTGCAGAAAAACAGGAATTAAAATTTATGGAGAGAATATATCAAAATTTAGATTTGATGGATAAAAAGAATATACGATTCATAAAGCCAGAATGGTATCGAAAGACAGTACATTCCGATAAGGGAGATATTTTTTCAGAGTATGCTTATGTAGTCCGGGGAGAGAAACTGAGAGCGTATCACTATGGAAAATTGCTTTTCTGCCTAAAAAGAGAAGATGCAGAAATATGGCTGTACTTATTGAAAAATATGCAGCAATTGATAGATCATTTTTTATATTCAGGCGAATTGTTGGAATATCAGTGGAAAAATTATTTTTCCATGTTCCAATTTTTACAGAAGAAAATAGAAGAAGGGGTTGGCAAGCAAGAGTTTCAGCAGTATATGCGAAGAGAAGGACTCCCCCTTGCCTTTTTCAGAGATGAGCATTTGGTAGATGTATGGAATAGATATGATAGACCTGCGTATCAAAAAATATGGAAAAGAGGGAATCAGGAGGTCTTGTTTATTGTGGCAAGGCGGGAGCGTATCTGGAGAGCATACATACAAGGTCCGTATAGTCGGATTGCGGTATTCCAAAAATGTTCCAGTGAGAAAAAAATGTGTGACGTAATACGATTAGAACTTAGAAAAGAAAGCCTTAAATTTGAACAGTATGCAAAAATAACTGCTTATGTGAGTAAAATTACAAAGGAATTATTCAGACAGAAAATAAAACTAGAGGAGATACAACGATATTTACAGGAAGAACAGCAAAAATCACCTTGGTATCTTTGTGAAAGTGATCTTTCTGTTACAAACATTATCAATCACTTAAAGATGGTTTTGCGAAATGAACAAGATAGACATAATAGGTAAAAACAGTAGAAAGAAGAAGCAAATAATATGGAGAGATATGATGCACGAAAAGAAACTTACGAAGAAATAGAGATCTTTGATACCTTGGCACTTTTTTCTTCGGGAAGAATTCAAAAGGATAGTGTTCCAGAAGGTTTTTATTGTTATGAAGTTCGGCATGATGATGAGTGTATGGGAATTCCATGTGAATTAAGCTTTCATATCTTGGTAAACTTTTGGGGGACGGTAATATCCAAAGTTCCGCTTATAAGGGATGAAGAATGTAGGAGATATATTGAAGTTGAAGAGTGGGGGTATACAGGTAATGTAGAAATACAACTGGAATCATGGATTGATGTATAGGACATAATTATAAGAATATCAGGCGGGTCAACAACATAATGCTATATGCTGTTGACTTGCCGATAAATTACATTTTAATAAAATGGCAATCTAAGTTTTATCCGTTATGAAGAAGTGAGATGTTTTTCAGAGGAGAGAGTATCATATATGAATATTAGGGAAGTTAATCATTAAAAAAGTAATAAGATATACTTGACAAAATGCTCAAATTGTTTTAGTATATATACATACCAAAAGAATGAAAAAGGCGGTGAAGAATGGCAAGGAATAAGTATCCAGAGTTGACTGTTGAAAAAATTCTTGATGTAGCACAAAAATTGTTTTTGGAACAAGGATATGAACAAACTACTATACAAGATATTGTTAATAATTTAGGTGGTATGACAAAGGGTGCAGTATATCATCATTTTAAGTCAAAAGAAGAAATAATAAATGCACTGGCAGATAAAATGTTTTTGGAGAACAATCCATTTAGTATTGTTAAAAACAGAAACGATTTGAATGGTCTTCAAAAGATCCAATTAGCAATTATGTTAAATCAAGATGAGAGTGATAAAACAGAGCTATCTAAACAGGCAGTTCCATTATTAAAAAATCCAAGAATATTGGCTGGAATGATAGAATCTCAAAAAAAATATTTTACCCCTGCTTTGAGAGAACTTATTGAGGAAGGGAAAAATGATGGTTCAATTAAAACAGAATATGCAAAAGAGATATCAGAGATTATACCATTGCTAGAAATATGGCTTATGCCATCTGTTTTTCCAGCAAATGAGGAGGAATTTCATCATAAATTTGTATTTATTAAAAAAATTTGCGAATTTGTTGGGGTTCCTATATTTAATGAACAAATATCAAATATGATTGATGATTGGTATGAAAAGACCGAAAAATAGAGTTGCCGCAAAAGGCAATTTTATTTTAGAGATATACATACATTTGCAATGTATGTATATCTCTAAAATAAAAAGGAGGGAATTTATGAACGAGAATTATGCAATTGAAATACATGATTTATACAAAAATTTTAATGGCAGAGAAGCGATTTGCAAATGGAATTTGAAACTTGAAAGAAATGCTATTCATTGTGTTCTAGGAAAAAATGGTGCCGGAAAAACCACTTTTTTTAAATTGCTTATAGGTCTTGTGAAACCAACAGCTGGAACAATTACTGTATTAGGTTATGACAGCGTGAAAGATAGGCTGAAAATTTTAGAGGAAACGGGGAATATCATTGAAAAACCTATTTTTTATGAGAATTTATCTGCCATTGAAAATTTAGAGATACATCTTGAGTATATAGGGATACATGTTCAAGATATTCAAAGCATATTAAAAATGGTCGGTTTAGAAAATGTAGAGAAACAACCAGTAGGTACTTTTTCAATGGGAATGAAACAAAGGCTTGCAATAGCAAGAGCCTTAATAGGTAATCCTAATTTGTTAATTTTGGATGAACCACTTAATGCAATGGATCCTTTGGGAATAAAAGAGATGAGAGAATTATTCTGTAAGCTAGTTAAAAATGGTATTACAATAATATTTTCTAGTCATATCCTTTCAGAAGTGGAGCAGGTTGCAGATCACATTATTTTTATAGACAATGGTAAAATTTTAGATGAAAAATCAATAAATGAGATAAAGAGTTTGTATCCTCAAGGACTTGAAGAATATTTTATAAATATGTCTAAAGGAGTACTGGAATGAAAAAACTAATAAGACTTGAGTTACAGAAAAATAATTGGAAACCGTATTGGATAACAACAAGTATTACTACTTTAGTTATGCTAGGGTTTATCTATTTAATAGCGCTAATACCTTATTTGGAACCAAGAGATGATGATGCTGTACTATTTGGTACATATAATTTTGTGATTGGTTTAAGCATAGATGTTATGACGGGAATATTTACAATTATGTCAACTACAATGTTAGCTAAGATTATTGTTGAAGAATATGAGAAAAAAGCAATAGTTTTCTTCTCATATCCAATTGCAAGGAAAAAATTTTTAACAGCAAAAATCATAACCTGTTTGTTGTATACCTGTTTTCTAATGATTATTAGCGGGACGATAGTGTTGTCTATTTTTATTGGAACAGAGAAAATGTTTCCTTTGTGTATATCAGATGTTATTTCTATACAACTTATACTAAGATGTTTCTTTCGATTGGTATGTTATACAATGGTAACTGTTTTTTGCAGTACTGTATCGTTATGGATAGGCTTCTATAGAAAATCGGGCATTGTTACAATAGTGGCAGCGTGCATTATAGTGGTATTTATTTGTCAAATAATCACCATGACATTTTATTCCGATATGTTGTTATTTGTACTATTATTGGTTTTGATTATGTTGTCTTTTATTGCAATTAAAAGTATGCAAGATAGAGTAGAAAAAATGGAAGTATAAAAGAATGTCATTTTTATATTAGAAAATTTTTTCTCTGTTTGTGAAAGCAAACATAGAAGAAATTTATATAGGATAGTCTTGAAATTCAGGATTTATTCAATTACATATGAGAAGGAGGTGACACATTATGAAGAATATTACAGTTCGTCGTGCTGTCAAAGTTGACGCAACAGCATGGTGGATCGTCTTCTAAGACAGTCCAATAAAAAAACTGAGATCAAGCCAGAGATATTCACTGAATATACTCTGGCTTGATACTATCAGGAGCAATTATATAGTTATATTACAGGAGGAGAAAAATGAATACTTTATATAATAGACCTAGAATTAAACCTATTTATCCCTTATACAGACTTAATAAGAAAGAATTTAGAATTGGAGCACAACTGGGAATTACTGCTGAATTTGGCGATCCTGAAGGGCAGTTGTGGGAATTGGCAAGTAGGTTGAATGGACGTCCTGTTAAAGAAGTTATCCTAGAAATGAGAAATTTATTTCCAGAATTATCAGAGGAAGACATTCTAGAGGGAATAAAAATATTAGAAAATGAAGGGTTCTTAGAAGAAACACTAGAAGAACAAGGAAAAGATATAGCGGAGAGATATATTGCCAATGTGAATTATTTTAGTAGATATGCCAATATTGATGAAAATAGATATGAATATCAAAAAAAGATAAGACAAACAACCATTTTGCTTTTGGGACTGGGAGGCGGAGGTTCTAATATTTTAACGATGTTAGCAGGGCTAGGACCAAAGAAAATTATAATTGTAGACTATGATAATGTTGAATACAGTAATTTAGGAAGACAATTATTATATACCGAATCAGATATCGGAAAGCCTAAAGCGGAGACAGCAGCAAAAGCCATTGAAAAAATGAATTCAGACATTATGATTGAGGCACACAATAAAAAAATAGAAACCCCAGAAGATGTATTGGAATTTATTGAAGGTGTAGATTTGGTGATATGCGCTATTGATGAACCACCATTTGTTGCACAACGTATTGTGAATAAGGCAATTATTGAGGCAAAAGTACCTTGCGTTTTCGGAGCATCACAGGTTAGTAGAGGAAGAGTATTTACAGTAATACCTGGAGAAACAGGATGTTTTGATTGTCTAAATTTACATTATAGTATGCACGACCCTCAATTTGTTGAACAATTTGTGGCATTTAGAAATATTAATTTTAATCCGCCAACGATTGCATATGCACCTGCAATTTTTCAACTTACGGCAGCAATTGTAGATGAAGCAGTACGTGTTATAACGGGGTATGCAAAACCAAGAAGTTTAGGCACTCAGTATGAAATAAATTTTGAGGATGGCTCATCATTTACCCATCCGTCTTGGCCACGTTATACAAAGGAGTGTCCAACTTGTGGATGTGGAAAAAGTGAAGATTGGGAAATATTTCAGTATTACGAAAACAGAAAGTAAGGTCTGAGGAGATGACAAATAAGCCATTATATTTAAGAAAGCTAAAGGATGGAAAATGGATTGTCTTAGCTCTTGATTCAGAGGCGTTGGTTATTGATGAAGATCTTGCGGAAAGTTTTCTTCAGGGGACTAGTATAAATGAAAAGTGCAATGATGAAACAATAGAAATTTTTAGACAAAGTGGATTTTATAATAATGAACAAAATGCATCGGCAGTAATTCCTGAAGAAAAAGATAACAAAAAATGGAAAACAGCAAGATATGCTTTGCTAATAGGGGGAGTGCTTGCACTTTTGATAACTATATTTTTAACTTTAGCAACAGGGATTCCTATTGGGAGCATGATTATTCCTCCCAAAATAGATTTATGGAGATCCATTTCTTTTGCAATAGCTTTCGCTGCTACTACAACAATGATTCATGAATTATTCCATATTATATATTCAAGAAATTGGAAAAATCTATCAAGATCTTTCCACATTTCTTTAAAAAAATCTGTTGTAACAGTTTCAATGACATATATATGGGTTTGGTCATTACTTGCAAGAGTGTGTGCAGTTTTAGCTGGAATAATTTTGGACGTAATTTTACTAGCAGTTTTTTCTATAAGCAGGCTTTTATTTGATAACTGGATAGTACTATCAGCTATATCTATTTTATGGGTAAGAGTGTTATGGCAGTTACGTTTTCATAAAAATTGTGATGGGCGGTTATTTGCAATGTTGTTACTAGATACACCATTGATTGACGATATGGAAGAATATGCGGATAATGCTGTTTATAAAAAGACAGTATTTATATGGAAAATATTGAATTATGTAGGGAAAATAGTGAATCTTGCAATCGTAGTTTTTTGGATTATTCCAATTATAGTAAATATTTTTATTTGTTTCTTTCGAATATAACTAATATGGAAGGAGGGGATTTATGGGATCTTCAGAATTGCAGATTGTAAATCTTAGCAAAACATATAGGAAAGGAAAAATTAAAGCCAATGATAATATCACAGTGACCTTAATGCCTAATGAAGTCACTGCTTTAATCGGTCATAATGGCGCTGGAAAGACTACTTTGTTAAATCAAATTGTAGGCAATGTAAAACCAGACAGCGGAACAATAACTTACAATGGAATATCATTTATAGATAATACAAAATTAGCTAGAAATTATGTATCAATGATGCCACAATTTCATGCTCCGCTTGTGGGAGTTACATTGCGTCAAGCAATAGAATCGGTTCTACGCATTAGAGGGGCTTCTGGAAAGATAATAGGTTCTTATACGAATCAAGTGATAAAAGATTTGGATATTGGGCAATGGGCAGATCAACCAGGGGATAAATTATCAGGAGGCTTACAAAGATTAACTTCATTTGCAATGTCAGTAGTATATCCAGCACAGATAATATTATTGGATGAACCAACAAATGATATTGACCCAGTGCGTCGAAAATTAGTTTGGCAATATATGAAAAAATTAGCTAAAGAAGGGCACATTATTTTAGTAGTTACGCATAATTTATTAGAAGTCGAACAATATGCAGATAGATATATTTTAATGGATAGCGGACAAATTATCCGTGAAGCACCTACTTCAACTTTTAATAATAATTTTGCGGCAAGTGTTTTATCAGTTAATTTTGATAATTTTAATGATTGGGAAAATATTCCAGATTCAATGGAACATAAATTTATAAAAGATGAAATGAAAATGATATTTACATTATCTTCAGAACAAATTTTAGATGCTATTCAATGGGTTTTGGATTTGATGAAAGAAGGAAAGATATTAAATTACAAACTTACATCAGCAATATTAGATGTTTCATATGGAGGGTTGGTCAATGAGAAATAAAGTACAACCTAATAATTCAATAGTAGCCTTAAAAAAACTGTGGGGAATAATTCATTGGAGTCTGATCCGTCATAAGTATTTAATTCCAACTTTTAGCATTGTACAAGGTATTTTTGCTGTTGCAATTATATGCGGAATGGCATTGCTGATACCTGAAATAGATGAAGTGACTGCGGTATATTTATCATCAGGAGCTTTGACTTTAGATATTATCGCAATTGGGTGTGTATTGGCTCCGCAGATTGTTAATGAGTCTAAACAAAATGGAGTGTTTAAATATCAAAAAACCCTTCCCGTTTCTAGAAGTATTATCCTTTTATCAGATATTATTATATGGGGGATTGCGTCATTACCAGGAATTTTGATGGGGTGCATAGCGGCAGTCTTAAGGTTTGATGTAGACTTACAAATCAATTTTGGTAGCATAATGATTATTTTAATTTCACAATTCTCCATGATTTGTATTGGATTTTGCATTGCATATTGGTTTCCACCTAATATGATGGCATTAGCAACACAGGTAATAATGATTGGTGGCCTTCTATTTTCCCCAATAACATACCCGGCAGAACGTTTGCCCAGGTGGACAGAATATATTTATAAAATTTTACCGTTTGTACCGACAAGTGACTTAATAAGGACATCTTTTTTCGGTGGAAAAGAAATTTCATATTACGATTTGTTTATAGTTCTATTATGGGGAATACTTGCTTTCTTATTAGCACTATGTGCCTTAACCAAGAGGGAATGATTAAAATGGAACTAGAAACTGCGAAAAATTATGAAAATGTTTATTTCTTAATAATAGTAAAATATTGACTTAAAATATTTATTATGTTACCATAAATTTGTAGTTCAGTTTTATTCTTCTATATGAAGAATTGTGATTTTTTTCTGACCATAAGGTTAGAATAGAATTTTGAAGTATTGATACTTAATTAAAAAGTGCGTATATCAAAAGCATTCAGGAAGAAATTCTTTGAGTGCTTTTTTTATTGCCTTTTGGAAAGGAGAAGAAAGAAAAAATAAAAGCAGAGAGAACGATATGAAAACCAGAATGGATTTTTGTATCGTTTTTTGTATGTGCAGAAAGGAGTATGGTAGTGTGAAGGAAAGTGACTTACAGCGTGCAAGTAAAATTTTACGCACAGAATTTGGTTCCGATTGGAAACAAATTGTACAGACGTTAGGGACAAGAGAACTTACACATTGCGTAGGACAAGATCTGACTTCTTTTATGGCATTTCCGGAACGGGCAGAAGGAGGCAACAATCAGTGGAGAGGAAATTGTTCCCCACAGGTTGTAGCAAAACTCATTCAGTTTGTAAAAAAATGCAGGCAGTATGAAAAGAAGAAGGATTTTTTGTTTCTGGATCCCATGAGCGGTTCCGGAACCAGCCAAGATGTGGCAGAGAAATTGCATATTTCCTCTGTCTTATATGATTTAAACCCGCATCCGCCAAAGGGGATTGGAAACTGGAATGCATTAAAAGATGAAGTAATGCACAGTGCAGATCTAATTTTTTTCCACCCACCTTACCATGACATTATCCGGTATTCCGGAAATATGTGGGGAAGACCGCATGAAGATGATTTGAGCAGATGTGAAAACTATGAAGATTATATTGAAAAACTGAACTATGTGATCAAAAAACTATATTTTAGCCTAAGACACAATGGATATCTGGCAATCCTGGTAGGAGACATCCGGCAGAAAGGCATCTTCCATTCTATTGCAGCAGATATGCTCCATATTGGAAATATGAAGTCCTGGATTGTAAAGGGCCAGTTTCATTGCACTTCCAATAAGAAACAATATTCAGGAAAACCTTTTATTCCTATTGTGACAGAAACATTGGTACTTTTTCAAAAAGAAGAAATTTTTCTTGTACCATTTTCAATCAGAAAGGAAGGGACATTCCAGATACATGAACAGGATTCTATTGCACTGACGTGGTTTCATTTATTACGAATGACAATGGAACATCTAGATGGACATGCAACGCTAAAGCAGCTATATCAGGAATTAAGAGAGCACCCAAAAGCCAAGAAGAATAAAAACTATGAGGCGAGAATTCGGGCAACTTTATATGAACATGCCGATTGTTTTCTGCCTTTAGCAAGAGGAACTTTTCGGCTAAAGTACCGATAGGAAAGAGGTGTGCATGAAAGATGAAACAATGGCAGGATATTATCAGTTACTGATTGCAATCTTTTGCAACCTGAATGCAAGAGAGGCAAGATATCTTTATGACTATGGACCGGCTCACCCTATTTGCAGAAGAATGATGTACAGAAAATTAAAGCATCAGAAACAGGGGGATTGTTTTTCAGAAAAAGAAATTTTAGACAGGCTGGAACAGTTGGAAAAGAATGGATGTTTTTACAGAGAAGAGAAAGGTACATGAGGATATGAATCTTCATAAACTGGCGGATTTTCGATCATTTCAGAAGATGGGAGTTGGTAAATACTATGGAACAAATAGAAGAAAAGAGACCAGATTGTTTAAAAGAAGGAGAAGATGTTTGGCGCAAGAAACTGTATGATTGGAAAAAGGTATATCAGTTTGGAGCAGAAGAACACCTAACCACAGACGGAGAAGTACTAAATCAAATCAGAAGGGAATTATTGCAGGTTTGCGAGAACTATTTTTCTGGTACAACTGCTTATGACGGGTATAAGAAGAAAATTCCGCATACTGTTAAAGAGGGTTATATGGCAAGAGAAACGGAAATTCTTGAAATTGCGCAAAGACTGGTAAAGAAATATACGCAGAGCCACAAATTTCGATATATACTTGTGAAACGTCCTTGGCTAAGAAGAGCAGACCGGAGAAAACTTCAGGTGGATCTTTTAGTAGGAAGAATCCAGAAATTAGAGATTTGCGTAAAAAGGAAAGATCTTCTTGGAATGCGTATCTTTTCAAAAGAAGATGAACTGGATAAAATGCTGATAGAAGTTTATCAAAAAATAAAAGAACTTCCCAAAACAAGTACTAGTGTAGAAAGCGACGAAAATAAGAAACGGTCCAGTTGGAAAAATCAGATGACATTAGAAGAATTTATTTGTTAATTGAAAGGAGGAAACAGGGTGACAGATCAAAAAATGATTGCAAGTATGGTAGGTGACTTTTATGGCGTATATCTTGGAAAATCCATGTTGGGAATTCAGGGACTTTTAAAGAAATATCATAACCATAAATTTATTATTACCTTGATTTCTAATTTGGAAACTACAGTAGAAATTGATATGCATAAGGCAATGCATGAAATTTATGATTTCTATAAGAAACATAGAGGAAAAGGACAAAGAGCGGACAGCGAATGGGAACAGATCATTGAAGAAGCAGGTAAGATAGGAAAGAAGTATGAAGGAAATACTTGGTGTAAGCAATTCCTGATTCAAATGATTAGTATTATTGAGGAAGAGGACAAGGAAATCAGAGAAAAAAGAGAGGAATTAAAAAGAGCAGCATAACGGGAAGGGGGTAACCCCTTCCTGATTTTATAGGAGGAAATAAGAATGCTTGAGACAATGATAGAAAATACGAAAGATTTGAATATGGTTGCAGACCGTTTAAGAGCAAGAGGTGAAATTTCACGTTTGCAGGAACTTTGCAGAGAAAGGCTGATACCAGAAAATGATATGCAGGATTTTTTGCAGGGAAAAAGACTTCGGCTGGCAGAAGTGCCGTTGGAAGAAAAGAAATTTTCTACTGCTTCTGAAAAGATTGCGGAAGAAATGTATCAGTTTGAAGGACCAGGGCTGGCAGTGGCTTTAGGGCAGTATCTCTTGGAACGCTGCGAAAATGAAATCCTTAGTGCACAGATACTGCTGCCTCATAAATCTTTGGAAAAAGGAATCAATTTCATTCTGCAAAGAGTATATGAAGAGTCAAAAGACTACTTGCAACAGAATCGAAATGGACAAAATGGTGCAGGAGTCGCAGTTAGTTCAGAAAAAGTGTACCATTGGTTGGAGGAATACTATGCATTAGATGATGCTGAGGAAGAACGGAAAAAGAAAGAGGAAGAACGGGAACGAAAAAGAAAAGCACAAGAAAAACCTGCTGTAAAAGATGTAAAGACTTCTATCAGAGAAAGCAAGCCAAAAGCAGACAGTCAACTCTCTCTTTTTGATATGCTGGAAAATGGAGAAAAAACGGAGGAAGAAAATGATTGCGTATAAAGCATTCCAGAAAGATTTGAGTTGTTTGGGATATCAATATCAGGAAACAGAATGGAATTATACGGAAAAAGCCGCCTGCAGAAAAACGGGCTTTCATTGTGCTGAAAATCCTTTGGACTGTCTGATTTACTATAGTAATCCGTCCTTGGCACAATATTGTGTGGTTGAGGTCGCAGGAGAACGTCAGGAAGAAGGAGATGACAGTAAAATCGCCTGCACACAGCTTCGGATTGTCAGAAGACTGACGTTATTGGAGCTTTTAGTAGAAGGGGTTGCCTATATGCTCCACTATCCGCAAAGAAGGTTGAGCAAAATTGTACAGATAGAAAAAGGTAGTCCCATGGGGGGATTCACAGTAGTACGTGGGAAATATCCCATCGGAAAAGGAAGTGACGGTACAATCCTCCTTTTTATTAGGGAAGACTACACAAGAAATATCACTGATTTTTCAGTAATCATGATTGACGGAAAAGAATATATCCCAAATGTTTATTATGATTTTGATGGAAGAAAGGTAGAAGGATAGATGAGGAAAAAAGAATTATTGACAATCGGCTGCTTGCAGGCAACAAGGAAAATGCTAAAGTTTGCGAAAAAAGAAGAAAAAAGATACCGGAAACAGAGGGTGCAAAAGAAAATGCAACAGTTTGACCGTGAAGTATATGTTAGGATTTGTAAAAAGGGAGAAATTTTAGCAGTTTCATTTTTTAGGGTAAAAGAAATGCTTGATAAACAGATACAGCCAGAACTCGTTGTATTCTTAAATAAAAAAGAGTGTACTTACCTTTCTTATATTCCAAGAGAAGCGAAATGGAGAACAGCCACGATTATGAATATTATTGGTTATTCTTATTGGAGCTTTTATCACTGTACCAAAAGGGATTGGGCATTATTCCGGAAATATTTTGACACAGAATGTAGCAGATGGACACCTTTGAAAGTTAGTGCTATCAGAAGTATTATACAAGAGTTTCAAACGGATATTTTATGGGATAAGATAGAGGAAAGACGCAGACAAGAAACTGATGAATGGGATCAGGTAATGTCCCAGATTCCAGCCCTTCCAAAGGATTGGGAAAGGTGGTGCAGAAAGTCGGTCATTACACAACACTATATTTTCTATAAACCGGAAAGAAAAGGAGAAGGATACTGCAGCAGATGTAATACTAGGGTGCAGGGGATTTCACCAAAGCATAATCAATATGGTATCTGCCCGAAGTGTAGACAGCGAATACAATATAAATCCATGAAAATGCAAAAAAGGATTATTCCCAAAGCAGAGCATACTTATTTGCTACAGAAGTTCGGAGTTGATCAAATGGTAATCAGAAAGTTTGCTGTTTATGCAAATTTCCATCAGAATAATGGTTTCATTCCGGAAATAAGCTGGCTTGAAACCAGAAGGGTAATCGTGGAAGAAGATTTTTCTCAAACAGCATATTATTACGGAAAATATAAAGATGACTCCTATCGATGGAGAGAATCTTTGTATGCGTATTACCACTATGATTTTGAGGGAAATAAAGGCACGATATATCAGAGAACCTTATTTTCCCTAAATCAAGGTATTTTGAAGAAATCAGGGCTATACGAATTTCAAAAAAACATGAGGATGGTAGAGCCGGAAACATATTTGTTATACCGTTATAACTGCCCTGCCATCGAGAAAGTTGCAAAGGCTGGGTTGAAAAAAATTGTAGTTCAAAGCATTCAAAGAAAGAGCCAGCTTCCAAATTACAAAAAACTGGTAGAAATCTTGGGGATAAACAGTTGCCTACTAAAGCAGTTGGTGAAAGTGGATGGAGGAAGATCTAGCTTATCCTGGCTACAAAAAATGAAGGATACACAAAAATGGATTCCAGAAAATATACTTCAGTATTTTGAAACACATAATATTTCCACAACGGATGTTACCTTTATTGAAAAGCAAATGTCACCACAGCAGATTTATCATTATTTAAGAAGAATGGAAAAGGAAAGTGGACTATCTGCAGAAAAGGTTTTAACGATATGGAGAGATTATTTATCCATGGTAAAGAAATTAGGAAAAAATCTAGAGGATTCTATCATTTACAGACCGAGGGCGTTAGAAAGAAGGCATGATGAGGCAGTAAAATCTCTACAGGAAGTAGACACAAAGAAGAGAGCGGCAGAACTGCGAGAGAAATTTCCAAATTTGGAAAAGATTTGTAAGGAAATCACACCTATCTATCAATTCCTAAAAGATGAGAAATACGCAGTACTGGTTCCTCAGAAGATCGAAGATATCATAAAAGAAGGAGAAGCATTACACCATTGTGTAGGAACACAGGAATGGTATTTTGATCGGATCAGCAGAAAAGCCTCTTATATTGTTTTCTTACGCAGACAGGAAAATCTTGAGAAAGAATTTTATACCATGGAAATTGAACCAAATGGAAATGTTGTACAAAAAAGTAAGGAATATAACAGAACGGGAGAGGATTATGAAGAGGCAGAAATATTTTTAAAGAAATGGAAAAAGAACGTATTGAAAAAAATAGAAAAACAAGAAAAAGTTCCTGAAAAACCACAGGTTACGCTGTGGACTGCAGAACTTTCTGCTGCTTATAAGGATCATGTGGTGATAAAAGGTGGAAAACATCAGGGGCAGTATCTGACAGATGTGTTGGAAGCAGAACAGAGAACAGCCGCTTAGAAGAAAAGGAGAAACATGGAAAAAGAATATCAAATAGTAACAAAGAATATGCGGGATAAGGATTTGCAGAAATTAAAAAAGGGTCGAGAGAAAAACCGGTATGGCTGTTATGAAGAGAACCTGGAAGGAGCATATACAGAGAGAGGGGTATACAGACTGTTTCGCAAATATGTTGATAAACAGGAATATCCGTCCTATCAGGGTTGGAAACAGGACATGCTGAAAATGGGGATTTTACTAAAAAGTCCTAAAACAGAGCAGACAGTAGAAAGAAAGGCTGAGCATATAGTGACAGAAACTTGTATTTCGGTAAAGACGATAGAAGATGCCTGTAACCTTGTGAAACAAGTATATAAAGAACATGATTTGTGTTTGGGAGAACTTTTTCAAAACATAGAAATTCAAGGATTGAGCATTCAGGAAGTCGTGGAAGTATTTTCTGTATTGTATCGTGAACTAGAAAATGACAGAGTCTGTCGTGTGAATGTGGAAGAAAACTTTTTCACATTTATACCATAGAAACTACTTAATGATCGTTGGGGTATGTCGGTGACATGCCCCTAAAAAGATACGATTAACGGCTAATTACGCAATAAAAAAGGCAATTTATACAAAGAACCTTGTAGTTTTACTGGAACATGATATGCTAAAAGAAAAAAAGGGAGGGAAGACCAATGATAAAAATTGCAATAGTTTACCAGAAAGAAACTAAGCTTCTGGAGGATATCCGAAAGAAAATCCGAAAAGAAGCATATCAGTCAGATAACATATCTGCAATCTATGAATATTCTACGATAGAGGCTTTTCACAAAGCAAATGAACGAAGCCTTATGGACATTGTGTTTTTGGAAGATACGATAGATAATTGCGGATTGACAACCGCCAAATATATCAGAGAAACCGGACAAGAAACTTCTCTCTACTTTTTTGGAACATCCATAAACCGGGCTTTTTATGGCTATGAATATAAGGCGTCACATTATTTGACGGAAAAAGAACAGGTAGAAAGTTTAAATATCTATCAGCATTTTTTCGGAAAATATTTTCCGAAGAAAACGATTTTCTTGTTTGATCAGAACATGGATTCTGCATGGGCTATGTGTTTATCCGAAGTAGTGTATATTGATTTAAGAACTGGAGACATTTATACTGAAAGAGGCGAGAAAAAATCAGGTTATATACTGACAGAAAAAGCATTGGAAACAATACAAAAGAAGCCCGCTTTTTTGAAGATTTCCGGAGAATATCTTATCAATCAGGATTTTATTATAGACGTGATTAAACCGATGATTTACCTATATCGGAATAAAAATATACTATGTGTAGAAAAAGAACTGGATACACTTCAAGAGTTTCTTTGGAACATGGGACGAAAAGAAATATTATAAAAACTAAGAAAGCATCATACATGCAATATATAGAAAAAACAGATTGTAAAATACTATATATTGTGCTATTATGATGTTGAATATATTTTACAAATGGAAAATTTGTAGTTAGTATTTCATTTTGGCAGAAGCCAAAAGTAGCATTTTGAGGAACATCCTAAGAAATATAAAGAGAGACATGAAAAATCGTATGGTTTTTTGTGTCTTTTTTTGTACGTAAAACGGAAAGGAGGAAAATTAAGTTTTTAGAAGCAAATATTACAGTTGTATGAAGGGAGAATATTTATGAAGATTATTTGTAAAAAGACAGATTTAGCAAAAGCAGTTCAGACAGTATCAAAGGCAGTTCCGACAAAATCATCTACCTCTATTTTGGAGTGTATCCTGCTTCGAGCGGAAAAGGAAGAAATTACCCTCACCGGAAACAATTTGGAATTAGGAATTGAAACGGTGATGTCAGGAAATGTTGAAGAAGAGGGAAGCATTGCAATTCAGGCAAAAGTATTTGGCGAGATTGTACGAAAGCTTCCAGAGGGAGATGTCGTCATAGAGACTGGAGAAAAAGATCAAGCGACTGTGCGCTGTAAAAAAACGAAGTATAATCTTTCAGTAAAATCAGCATTAGAGTATACCTGTATACCAGATGTGGAATGGAAAAATCGTGTTATGATCTCAGAGTTTGAGTTAAAAGAAGCAATCAGACAAACGATTTTTTCAGTAGCAGATACTTCCTCTAAGAAGGCAATGACAGGAGAATTGTGGGAAATTAATGGAAAGGAGTTGAAAATTGTTGCATTGGACGGACACCGTATTTCACTCAGAAAAGTCAAACTGAAAAAGGAATACGAACCACAAAAGGTCATTGTTCCAGGAAAAAACCTTGCAGAAATGATTAAGATTATTGGCGGGGATCCAGAAAAGGAAGTTGCAGTTTATTTTACAGAGAACCATATTCAGTTTGAGATTGAAAATACAAGAGCAATCTCCCGGTTGATTGAGGGAGAATATTTAAAAGTGGAACAATTGTTATCAAAAGATTATGGAACAAAAATAAAAGTGCAGAAAAAAGAATTACAGGAATGTATTGACAGAGCAGGTTTATTGTTGAAGGACGATACGAAAAAGCCGATCATTCTAAATATTGAAGAAAACATTTTATCGTTAGAAGTAGCCTCAAACATGGGATCTATGAATGAAAGTATGTTCATTGTAAAAGAGGGAGAAAAATTACGAATTGGGTTTAATCCGAAATTTTTATTAGAGATGCTACGGGTGATTGATGATGAGGAAGTCTTTATGTATTTTACAAGTGCGAAAACCCCATGTACCGTAAGAGATGAAAAAGACAGTTATGTATACCTAGTCCTTCCGGTCAACCTTAGTACCGCAGCATAAAGTGAGAAAAGAGGGTGAATAAAAGGGTATGGAAATTGTTCGAAACGGGCAGAAAATTCTGCTGACAGAATGGGAATTATTTCAAGCGTATGAAGAACAAAAATATTTGTACTTAAAGGAGAACGTCCTGGATAATATGGAAGACTATCTTCCCCAAAAGGTATATAGCAAATTGAAAGCAAATGAAGACTATAGGGAAAGATGTATCTCTTTATTCCAGAAATATTATGAGGACTATCGTATGGAATATGAATTGGCACTAAAAGAGGCGATACGCGATTCTGCAAAAGCGTTTCTTGATGCAGCAAAACGGAACTTGTAAAAGAAAGAAGAAAGGAATAGTAAAGGATGAAAAGAGAAAATTATATTATTACGGTAAAAAGCATCTATATACGTGATGCAGAGATATTCTGCCCAGAAGATATGACGGAACAGGAAATTTTGAGCTTAGACGATATAGATATTTTTCAGTCCTGCGAGTTTGAAAGATACTGGAAAAATGCAGAGGTTTCTGCTTACTTATGTCAGATGGCTTGTGCAGAAGAAGAATGTGAAAAAGAACTGCAGAAAATTGCAGAGCATTTTAAGATACCTGCCTGTTTTTTGGAAGCAATTCCTATGAAAAAAGGCTCTGGAGATGATGAATTTTATAATGATGGAGAGAAGGAAAATGAAGAAAGCATTACTTAAAAAGATACCGGTTGTAGAAGCCGGTATTAAGGATAAGCAATATATGGAACTTTGCAGACAAAACTATCTGCTGAAAGTACAAAAGGCTACGGTAGAGCATAAACGGACTTTAATTCTAAATCTTTATGATGCTGAAGACATCAAAAAGGAGCAATACCTTCCGTTCTGTCGCATTTTCTTTTTCAGTGGAGACTTTATTACATATTTTATAAGAGAAAACCGTTGGTCTGTAAAAACGTTGGATATATTGGAAGCTAAAAAGGGGAAATTTATATCTCAGATTGCGATACGAACATGTAAGGAAAAAAAGAGAATTAAACAATTTTTTCATCGCGCAGATGATGCAGTAGACAGCATAGAGTTGATAGAAATAGAACAGTATAAAATAAAAGAAGAAAGGGCATTAGAAAGAAAAAAAAGAATGACAAAAGATATAGAGTATCTATTTCGCAGTGTGAAACCAGTGACTAGAAAATTTGAAAAATGGCTGGAACATGAGGTACTAAAAGAAAGTCAGTACATTTTCTATCAGTATTCTAGAAAAAAAATGATAGATTGCACATGTAGTCACTGTAAATCTGAGTATCAATTGGAGAAATCCATACCAAGGCATAACAAAGAATACATATGTCCTATTTGCAAACGGAAATCAATTTTTAAAGCAAACGGAAAGGCAGGATATTTTGTTGATCAGGCAGAAGCTGTTAAAATTGAAAAAGCATCAGATGGAATCATATTACGCCATTTTGAAGTAAGAAAATCTTATGCTGCACATGGTATGGGAAAATATACATTATCTCATCAAGAAGACTATCGGGCTGTATTTCACGAGAAATTTCGCTTTTATTACCCGGTGTATAGCTGTCTTGTTCATAAATATGTATGGAAAGAGAAATATATAGATCCTTATTTCTATTATAAATACCATATGAATTATACCATAAAGGTCTATCAGACGATAACTCAAATGCCCGGAATGGTGTATCCATATAATTTGAAAAATATTTTTAAAGAGACTCCATTTGAGTATTGCTCTTTAGATTATTTTGTTAAACATAATCGTTCTGTAGAATTCCCAGTTGTATATTATTTGAAGACATATTTAAAATTCCCATTGCTTGAACAATTGGTGAAGCAGAATATGTTTTATTTTGCTTTGGAATGTTTATATCACCTTCCAAGTGAGTGGAAAGAAACAAAAGAAACAAATATCAGGCATCTATTAGGAATAAATTCACGTTTTTGTTCTATTATGATCAAGTATAATATGGGAGCAAAGGAATTGGAAGTTTTGAAAAAAATGGAGAAACGAAACATCCATTTGTCTGAACAGGAGATTCTTGGGTATTGTAAAATCTTTGAGAGTAATAAAGATTTTTTGGAATTACATCAGTATGCATCTATTCGAAAAATTGTGAATTATTTGGGAAAACAGATTTCAAAAGATGTGAAAGGAAAGGCATATAAACTGTCCAGTGATGTATCTGGTATCAGTAGTGCTGAAATGAAATACTATCAGACATATATAAGAAGCTGGAAAGATTATATTGGATGGGCAGAAAAATTGGAATATGATCTGAAAAGCCGATACATTCTGTTTCCAAAAAATTTCAAAGATGTTCACGACAAGACTTTTCAGGAGTATCAAAAACTAGAAAATAAAATGGAAAGAAAAAAACAGGCAAAAGAAAGGCGAACAGTGAACAAACTTTTAAAGAAAGATATAAAATTACTGGATACACAAATTCAGGATAAAGACTATCTCTTAAAAGTTCCTGAGAATTATCAGGAAATCCAAAAAGAAGGAGAGACGTTAGGACATTGTGTAGGAAGCTATATCCCACATATTGCCAATCGGAAATGTGATGTGTATTTTATCCGGAAAAAAACAGATCCGGATACTCCTTTTTTTACTGTTGACTGGAGAGGAGGGAAGATTGTGCAATGTCAGGGGAAAGGGCGGATCCATTATCCGCAGGAAATGGTAGAATTTGTTTGCTATGCAGAAGAAAAATTAAGGTTTCTAAAGGGAGAAGAAGAGAAAAAGGCTGCGTAGGAACATGGGAATTTTAAGATAATAGCAACACAGGCAGAGGGATTAGAATATTCTTCTGCCTTTTCTTATAAAGAAAGGAGCAGAATTATGAATGATGTATTAAAAAAACTGCAACGTGTCAAAATCCAAAATAACACTAGACTTTCTATGGAAGATCAAAAATTTTGTGAGATACAGCAAAAATTATATGACAGTACCAGAAATCATTTTTTGAGTATGTTTGTAGATATGGAAACTCTGCATCAACAGGAACTGACCTTTTATGGGAGGATGCAGAAATATGCAGATAGGGTGTACCAACAGAACTTAATTAGCATGGATAAGAAGAAACAAACAGAAGTTATGGAAAAGGTACATAATCATTTTATTAAAACAATCATTTCTTTCTTTAATCGGAAATATGGTCTTGCTATACAGATACATTCGTATGAACGCTATATTTCCCTGCAAAATTCAGCAGAACCCGTATTACATAACCGGATTTCTTCTTTAACAGAAGAAGAGAAACAAATTTATCGGGAAGAAATGAAGAGGTGCCGTAAACAGAAAGAAAAAAATCTTTATGAAGTTTTATTTGCCAGAATTGATTATCCGCTTATTGTAGATGATATTTTTTCTTATCTTGGTGGTTTTAGTTTTCAAGAAAAGGTGGAACAGGAGATTAAAGAAAATGTGGAAGCAGGATTATCCTACGTAAAATATAATATACAAAGCAAAAAACTGACCATCAAAAATCTGGTCTACAGCAAAACAGATCTTTGGGGAGAATATGAAATTTGTCTGGATAATGAAAAATATAAGTCCGTTTTACGTGCATTGACATTTTTTGACTCTGAAAAAAAACAGTTTAACATTTATGATGGGTGGCTGGAAAGATTTGTAAGTTTTTCATACATCGGGAAAAAAGAAAAAGAAGGGATTTTTGATGAGCACCTCGCACTTGGTAAGAAAGTTGTAAAATTTAAGTATTTTAAAAATGGTAGATGGGATATCGTTTTTGACAGCGGCGTACATGCATTGTCTTTTGCAAAAGAGTACCTAGGCTATAAGGAGGTAATCTAATGGAAAAATACAAAAAAGATACGGAACTTCAAATACCAATAGAGCAAAGGCAAAAATTGAATGAAAAAATCTTGTATCTAGTGGAAAACCATGAAGCAGAACTATATGGGATCACACCAGAGGATATTTTTAATGTATACACGGGAAATGGTGGGCTACATGGACTGGACAGGAAGGACTTTCAAAATTTTCATGCTTATACAGAAGCGAAAAAAGAAATCGAGCAGGGACAATTTTTTACACCAGCGGAAGTATGTGAATTTCTTGTTTCCTGTGTCAAACCGGAAGCAGAGGATATTATTTATGATTTGACTTATGGAAAAGGAGATTTTTTTAATTATCTCCCTACAGAAAGTAATATCTATGGGACAGAACTTGATATGAAAGCAGTGAAGATTGCCCAGTACCTCTACCCAAAGGCAAATCTGCAATATGGCGATATCCGGCAGTATTCCCCTGTTTTAAGCGGAGATATTGTATTTGGAAATCCGCCTTTTCATTTGGAATGGGGAACAAAAGAAGCACCGGTATCTTCCCAAATGTATTATTGCAAAAAAGCATATCAGGTACTGAAAAACGGAGGCCTTTTGGTTTTGCTGGTTCCGGAAAGTTTCCTTTCAGATGATTTTTCAAATAAAGGGGATATTGAAGAAATCAATCAGATGTTTAATTTGATTGTACAATTTTCTTTGCCAGCAGATGTATTCAAAGAGTATGGTGTGACATCTTTTCGGACAAAAGCCATGATCTTACAGAAAAAGAGTCAATATGTAACAGAAAGACCTTACACCACAAAGAAGGAGGTTCTGAAACATCCCCAAGAAATTTATCAAACTTATGTGTTACCGGTTCTTCAGGAACGGAGAAAAAATGCTGCAAATATTTATTTTGAATGCCAGAATACAGACTTAGAGGGAAAGCAGAAACAGGCATTTCAAGAAAAAACAGTGAAACTGTTGTTTGATATCAAAAGAAATCGAAAGATTACTCATAAAGCGGGACAGGCAGAGGAAATTTTGCAAGAGTACCTGAAACAAACAAAACCAGAGGAACTATCCTGGCAGGAGTGGGAAAAAATCAAGATACAGCCGGAAGATGTTTTACGGAAATTAAAGGAAATTTTATCTTCTGCGAATAAGACTTACAGGAATGAAACTCGGATTGTAAAGACAAATTATAGATTTAAAGTAAAGGATTATCGCGAAAATGGAAGTGATGTAGAGTTAGGTTCTATCCATTCGTTTGTTTTAACAAAAGCGGAAGTTCCAGGATTTGAAAAGTTTTTGAAAAAGAAACGACAGAACTTTGAACTACAGGAAATACCATTAAAAAAAATAAAACAGGATCAGAAAATTGCAGAATATCTGGAAAAGTGGCATGTAAAAAGCCAGATGACAGGAGAAGTCAAATATCTAAATCCTATACAGAAACAAGAAGTGAATAAACTGTTGCAGAAACGATATGCCGCCCTACAGTTTTCTATGGGAACCGGAAAAAGCCTTTGTACGCTGGCGATGGCACAGTACAGAATAAAATATAGCCCTGTTCGGAATGTGTTTATTGTTAGCACAGCTCTGGCAATCAATAATACATGGGAAGAAATACTGACAGACTATCAGATTGATTTTTACCGTATCCGAAAAAGAGAAGATATCAAAAGGGTGCAGAAAGGGCAGATTGTACTTTTGACAGTCAACTTACTGACAGACTTAAAAAGAGAGATGAAAAAACTGGTCCGTATCCGTTGTCAGAAGGTCATGTTGATTTTCGATGAAAGCGATACAATCAGCAATGGAAGTTCCAAGAGGACAAAAGCAATGCTTTCTGTCTTCCGAAAGTGCAGATATAAAGTGCTGGCGACTGGAACAATGACGCGAAACAATGTTGTAGAAGCTGCTCCACAATTAGAGCTGCTTTATAATAATTCGATTCATTATCTGGCAAAAAATGAGTGGATTTTCCGATTCAGGAATGGACAGATGGAAAAATATGCGAACCCTTTTTTTAATCAACCATTTCCTGCCTATAAAAAGGGATATGAACTATTTTCTTTCTCTTATTTGCCAAAGAAGATTACGGTGTTTGGCCTTGAAAAGGCAAACCAAGACATTTATAATTCCTCATTTTTAGATGAATTATTAGAAAAAACTGTAATAACGAAAAATTTTGAGGAAGTAGTTGGTAGAAAAATTTATAAAATTTATCAAGGAACTTGCTCTTTTAATCAGACAGAAAAGGAAGTCTATCTGACTGCCATAAAAGAATTTGATAAAATCCGCAGGAAATACTTTATGGCTTGTAAAAACGCAAGAAAAGATGCTATGTTTCGGATTTTACAACAATTGATGCTGCTTCTGAAAATATGTGCAGATCCCTCTCTTGCATACGAATATAACAGTAATGAACCGCCTACAAAAGTTAAAAAAGCAATCCATCTTTTGCAGATGTGGGAAAAAGAAAGAGTTGCCATTGGAGTTCGCAAGATAGAAGTAGCGGAGTCCTATTACCACTATTTAAAACAGGCATTTCCGAAAAGACCAATTTTTATGATCACAGGAAAGAAAAATCCTTGTAAACAGCGGCAGCGGATTGTGGAAGAACTGAGAAAGACAGAGAATGGAATTTTGCTTTCTACACAGCAAAGCTTATCAGAGTCCATGAATATTGATGATGTGGATAAAATTATTTTGCCGGAACTTCACTATAACCATGCAGCTATGGAACAATACTATTTTCGGTTTATTCGTTATACATCTCAAAATTTTAAACAAGTGGTATTTTTGATTTACGAAAATTCCATTGAAGTGAATCTGCTAAAAATGATATTGGCAAAGGAGAAAATTAATTTGTTCATGAAAAATCAATTGATAGCGAGCGGAGAATTGTATGAAAAATTCGGTATCAACCCTCAGATATTTTCTCTTTTAATGACAACTGGTGTAGATCAGGAAGGAAAACTTCAAATTCAATGGGGTGAGCAGAAAATCTGTTAGAATCGTTATTTTACTATTTGTAAACTCTTAAAAGCGGGAACAGAGAAAGGGTTATTTAACTATTTTTAGGTTTTAATAAATTCAATTCAGATTACAAATCTTACAGAAAGAATTCATGTCGTCTAAATGTATCTAAAATAAAATCCAATTATTTACAAGTAACTAAAATCAGAAAATTAAATTAAATGAGAAGCTTAGGAGGTGAGCATATAGGTACACATTCAGAAGAAAAACGTGTATACGAAGTAGAAGATATTCAGGAAATCTTAAATATTGGACGTACAAAAGCCTATGCTTTTATACAAGAGGTATATGTAAAACAAAAACCATTCAAAGTTATAAAAATTGGAAATATTTATCGTATTCCAAAGTCTTCATTCGACCATTGGTTAGATGAAGGAAACTAAACCATGTTTACAAACATAGATGCAGGTATTGACACACACAAATCAATTATGTTACGGTGCTTTATGGCAAAAGAAAGCATATAAGCACCTACCAAATAGGAGGTACTTTATATGGAAAAATCAATGATTAATAAAGGAGCTGTATTTTATGAAAATGGCACATGGAGTTTTCTGACAAAGACAGTTAACTGTAATACCTATACAATAGAATATGAGAAAAAAACAGGATTTTGCTCTGTCGAAGAGGCAAAGCAGGCACAAGAGCAAGAAAATGAACGATATCAAAAACAGATGAAACGAATTAAAAGTTTAACAAATATGAGATATACGTTCTTTGAATATTTAGATTACTGGTGTCAAAAAATTTTTCTTCCTAATGCAGACAGTTCTATAAAAGTGGGGTATTCATGGACGATTTATAAAATCATTATTCCAAATACACCGAAGGATATTTTAATAGGCATGGTATCTTCCAATTATCTAAATGAAATTTTAGAGAATTGTAAAGACTATTGTAAAAGTGCAGGGCGAATGATAAACAAAGTATTTAATGTAGCCTTGAAAGATGCTCTTGATGATGGCTATCTTGAGACCAATCCGTTGCTAGATATGAAAAAGTATTATTGGGATGTTCCTGCAATGGTTGTATATTCTAAAAAGCAGATACGGACATTGCTTCAAGCGGCGTATGAATACCATTCTGTTTATTTAGAGATTTTACTGGCTTTGTTTGTAGGTTTACGCAAAGGTGAAATTTTAGGGTTAAAATATTCGGATTTTAATTCGGAAAATCAAACGGTTAAAGTAGAACGACAGGTTACGAGAGACTATGAAATTGTTGTAAAAGGGAATTTATCTTATAAGGTATTATCTTCAAAGCAATCTGTAAAACCGCCAAAATCATTATGTAGTTATCGGACACTGCGTATCCATAACATTATTTTTCAAGAATTAGAAATTCGAAAAAAGGAAAATATGCAGTTGTTTGAAAAACTTGGAGAAGCTGAACCAAAATGGAAAGATTTTATCTGTATTGGACCAAAAGGAAATATAAAAGGAGAAACTACCTGTAACGCTGCTTTAGAGCGTATGTGTGAAAGAAACTCACTTCCCAAAATCGGTATGCATGATTTGCGTCATATATTTGCAACAATTTTAATTGAGCAAGGAATGCAGTTGGAAGAAATTTCTAAAATAATGGGGCATAAAAGCATTGCAACAACCTTTGAAATTTATTGTGGCATTATTGAAGCGAAAGGGAAAATTTCAGCATTGATTGATTCCTCATTTGATCCAATTAATGCCGCTTCCAAATCTGCTGCGGGAGAGTGTACACATGAATAAAAAGCCAATTATAAAACCTGATGTTAAAGAAAGTTTTCAATATGGTGATATTGTTTCATGGAAATTTAGAGATACAATTACTCCTGTAAGAGGAAAATTTGCATACCGTTTTTCTCTGACGTTTTCCACTGGAATTGTAATTCCTATGCAAAAAGGTGGATATAGTACGAAAACAGAAGCGCTGAAAGCAAAGGAATTTGCGATTGCTGAGTTGCATTCAAAAAGGTTTATTCCTTTTGAATACACGCTAAAGGAATTTTTTGACTACTGGCTATATTATTACATGATTGATGAAAGAAAGATATCCTATCATACATTTTGTAGTTATCGCAATGTAATCTACAATTACTTTTTAAAAACATGGGATCCAAACAGCAAAATTACAGATATCGAGCGTAACGATATTAAAAAAGGGCTGGATTCTATTGAAAAAGTGAGTGTTTTGCGTTTATCCTATACTGTTTTGAAAGGTGCTTTTACATACGCAAAAAACCATCAGATGATACGAATAAATCCTGCTCTAACTGCAATTCGTATGAAAAAAAAGGCTGTGAAAAAAGCTTATAATCAAGCGTTAAGAGAAGGCACTATAAAACATCAAAAAAAGGAGTATCCCATTCTTTCCATTCCGCAAATTTCATTATTGCTGTTAAAATGTAAAGAAACCAGAACAGAAATGTATATACCATTACTTTTGACGTTAACAACCGGTCTTCGAATATCTGAAGTGATTGCAATCAAATTCTCGGATATTGATTGGTGGGAAGGGGAATTACATGTCAGACGACAGTTAGGGAGAACAACTTCAAATGATGGTGAGGCAGACAACCGATTATGTACACAAGAGGTGAAAACAAAATCTCATTCAGGAGAACGTGATATTCCTTTGGGCGATTTTGTTATAGATGAATTGATTGTGGCACGCCATAAGTATGAAACAGTGCAGAAATCCAATCCCCAATTTCAGGATCTGGACTTTGTATGTTTTAGAGAAAACGGTTTGCCCTATAACAGGGGTAGTTTGGGGAAATCTTTTAAAGAACTGTTGGCAGATTGCAATTTGCCCAAAATGCGATGGCATGATTTGAGGCATACATACGCAACTGTTTTAAAGAAAAATGATATTAGTTTGAAAGCGATATCTGTCTGTATGGGACATAATGGAACAGGGGTTACAAAGGATGTTTATATCAATCTTCCTGAAGAAATATATGACTGTGAGAAGGTGATTGGCAATTTTATAATAGATATTCTGCCTCAAACAGATTTTGTATTCGACATTCAGATATCTGAGAAAGATTTGCTTGAACTCCTTCCGCAAAAAGTATATAATACGGTGGGTTAACATGCTGTTTCAGAATGTTTTCTGCTGCTTCATATCAAATAATATCATATTCTCATATAGGGTGTTAAATGATAGAAAAAGCAGGACAAAATTTTTGAGAATTTAATTACAAAATAAGTGATTTATAGTATCAAATTATGTTATGCAGTGCTATGTATTTTATGCAAGACCATGAAAATGGTGTATAATTATGCATAGTGCTGCACAGTAGAAAAAAAGTAAATTTGTTACGCAAGGGCAAAAATCAGGTGAAAATCAGCATTTTTCATACTGAAAAGCGTCCCTGAAAATCATAAAAAAACAGCTATTTTTCGTGAAAATCGAAAAAGAAAAGAAGATTACTTTTTTGTATATATTAAACAAAAACGAAAGGAGAAATATGAGAAAACTAGCTTTAAATGATGAAATATTACTAAAAATCGAGAAGCCGGCCCGGTATATCGGGAACGAAGTGAACTCGGTGATGAAAAACAAAAATGAGGTGGATATCCGTTTCGCTATGTGCTTTCCTGATGTTTATGAGATTGGTATGTCACATCTGGGAATCCAGATATTATATGATATGTTCAACCGCATGGATGACGTGTGGTGCGAGAGAGTTTATTCTCCGTGGCCTGATCTGCATGAAATCATGAAGCAGGAGAATATACCGCTTTTCGGACTTGAGTCGCAGGAGCCTATAAAGGACTTTGACTTTGTAGCCATGACGCTACAGTACGAGATGTGCTACACAAATATTTTGCAGATACTTGACCTCGCACAGATTCCGCTTCGTTCAAGGGACAGAGAGGATGGCTGTCCTATTGTGATTGCAGGCGGTCCTTGTACTTACAATCCGGAGCCGATTGCAGATTTCTTTGATATATTTTATATCGGAGAGGGCGAGACACAGTACGGCAATCTCTTTGAGCTTTATAAGAAGGCAAAGGCTGATGGTCTTTCAAGGGAAGAGTTTTTACATGAGGCTGCAAAGATTGAGGGCCTTTATGTACCTGCTTTGTATGAGGTGGAGTACAATGAGGATGGAACAATTTGCTGTATGAAGCCTAAGTATGATGATATTCCTGTAAAGATAAAAAAACAGGTGCAGGTAGATTTGACGAACTCAACTTACCCGGAGGCACCGGTTGTGCCTTTTATCAAGGCTACGCAGGATAGAATGGTGCTTGAAATACAGCGTGGCTGTATAAGAGGCTGCCGTTTCTGTCAGGCCGGTATGATTTACCGCCCAAACCGTGAGAAAAAGGTTGACCATCTAAAGGACGTTGCAGCGGCACTTATTAAAAATACCGGACACGAGGAGATTTCTTTAAGCTCCTTAAGCTCATCCGATTACAAGGAGCTTGATGAGCTTATCACGTTTTTGCTTGATATCTGTAAGGAAAAGAAGATAAATATCTCCCTGCCTTCACTCAGAATTGATGCGTTTTCGCTCGATATCATGCAGAAGGTGCAGGATGTCAAAAAAAGCAGTCTGACCTTTGCGCCTGAGGCCGGTACACAGCGCCTTAGAAATGTCATTAACAAGGGACTTACCGTGGATGATATCATGAACGGCTCAAAACAGGCATTTGAGGGCGGCTGGAACAAGGTGAAGTTTTATTTCATGCTCGGTCTGCCTACAGAGACAGAGGAAGATATGAGGGGCATTCCTGAGCTTGCAAACGATGTGGCGGCATTGTACTATGATACCGTTCCAAAGGAAAAGAGAGCCGGAAAATGCCAGATTACGATAAGTACATCATTTTTCGTGCCAAAGCCTTTTACACCATTCCAGTGGGCGAGAATGTATGAGCCTTCTGAGTATCTGGGCAGAGCCAAAATAGTAAATGACCATGTAAAGGAGCAGCTCAACAGAAAGAGCATCAGATACAACTGGCATGAGGCCTATGTCACTGTGATAGAGGGCATACTTGCAAGAGGCGACAGAAGGCTTTGCGATGCGATAGTAAAGGTATACGAAAAGGGCGGATATTATGATGCCTGGACAGAGTATTTTGACTATGACAGATGGATTGATTCGATAAAGGAATGCGGACTGGATCCGGATTTCTACACGATGAGAGAAAGGCCTTTAGATGAAGTATTCCCATGGGATTTTATCGATATAGGTGTGACAAAGCAGTTTATGATAAGAGAGTGGGAGACAGCCCATAAGGAGACAGTCACTCCTAACTGCCGCATGAGGTGCTCTGCCTGCGGTGCAAAGAGCTATGGAGGAGGTGTCTGCTATGAAAATTAGAGTGAAGTTTAAAAAATGGGGCTGCATGAAGTTTATAGGACATCTCGATATGATGAGATACTTCCAGAAGGCGGTCAGAAGGGCAGATATTGATATCCGCTATTCAGAGGGGTATTCTGCTCACCAGATTATGTCGTTTGCGGCTCCGCTTGGTGTGGGCATCACAAGTGATGGTGAGTACTTTGACATAGATGTAAATACAACAGAATCTACAGAAAAAAGCATACAAGCTTTAAATGCCCAGATGGTGGACGGAGTAGAGGTGACAGGGTATGTGCTTCTGCCGGATGATGCAAAGAAGGCTATGTCGCTTGTTGCGGCTGCAGATTATGTGCTTAGCTTCAAGGATGGCTATGAGAGCCCATACACCATAGAGGAGTGGAAGGAGGCGATAGATAAGCACTTTTTTGACGAGCCATCCTTTGTTGTGATGAAAAAGACTAAAAAGAGTGAGAGAGAGGTAGATATAAAGCCTCTTGTATACAAGCTTACAGTCATGGAAAATAACAAAAAGCCTGAGTTTTTCATGCAGGTATCAACAGGAAGCATTGACAATATAAAGCCTGAGTTTGTGCTTCAGGCCATATACGAAAAGTGTGGCCTTGATTACAATCCGCTTGCCATACAAATCCACAGGCAGGAAGTGTATGCAAGAAAAGACGATGGAACACTCATTTGTCTGCTTGACATGGGAGAAGAAATCTCATAATGAACAGAATTATTCTGACTAAAACAGTAAAAAATAATAAGACATATACAGTGTATGCACTGATGGATGAAAACGGAAATTATAAGGATTTCCAGCTTCTTCCCGAGAAGGATACGATAATAAACAATATATACGCGGCAAGGGTGAACAAGATACTGCCGGGCATAAATGCGGCATTTGTGACCATTGCGCAGAATAAAAGCTGTTATCTGTCGCTAAATGATGCAAAAAATCCTGTATACACAAACAAAAAATCAAAAAAAGAAGGATTGTGTGAGGGCGATGAGATACTTGTGCAGGTCATAAAGGATGCGCTAAAGACAAAGGATCCTGTGGTCACAACAAAGCTTTCTATATTCGGAAGCAATGTGATTCTCACCAATTTTGATACACAGATAGGTGTTTCATCGAAGCTGGATAAGGAAAGGGCGGCTCTTTTACGTAAGGCTGTGCTTTTAAGTTGTGCAGATCACGAAAAAGATGGCTATGGCATCATAGTCAGAACCAATGCCAAAAATGTGGAGGATAAAGTTGTTTCGCAAGATGCGTATTCTGTAGCACAGAAATACAATCAGATAATAAAAAAGGCACCGCATCAGGCGCTCTATTCATGCGTATATCATGGGATGAGCGATTATCTGCTTTTAATGAAGACAATTGATTTTGCCACGGTGGAGTGGATAAAGACTGACTGCGATGACATATATGACAGTCTTCTTACAGAGTACGGCATATATGACCATGCTCCTGAAAAGATAATGAGATATGACGATTCAGCTATCAGTCTGTCAACACTCTATGGCATAAGAGGGCTGATTGATAATCTGACCTCGCGCAGGGTATGGCTGGACTGTGGTGGCAACATCATAATAGAACAGCTTGAGACACTTACCTTTATAGATGTAAACAGTGCAAAGAATATATCGTCGGGGAGCAATAGCATATTAAAGACCAATATGGAGGCCGCAAAGGAGATAGCCAGGCAGCTTAGGCTCAGAAATATCTCCGGCATGATAATAATTGATTTTATCAATATGAAGTCTGAGGCGTCAAAGGATACGCTTATTGAAGCGCTCAAACGGTATATAAAGGACGATAATACAGTCTGTACCTTTGTGGATATCACGAAGCTTGGACTGGTGGAGCTGACCAGAAAAAAAGTCCACAAATCTCTTAAACAAATTTTAGAAAAAACACTTGACGAATAGATAGCTCTATGCTAATATACTGGAGTATGCCGCACAGTGAGGTATAAGTTTGCGACTTTCGCAGCACCGTAACTGGCGAGTAATGATAAATAGGAGGTGCCATATGTACGCAATTATAGCAACAGGTGGTAAGCAGTACAAAGTATCTGAAGGCGATATCATTACCATTGAAAAGCTTGGCGTTGAAGCTGGTGAGAAGGTTACTTTTGATCAGGTTTTAGTTGTAGGCGGAGATGATCTCAAGGTTGGAGATCCAACAGTTGCAGGTGCAACAGTTGAGGCTTCTGTAGTTAAAGAAGGCAGAGCTAAAAAGGTTATCGTTTACAAGTACAAGAGAAAAACCGGATATCACAAAAAGAACGGACACAGACAGGCTTTCACACAGGTTAAGATTGAAAAAATTAACGGATAATGATAGCTATAACCGTTTATCAGAATTCAAAAGGACATAAGATAGGCTTTAAGTCAAAGGGACATGCAGGTTTTGCAGATTCCGGTTATGATATAATCTGTGCCGGGGTTTCAGCGCTGGTGATTAACTTCATCAATTCCGCTGAAGAGCTGTGTCATGCTGAGTACAGTCTTGATACAGACGAAGAGACAGGTATGATTGACTACAGACTTGACAAGCCGGCGACAGGTGATGTTGCACTGCTTATGGATTCCATGATTCTGGGACTAAAAGGAATACAAAGAGACTATGGGAATGAGTACATCATTCTAGACTTCAAGGAGGTGTAAGACATGTTGAATATGAACCTTCAGTTTTTTGCTCATAAAAAGGGAGTTGGTTCTACAAAGAACGGACGTGACTCTGAGTCTAAGAGATTAGGCGCTAAGAGAGCAGACGGACAATTCGTAAAAGCTGGTAATATTCTTTACAGACAGCGTGGTACAAAGATTCACCCTGGTACAAACGTTGGTATCGGTGGAGATGATACATTATATGCTAAGGTTGATGGCGTATTAAGATTTGAGAGAGTTGGAAGAGATAAGAAACAGGCTTCCGTATATCCAGTAGTGAACGAATAAGATTTAAACCCCGACTTTTACTAGCCGGGGTTTTTATGTTGTAAATTAGCAGGAATATTGATTTATTTTATTATTACTGTGTCTTATATAGATATAGCATAGTAATGATTTGTCATAAAGTATACTGAGTGTTTTATGCAGACATTCAGCATGAGGTGGAAAATTATGTTTGCAGATCGTGCAAAAATTATCATAAAATCAGGAAAAGGCGGAGATGGTCATGTATCATTCCGCCGTGAAAAATACGTGCCGAACGGTGGTCCGGACGGCGGTGACGGTGGAAAGGGCGGAGACGTTATATTCCTCGTGGATAAGGGAATCAACACCCTGACAGATTATCGTCACAGAAGAAAGTTTGCAGCAGAGCCCGGACAGGAGGGTGGCAAAAAGAACTGCCACGGAAAGAATGGTGAGGATCTTATACTTAAGGTGCCGGAAGGTACACTCATAAAGGATGCAGCAAGCGGAAAGGTCATAGCAGATATGTCCGGTGACAATACAAGGCAGGTGATCCTACGTGGAGGAAAAGGCGGTCAGGGCAACCAGCACTATGCCACATCCACCATGCAGGCTCCTAAATATGCACAGCCGGGACAGGATGCAATAGAAATTGAGGTACAGCTTGAGCTAAAGGTAATAGCGGATGTAGGGCTTGTAGGCTTTCCAAACGTAGGAAAATCAACACTTCTGTCACGAGTTACCAATGCACAGCCAAAGATTGCCAACTATCATTTCACCACATTACAGCCAAATCTTGGTGTGGTTGATATGGATGAGGGCTTTGGTTTCGTAATCGCTGATATCCCGGGACTTATCGAGGGAGCATCAGAGGGCATAGGACTCGGTCATGAGTTTTTGCGTCATATAGAGCGTACCAAGGTCATGATACACATGGTTGATGCGGCCGGTACTGAAGGCCGTGATCCGGTTGCTGACATCAAGGCGATAAACAAGGAGCTTGAAGCATACAATCCACAGCTTCTCAAAAAGCCACAGGTCATTGCAGCCAACAAAATAGATGCCATAGCGGGAGACGAAAATGAGGTGATTTCAGCCTTAAGAGCCGAATTTGAGCCACAGGGCATAAAGGTATTCCCGATATCCGCAGTAAGCGGTAAGGGTCTTAAGGAGCTTTTGTACGAGGTGAAGAACCTGCTTGCAAATTGTCCTAAAGAGGTTACTGTATATGAGCCTGAGATTGATCCTGCACTTTCATTCTTTAAGGATGAGCCGTACGCGGTTGAGGTGGCGGCCGATGGTGCATATGAGATATCAGGTCCAAAGATTGAGAAAATGCTCGGATACACAAATATGGACTCGGAGAAGGGCTTTGCCTTTTTCCAGAGATTCTTGCGTGAGCAGGGTATCATCAAGGAGCTTGAAAATATGGGCATCGAGGATGGAGATACTGTCCGCATGTATGATTTCGAGTTTGATTATTACAAGTAAGGAGAAAGAGTATATATGAATTTATCAAGTAAACAGCGTGCATATTTAAGCAGCCTTGCAAGCACAATTAACCCTATTTTCAATATTGGAAAGGCATCGCTTACTCCGGAAATCATCGAGGCTCTTGATGCAGCACTTGAAAAGAGGGAGCTGATCAAGGTTGCAGTTCTTAAAAACTGCATAGATGATCCAAGAGAGATTGCTAGTGTAATCGGTGAGAGAACACACTCAGCAGTTGTTAAGGTAATAGGCAAAAAAATGATTTTTTACCGTCCTGCGAAGAAAAATCCAAAGATTAAGCTTCCGGAATAAGCCATGAAAACAGGGATTTTTGGTGGGGCATTTGACCCGATACACAAAGGTCATATATACATGGCACAAAAGGCGATGGAAGAGTATTCTCTTGACAGGATTCTGCTTGTTCCGTCAGGTCACTCGCCGAACAAGACTGAGAATGCAATGACAGCATTTAGCCACCGGTACAATATGTGTAAGCTGGCATCAGAAGCAGTGCCCGGTATTGAGGTGTCTGATATTGAGATAAAGGATGAGTCCACCAGCTATACGTATGTGACACTCCAAAAGCTAAAGGCGCTTTATCCGGAGGATGAACTGTATTTTATCATGGGTGGAGATTCTCTGGACTATTTTGAGTCATGGATGAAGCCTGAGATAATAGCCCAAACAGCAATAATCCTTGTTATGGTGAGAGAAAATTTTCCAAAGCAGCAGATGGAAGAAAAGATTGCACATATCAAAAAACAGTTTTGGGCAGATATAAGACTTTTAAAGTGTGACAGGATGGATGTGTCGTCGACTCAGGTCAGGAGACTGCTACGTGCCAAGTCGCAGGCAGACGGGTATAGGAGTCCTAAAGGAGCGGAAATGTTTCTGGATGCTGCAGTTATGTCATATATACAGGCTAATAATTTATACAGGTGATAAGAGTATGGAAGTAAAAGAAATAAAGAAAAAGCTAAAGAAGAGCCTTGATAAACAAAGGTATCAGCATACGCTTGGAGTGATGTATACTGCCGGCTGTCTTGCCATGGCAAACGGCTATTCGATAGAAAAGGCAATGCTTGCAGGCCTGCTTCATGACTGTGCCAAGTGTCTTTCGACTGAAAAGAAAATCGAACTCTGTGTAAAGAAAAATATAGACATAACAGAGGTAGAGATATCAAACCCGGGGCTGTTACATGCAAAGGCAGGCATGGTGCTGGCGGAGGAAGAGTATGGCATTAAGGATGCGCAGATACTGCACGCCATAAGAGTGCATACTACAGGAGAAGCAGATATGGGGCTTCTTGACAAAATACTCTTTGTGGCAGATTATATTGAGCCAAACAGATGTGAAGCACCGAGGCTTGAAGAGATAAGAAAGCTTGCTTTTTCAGACCTTGACAGGACTGTTGCAGAGATATTGTATGATACAATCAATTTCCTTAACACAAAGAGTGGGGCAATAGATCCGACTACCCAGATTACTTACAATTATTATGCTAAATACAGAGACAACAGGGAGGAATAACTGCTATGCAGACAATTGATTTAGTTAAAAAGATAGTGGAAGCACTTGAAGACAAAAAGGCAGAGGATATCACAGTTCTCGACATAGGAGAGGTTTCTTCTATAGCAGACTACTTTATCATTGCAAACGGAAATAATGCAAATCAGCTCACAGCCATGGAGGATGCCGTGGATGAGGCTATGTATGCAAACGGAGTGCATCAGAAGCAGGTAGAGGGAACAGGCAACTCTACATGGATTCTCATGGACTATCAGGATATTATCGTGCATCTGTTCTCTAAAGAAGACAGACAGTTCTATGATCTCGACAGAATATGGAGAGATGGAAAAGTGGTGGATGTACATTCACTGTAGTATTTATTCTATGATTAAGGAATTATAAATCGAAACCGGTAATTTAAAATATCGCACCCATATGCCGAGCTATTTAGCTTAGCATATGGGTGCGATATTTTTGCAATAAATATTAGAAGAAACGAAATACTCCAAACACTTTGCCGAGTATTTCACAGTCCGGAACTATGATTGGATCCATTGTGTCGTTCTCCGGCTGAAGACGTATGTGACCATTCTCTTTGTAGAAAGTCTTTACAGTGGCAGAATCATCTATAAGTGCTACAACCATATCTCCGTTTGAAGCATCACTCTGCTGCTCGACGAGGATATTATCACCGTCGAAGATACCGGCATTAATCATGCTCTCGCCCTTGACTTTAAGCATAAATGACTGCTTATTTGGCATATATTCAGCAGGAACGGGAAAATAGGTTTCGATATTTTCCACTGCGAGTATCGGCTCACCTGCAGCTACACGACCGACCAAAGGAACATTAACCATCTCGCGGCGCTGTAAACCAAAGCTGTCATCTATAATTTCTATAGCCCTGTTTTTGGCAGGATCTCTTCTTATGTAGCCCTTTCGCTCCAGTGTCTCGAGATGAGCATGGACGCTGGATGTGGACTTTAAATGTACACCTTCGCAGATATCACGCACTGATGGCGGATAACCCCTGTTTAAAATCTCACTCTTGATAAACTCCAGTATCTCTTTCTGCTTGTCTGAAATCTTTTCTAATGCCATAGGTAAATCCTCCATGTGAATATTAAAATAATATAATGATATGGGGCAAAAGGAATTTTGCACCCCATGAATGATTGTAAAAATAAAAATTATATCTTAGAAAAAGTATATCATAAAACCAAAGCAAACGCAAACATATATTCCGAAATTTTGTTCGTTTTTCTATTGACAAACGATTGTTCGAGATGTATTATGTAACCACAATAACAACAAACACATGTTCGGAAATACAAGAGGTGGTTTTATGAGAGGAAATACTTTATCAGGTAGAAGAAAAATGTTTGGATGGACTGCTGTTGCATTTATAGCAGCTGTCATTATATTGTGTGGCACTATTCATATTTTTGCCAGTTCTGGTGACAGCAGGCCTTATAACAAGTATTATACCAGCGTCAGGGTTGAGGAGGGCGACACTGTCTGGAGCATTGCCGATAGATATATTGCCGACAGTCAGGTGAGCAAAAGAGATTATGTAGATGAAATTTGCAGGCTCAATAGTCTTACAGAGGGCAATGTCCGCAGTGGCGATTATATAGTTGTTTCATATTATTCTCAGGATATAAAGTAACGTTTTCTTGCTAAAATTTCCTGTTTCTTATATAATATAGGTTAATTGCAGCGGATTTGGGTTATAGTATCTATAGCTTATCCGTTTTTGAAACAGGAGATTGGATATTTATGTTAAAACTATTTTTTGTTATATTTGCAAATTTTCATAGAGCGCCGTATATTGTTCCCAAAATGAGATACATGGCTGATCATCCGCAGAAATATTCAGAAGCGGAGAGATATGATATGATGCGGCACTGTATAGATTTAATGAATAAATCGGGAAAAATTACAACAGAAGCATATGGTCTTGAGAATCTTCCTGAAACAGGTGGCTATATCATGTATCCCAACCATCAGGGAAAGTATGATTTACTGGGGATTATTACTACACATGACAAGGTACTGTCGTTTGTTATGGATAAGCAGAAGTCGCATACAATGCTTGTCAGGGAATTTGTGGATCTGGTTCAGGCAAAGCGTTTAGAGAAAGATAATCTAAGGCAGGGTCTTACTATAATCAATGAGGTAGCTAAGGATGTGAAAAACGGCAAGAGATATGTCTTGTTTCCGGAGGGGGGCTATAAGTTCAATAATAAGAATAAAGTGCAGGATTTTAAAGCAGGAAGCTTTAAGATTGCATTGAAATCACATGTTCCTATTATTCCGATAGCTCTTATAGATTCATATAAGGTGTTCAACAGCTTTCATTTCGGCCCTGTTACAACGCAGGTTCACTATTTAAAGCCTATTGAGTATGATGAGTACAAGGACATGAAGACGAAGGATATAGCTGCACTGGTCAAGGAGCGTATAGAGGAGAAAATCAAAGAAATACTTGGTTAGAGTCAACTTTGATTATTATATAGTATTATTATGAAAGACAAAGCTTATTACGAAGACGTAAATATAAAAAATGAATTAAAGCTCAGAGATATGATACAGAAGCTTCCGAAGTTTTGTATGGATTTTTTTATCGGAATAGATGCGGATAAGTCCTCAAGAACCAAGATAGCGTATGCATATGATCTACAGACCTTTTTCGAGTACATGAAGAGTGCCAATCCATCGCTTAAGAAATATGATATAAGGGACTACCCTATATCTCTGTTAGATCAGATCAGTCCTTCAGATATTGAGGAATATCTGTTTTATCTAAAGTATTATGAGAAGGATGGCGTTGTACACACCAATGACGAGAGAGGCATTAAGCGAAAGCTTGCATCACTGCGCACTTTTTATAATTTTTATTTCAGGAAAGAGTTTATAGATACCAATCCTGCGAGCAAGGTAACCCTTCCCAAAATACATGAGAAGAATATCATCCGTCTTGATACTGATGAGGTCGCACAGCTTCTCGATGAGGTTGAGTCAGGAGACAGTCTGTCCAAGAACCAGCAGCGTTTCCATGAGAAAACAAAGGTTCGTGACCTTGCACTTATGACACTGCTTCTTGGAACAGGTATTCGTGTATCTGAGTGCGTGGGGCTTGATATGGATGATGTAGATTTCAAAAACAACGGAATCAAGGTGCACCGAAAGGGTGGTGCTGATGTGATTGTTTATTTTGGTGATGAGGTACGTGATGCACTTCTTTCGTACTGGGAGGAGAGAAGCATAATTACACCTGCCGAGGGGCATGCTAATGCGCTTTTTCTCTCTTTACAGAGGAAGCGTATATCTGTACGCTCTGTTGAGAATCTGGTAAAAAAGTATTCGAGACTCGTAACAACCGTTAAGAATATTACTCCTCATAAGCTTCGTAGTACATATGGCACAACACTTTATCAGGAAACAGGTGATATCTATCTTGTGGCGGATGTTCTAGGGCACAAGGATGTAAATACCACACGTAAGCATTATGCAGCCCAGGAGGACAGCAGGCGTCGTGCGGCAGCCAGGGTAGTACATCTGAGGGAGGATTGATTATATGTCTGATAATATAATCACAATTACAGATTTTATGGACCCCAATCTGGATGTGTATGCCAGATTGACGGAGAATCAGCTTTTAAACAGAGCCAATCCAAAAGAAGGGATGTTTATAGCTGAAAGTCCAAAGGTGATAGAGAGGGCACTTGATGCGGGATGTGAACCGGTTTCTCTTCTGATGGAGACAAAGCATGTAAATGGCGAGGCAAGAGGCATTATCGAAAGATGTCAGAATATACCTGTATATACTGCGTCATTTGATTTGCTCACAAAGCTGACTGGCTTTGCTTTGACCAGAGGCACACTCTGTGCTATGTACAGGCCGAAGCCAAGGTCCGTCGAAGAGGTGTGCAGGGACGCAAGAAGAGTTGCGGTGCTTGAGAATGTGGTAAATCCAACCAATGTCGGAGCTATATTCAGGTCAGCGGCAGCACTGCATATGGATGCGGTGCTGCTCACTCCTGCCTGCAGCAACCCTTTGTACAGGCGTGCGATAAGGGTTAGTATGGGAACTGTGTTTCAGGTGCCATGGGCATATTTTCCCAAGTACAATGTCGGCAGTGACAACACTTTTTCAGATGCTTCATTGCATGATAAGTGTGATAGCTGTGACCAAAATTGCAGTGACCGAAATAGCAGCGACCGAAATAGCAGTGTTTATAAATACAATATTGATGTGCTCCATAAGCTTGGATTTAAGACCTGTGCTATGGCGCTGACTGATGATTCCGTGAGTATAGATGACACTGTGCTTCACTCAGAGGAAAGACTTGCAATAGTGCTTGGTACTGAGGGAGATGGTCTTCATGAGCAGACTATAGACTCCTGTGACTACACTGTAAAGATACCAATGTCACATGGCGTCGATTCTCTAAATGTGGCTGCTGCCAGTGCAGTGGCATTCTGGGAGCTGGCTAAATAGGCTGATGAGAGTGCTTTATATTATAAATTTTGACATTTTCGTCAGCACTGTTTCTAACTTCAGTTCCTTCGCATACGCATCCGAGTGGTAAATCCGCATAGTTTGTGCTATCGCAGAAGGCACTTTGGCGGCTGCAGTCAGTTTTATCATCTGATATGCCGCAGATGTTGGATTTATTGGTATGATACTGTTTAAAGTTTTGCCGGCTGTAGATATTCTGGTCGGTATTATGTGTATTGGCATTATATATCCCTGTATTATTCATGAATAGTCCTCCTGATTGATGCTTGTTTATTTGTTTTTTGTTTATTTGATATTTTAATTTAATTTTTATTTGCAGCTATCCTGAATATGTTGAATAGTTACTGTTATTTTTCATCCTAAGTATGAGTTTAGCATGTGCTGTGAGTAATTATTTTATGTATTTTATTTTTAATTGCGATTTCGGTTAGAGGCTTTTTTAATTAAAATTGTGGCAATCATAAATATAATTTACACCTTTGTACATAATAATGCTGACAGGAGGTGTCTATTAAATGATTCTAACAGAAAAAGAAACAAACGCTATTGAAGATTTAAAAACACAGGAACAGGCATGCATAGAGAAGTATACCAAATACAGTAATCAGGCAAAGGATCCGGTGCTTAAGGAGCTTTTTGAAGAAATAGCAAGGGATGAGCAAAAGCATTTTGACTCTTTGGATCAGGTGATTAAGGGAAAGGTTCCGTCAGTTGACTGCAATGATTCTAAGGGGAAGAATTATAACCCTGCTGCAACATACGATTCGCTTGGCAATTCTGAGGACAAGAAAGCTGACTGTTATCTGGCTACAGACTGTATAGGAACAGAAAAGCTGGTATCCGGCGAGTACAATTCCGATGTATTTGTATTTGGAAATTCGGATATCAGAAAGCTATTGGCAGATATACAGATAGAAGAGCAGAATCACGCTGAGATGCTATGGAAGTACAAAACTGCAAATGGTATGGCATAGATAAAATATAAAACCATAGAATTTAGTACAAAGTGTAAAACAGGACTGCCTGAATATCGACAGTCCTGTTTTATAGGTTTAGTTGCCGGTTGGAATAAAAGGTCTGATTGCACCTGCAAGCTGAGAAACAGGCATACTCTGGAGCCATACACGGCCAGGTCCGGTGACAACGGTGTTGAATAATCCTTCACCGCCGAATACCACATTTTTGATACCCGGAACAGTCTGAATTTCGAGCTGACAGCTTCCTGTCATAGCGGCTAAGTATCCGGTATCAATCACCAGCTGCTGACCGGGTGCAAGCTCGTATTCCTTTATGTGGCCGTCAAATTCTAAAAATGCCAATCCGTTTCCCGACAGACGCTGCATGATAAAGCCCTCACCGCCGAAGAAACCTGATCCTATTCTTTTTTGGAAAAATACGGACAGCTCAACTCCGGAGGTTGAAGCAAGAAATGCTGATTTCTGGGCAATTATTTCCTGTCCCGGTGCAATCTGGAAGGGTCTGATGCATCCTGGAAAGCATGATGCAAATGCTATCATTCCCGGACCACCCATAGATGTGTAGCGATTTTGGAACATACTCTCACCTGAAAATGCACGGCCAAACATTTTGCCGATGCCTCCATTTGATGTAGTCTCCATCTTCATGTTTGGAGTCATCCATGACATGGCACCTTTTTCGGTAATCATAGTTTCGTTTGCCTCAAGGTTGCAGATCACAACCGGTAATGGCTCCCCCTCAATATTGTAGTTCATAAATATCCTCCTTTAGTTTAAAAAAATGGTTTGTAAAAATTTTATATTTATAATTCTAACACAGTAATACGTCACTTGACAATATAATTCATAAATGTACACGAAAGCTTATAAATG